>Ga0070399_1002959_pt1 | contig 15609 bp, 11 predicted proteins | sample BioMet4_FD_61217 | JGI IMG/M metagenome (GOLD analysis project Ga0070399, IMG submission 61217) | Microbial communities from bioreactor (seeded with sewage sludge) at LBNL, California, USA - Biofuel metagenome 4 (version 1) | ecosystem: Engineered > Bioreactor > Anaerobic > Unclassified ... | reverse complement strand
AAACATATGATTCATATAGTGATCCCGCTTAACCTTATCAAAGAAAATCTCTTCTTTTCTGTTTGTTCTTAAATACTCACCCGCCTCTACAAGAAAACCTGCTGTTCCACAGGCCGGATCTATGTTCTTACCGTCTTTGATACAAACAGAAAAAGGCCCTCTCCGGCAGCAGGTGCCGAAAAAGGCCATAAAACAAGGGTTTCTGGGGTTCTGCATTTTTTCGATGCAAGCTTTGGAAGCCCTTTTTCTGTTTAATCGGTTTGTAGTGCAGGCTGTTGTTTGGATTTACTTACCCTGCAAAATCGGCAGCCGAGGAATAATTAAAAAGTGTGGTAAAATTAAAAGGTATCAGTTGCCGCTTTGAAGGGTTAAGTCATCAATTTCTTTTAGTCTGTTCAACCAGCGCAGGATGGCACCGCTTTCAAAGAATCCCAACAAGGCGCCATCGCAAAAGCGCTCGGCACGGCAAACGCCTACGAGCATAGCGATCAGCGCCTTTTCGTTCAACTTGGACGCATCAGCAGATTCCATTGAATTGGAACCCCAGTCGATGCCGTTTTCCCTGAGGGTATCGCCATAATGAATATGCTCGTATTCGGGATGCTCCTCGCAGAAACGGAACAGGTCATCTTGGAAGTGGTCTACTATCTGCGAGTAATTTACGAACGGAAACTGTAGCGGATGTTCAGGAGTACCGTCGCTTTCTTTATCGATGACCCACGTCCCCAAGTTACCGCCTTTTAGCTCCGGGATGTATTTTGTCAGGACTTCATATTTACCCATAGACGTATCCTCCCTTACACAACGAAATGCTCGTCGGCTATTGCATTGAGCTGCGCTGCGATCACGGGAAACTCGCAGTTCAAATCAAGGGTCTTTACGCTTACCTTGTTTCCACTCATTTGATAGACATTGTCCGGCTGAATGGTTTCGTCCGTTTTGGCATACAGAAGCATTCCTGATACGTTATGCGGTCTATCACCAAACTCTGCATCCTTGTTTTTTACATAGGTGAAAATCTGATACAGGTTATTTGAGTGAAGTGTATAAACGTCATACTGCATCTGCGTGGTGTGGGTATAATATTTGGCATCGATAATCAGGACCGTACCACCATGTGATAGTGTAATGTCACTCTGCATAATGGGCAGCATGATTCCGAGCCCGTCGTCCAGCGCCCACGGAATTTGTGACGCGCTGACCTGAAGCTGCGGATATTCCTTGCTGTAGTATTCCAGAATGAACTTCTCATACAATCGACTCATACGCTGCTCATCAATAAAGGATGCGAGCTTATAATCTCCGGAGTCTGTGGTCAAAAGCATCCCTTGAAGAACGAGCTGGCAAAGGCTTATGAGCATACGGTAGGTCTGGCTGTTGCGCTGAAATCTGATAGATGACCATTTTATCACTGCAGGGTCCAGTGTATCAACATTAGAGAAAAACAGCATTTCCTTCTTGAGCGCGTCTTTGTATTCGGTATCGACTTTGGAATGTCGAAGCAGGATCAGGACGGTTGTCTTTAATATCTGATTAAGAAAATTATTCTCGGAGAGCTCGTCATACTCGCAGGTCAATACCTGTTGGTGAGCAATCTTCTTCTGGATTGTTCCCGGCATATCGATTTTGCCGCGCATGACGGCCATGTCCTCTTTTTTGTTCAGGTACTCGCGGTAGAGCCCTTGTTTTAGCTGCTGGCCGATACCTTTGCTTAAAATGGCGGCTAAGAGGTTATGTATATTATCAAACTCTTCTGTGGCAACATTCTCGTAGTTTGACTGGTTCAAAGAGGTAAAGGCATATGATAGCATATAATAGATGTTTTTGATGAATATACTCTTATCCTTCATCATTGGAATACACCATGCAGAATATTTTCCCACCTCTGTAGCTTGGCGCTATCATCAAACCAGTATTCACTCAACATGGGAAGAATATCATAGTCAACGATGGCATGGAGCCACTCATCCGTGCAGGTTTTCTGACCGCAGAAATAGCTGTGGCCGATACAGAATCCTTTGCCAAGTGACCGGTCTGCTGCTATTTCCTTATTGAGCTCCTTAACTCTTGACACAAGCTCGTTAAAAGTCTCGTTGTTCAAGGCGCTTTGGTATTTGGCAAATCCCTCAGAGTCAAATCCAGGGTCAATCTCAAAGAAGCTGAAACGACGACGGAGGGCATAATCAATCATGGCGAGGCTGCGGTCAGCCGTGTTCATCATACCAATAATATACAGGTTTTTTGGCACAGCAAAGGTCAGGCCGTTATAAGCAAGCGTTGCTTTCGTGCCTCTGTAGTCACGCTCGATCAGCATGAGTAGTTCACCGAAGATTTTACTCATGTTGCCACGGTTTATCTCATCGATGATGAAGAAGAAGTCCTTATCCGGCTGATTTGCGGCCTTCTGGCAGAAGCGATAGAAGATTCCGTATTTGAGTTCAAAACCGTTATCAACAGGCTTATATCCCATCATGAAATCTTCATACGAATAGTTTTGATGAAACTGTACGAACTCAATGCGGTTTTCATCTTTTTCACCCATGATGGAGTAAGCAAGGCGCTTGGCCGCGAAAGTTTTACCGACGCCGGGTGCACCTTGGAGAATGATGTTCATCTTGTTTTTCAAGACGGCCACCAACATGTCGTATCGGCTTTCCGGCATATAGACTTCATCCAAGAATGTTGCTTTGTCGTATTCGTGGATGTGTTCCTCTGTGGCCACCGGATTTTCTTCGCGGATCATATCGAGAATAAAGTCGTATTCGCCCTTCGTCAGCTTGAACAGGCTGCCTTGCGGATTGCAGAAATACTCCATGCGTTCGAGCTCGGAGCAGCCTTTGAGTGTGGCATAGTCGATTGGTGAGGAAAGACCCTCCGTTTTTTCAAAGTAAATCTTCTCGCCATCCTGCTCGGCGCTGATCCTGCCAAGAGCGACAATCTGTTTAACTGGGTACGACTCGTAGCCGATAATCATATCACCGGCTTTTGCATCCAAGAAATTCTGGAAAATGCGACGCTTATTGCCGTTGTCATTGTAAAGTGTGTAGGATTGGACTTCGCCTACAGCAATGTCGGAAAAGCTCCATATTTTCGGATTGGCATTCAGCCACCAGCAGCCGGAACTTTGTTCTTGACCGCCCATCAAATCCGGTATTGTCTTGTTGAAGTATGGCTTCAGGATAAGCTCCTCAAAGAGTGCCAGGTCCTCGTTGCCAATTTTGATGCAGGTTGAGTTTTCATTTGGCGTCCACCATTTCTTCGTGTTGTAATAAGGCGCAGTGTCCTGAGATTGCGCTATTACTCGGTATTCACGCTCTTGCCAGCCATTCTGCATTTCCGGATTGGGAACGGCATCATCGGATATGATCTCACCAAGAAGCTGGATGCTGCTGCCATAACAGAGATAGAAGAAGTCGCCTTTCTTTATCGAATGCATGAAATTCTGGCCCTGTGTAATCTTGGATTGGCCCTTCGCTGCCGTATTCTGATGAACGACAATCACATGACGCTCTGCAAAAATACGCTTGTTCGCATCTGATATCCCGGTTGATTCGGTTCCGTGGCTTATCTTCCAAATAGCAGGTGCAGGGTCAACAAACAACGACACGTCTGACAGATCGACTTTATCGAGCGCCTGTGCAAGCTCGTCGCGGAGTTTCCAAATGTAGCTACCAGCTTCTTCTTTAGCTGCATTTTTTCCAACGTAAAGAATCGGCCACCATTTAGAGTCTCCCGCGTCATTTTCCATCATTGGGCAATTTGTTTTTTCTGCAACACGCCGAGCTAAAGCTGCCGAACCGCTGTTGTAGAAGTTTTTGCTCTCGCCGTATTTGATTGAGAGCTGAGTGCAAGTTGCCTGCCCGCCGTAGTCCTTCATTCGTTTCATGATTTCGAGGGAGCTCAGCGTGAACACGCTTTCATCCTGTAGCAAAGCAACCCATTCATCGACAGAAATCTCTGGAGAATAATCTGTCGGAAACCACTCCTCGTCAGAGACTTCTTTGTGCTCGCTGTAGTTTCTGCTGATGTAGAAGCCGAAATCAAAAGTAAGAGTGCGCAGCTCTGGGTCGGGATAACAGGTGTCGGTCAACTGGGACTTAAAGAGGTTCACGAGTTCATCGTCCTGACGAAGCTCCATGCAAATCTCGTTATACAGCTTCATGAAGTTGCGGATATTGTCGGCATAGGCACCCTTTTTGAAGCGGTAGTCACTTTCAAGCTCGCTGGCCACCGCTTTTATTTCACCCAACTTGTAGATGTAGTATTTGTCTGGATAGCGGAGCCACAGATAGGTACTGATAGAGTTTTCGTACTGGTAGTGCTGGCCCGCGCCGTTGCCGTATTCTTCGAGAAGAGTAGCAGATTTCGACTTGAAGCGATCAATACGCTCATAAACCTCTGCGCTCTCATCGAACAGGTCAATAAACATAGCACGGACTTCTTCCGGCGCGATTTTTGCAAAGTTTTGTATCATCTTTGCCGGGAAGTTATTAACAGAAGCCAGCAGGTTAGCTGTTTTAGCAAGAGAGTGAGTAAGCATATCTGCAAAGTCCGCCGCATTTACATCCCAATTATCCTGAAAGTGTTTGACGGCCTCCCATTTATACATCTCGTTTGGCCATTGCCTTTGGACAAAATCGCACTTATAACTTGTTAAGGCGTCTTGTAAATGCATCTTATTAAACATACCGTCTCACTTCCTTCTTATGCTTCGTACTGCTTATAATTCTCGACCTGCTTCATGATTTCATCGTAGGCGTCATCAATCGTCCTTGGCGGATACCCATTTTTCTTAAGCAGGACGGCCACGTCTGTGTAGAGCTCATCTTTAACATCCTGGCGGTTGGTCCAATCTGTATATTTTGATTTATTGCCAACCATCTTTTGAATCTCTTTTGCCAAGTAGATAAACTTATCATCCGGAATCTTGTCACGAAATCCGTATTTATCTGCGACGGCTATCAAAATGTCATAGAACGCTTTTTCTTCGTAGGTGATGTTTAATTCTTCGAAAGACTGCTTCTCGGCCTTCAAGTCAGTAAAAATCTTTTCAAGTTCTTCACTGAGTCCGTCAACCACATCTGTAATAATATCTTCAACATCACTTATGGTGTTACGTGAATTATAGCGGTCAATTACATTTTTTAACTTTTTGGAAAACTCGATTGCCTTAAGGCGGTTCGTTTTTCCGAACTCCTTGATGGCTCGCTTCAGCAGTTTAACCAGAGCTTGATACTTGGTGTTTGGGTATGGAATTTGCTTCAGCTTCTCAATGAATTCATCGCTAAAAAGCATTTGAATATCATCAGTTGGCTGCTCATCAAAATTGAACTCTTTTCCGCTATAGGTTGAGCTGATGGCCCTATTCACAAGTTCGGCAACTCGCTGGTTCATCAATGTCGCATCAGGTGTGTCTCCTGAGGTCATTTTGAAGATTATAGATCTTACGCACATGAAATAATGTAGTTGCTCAACCTCGCTATTCGTGATTTCATCATGGCCGATACAAACATCAAAGGCTTTTTTAGCTCTCTGCGTGAAGCCCATAAAGTTGTCTTTGCGTGCTTTGTCCGCCAAGACAAACTCGACGCCCTTTTGAATGAGGGTGAGCCGCTCCAGCGGAGAAATCGTATCAGAGAAGAAAGCGCTGTAATCAAATCCGTGCATCAATTGGATGGTCTTATCCAAGAAATCCTTGAAGACGACAAGCGAAGTGTCCACACCATTTATTGGTGTAATATCTCCATTGTACAGTTTCATTGCCGTCATGATTGCGCCTTCAAGCCCAATATAGTCTACAATCAAGCCTTCTTTTTTGCCTTTGAATACACGATTCACGCGAGAAATTGTCTGAATCAAGTTATGGGTTTCAATCGGCTTGTCAAGATACATCGTATCAAGTGAAGGCACATCAAAGCCGGTAATCCACATATCGACTACGATGGCAATCTTAAAGTTGGATTTATCATCTTTAAATGCTTTTGCATAATGTTTTCGGTTATTGGAGTTGCCAATCAAATCCGTGAGTTCTTTCTTATCATCCGGGCCGTTGGTGCAAATGAGTTTTACTTTTTCACATTCAATTGCATCTCTGTCTAAATCGCCAGTATCATATTCAGGCGCACACTTGCGAGGTACAAACCACTCTGGCCGCAACACCTTAATTCTCTTATAAACATCCCACGCGATATCCCGGTCATAGCAAACAAACATAGCCTTCCCGTTAACCGTCGCGTGCTCTTCGAGGCGCTTTTCATAATGCCAAATAAAGTGCTTCACAACCACATCCAAACGATCAGGATTACCGAGGATGATCTTCAGATTAGTCATGTCTTTCTTGGATTTTTCGATTTGGTACTCGTTCGCGCCAGCCTCTGCCTGTAGACGGTAGTATTCATCGCAAGCCGCTGCCATCTTTTCATCCAACTGGACTTCTCTCGGTCCGGGCAGTCTGGCGATGCCAACCGTAGAACCATCGTCGAGAGATTGCTTCATGGTGTATTTTACGACTACTTCACCAAAGACACGGAGTGTAGCATCGACCGGCGTTCCTGTAAAACCAACATAAGTGGCATGAGGGAAAGAATCGCGCAGATATTTTGCAAAGCCGTATGTCTTCTTCGCGTCGCCCTTTGAGATGATGTATTTCGCTTCTGTGTTGGTCTGGGTTCTGTGTGCTTCGTCAGAAATGCAGATGATATTGCTCCTGTCGTTCAAAAGGCCGATTCCCTCAGAGAACTTCTGAATGGTCATCAAATAAATTCCGCCGCTTTGAATGTCTCCAAGATACTCGCTCATTTTTTTGCGATTGGGAATGCAGATGGAATTTTCGTCTACAAGATATTCTTTTGCGTTCTCAAAGTCCTCGGACAACTGCTCGTCCAAGTCATTTCTGTCGGTCAAGAGAACGATAGTGGGTTTGTGCAGCTCTACTGATGTCGTGAGGCGTTTTGACAGAAAGAGCATGGTATAAGACTTGCCGCAACCGGTAGCACCCCAATAGGTGCCACCTTTGCCACTGCCTTTCTCATGCTCTTCGAGGATATGCGCAAACATCGCTTCTGCGCCATAGTATTGATAATATTTGGGTAAAACCAGTTTGTCGGAATCACTGTTATCCGGAAAATAGACATAGCTGCACAATATGTTCAGCAATGTCCGGTGGGCAAATAGGCCAGCTATCAGAACATGGATAGAGTCAATGCCGTCTGCATTGTTATAATCAGTGCCATCGGTAGAATTCCACTTGAAATAAAACTCGTAGCTGCTGAACAATGACCCATATCGGGTATTGGCTCCATCGCTTATGACATTAAACAAATCGTACTTCATCAGGGACGGGATATCCTGAGCGTAACGTATATGCGTCTGATCATAGGCATCGGCAATAGACACAGTTTCGTCTGCAGGGTTTTTCAGCTCAAAAACGGACACAGGTATCCCGTTGATAAACAGGACAATATCCGGCCTGCGGCTCTTGTATTCTACAAATTCAAACTGGTTGACGGCCTTGAAGATATTGATGTTCTCGGCATCTGAACCATACTCAAAGAAATCGATAAATTGTTCCGTTCCATCGTCTCGATGAAGAATATAGCCTTTCTGGAGGAGATTATAGGTTGCCTTCATCGAGCGGTAGAGCGACCGGTTGGAAAAGCTCGTCATATAAGCAACCAAAGTCTCAATCTCGGTATCAGAAAAGTACCCATAGCGCCGGTTCAGGTAATCACGGAAATCCTCCAGCAGAATGACGTCGTCCATTTCTCTGTGAATGTCATATCCACATTCGTACTTCCAGCCAGAGTTTTCCAATAGTTCAAGGACGGCCAGCTCGTAGTCATTTTCATAATATTTGAAGTTTGCCATCATTACCTCCTTGCTTCTTCAACGGAACCCTTAATCAGTACATAGCACATATTGACTAACTGCGCTCGTAATTGTTCATTGATTGCCTTTCGCTCGTTATACACATCAAAAATATCAGCAATATCCTGCTGAATTTCTATTGAGGGTATCGGAATACTAATTTCGCATAAATCGCAATAATCAAAGATATCTCTCGTGGTTCCAAAAGAAATAAATCCAGCATATCGCTGCGTTTCTGTTCGTGAAAGCCAAAGCATCAAGTATTTTGGTAAAAGTTTATCTTTTCTAACAACTTCAAATACCTGATAGGAACCTGAAACGAAACAATCGGGACCATCTCTTAAGGCAATCGGAAGTTTAGTATTATGCGCCTTCATCACCTTATTAAAAGCAAACTGTCCATTTCTTACTATCTTACCTGTTCTCTGGTCATCCGCAACTCGCTTTGGCTCTGTGAAAACGCAGTCGACGGAAACTCCTTGAGCAAGAGATATATTCAAATTGTCGTTTTTCTCATTACATGGTGAAAGGAACGGCCCTATCTTTTCACACGGCATATGGCGACGCAGCCTTTCGATGTATGCGTCACAAGTGAGCTTTAAATCCTCAAGTCCAGTCTCATAGGACTTCTGATTTTCTGCCATTGCATTATATACATTCACATATTTCTGTTGAACTTGTATTGGAGGAAGCGTGATTGGCACCTCACACATTTCCTCCCAGTTAAAGAATTCCGTTGCACTCCCCCAAGAATTCCAGCGGGCATATCTATCAAATTCGGGTCTACGGAAAAAAATATACAAGTAATCAGGAAGTAAAACCGTCTCATCAGCGACCTTGAATACAACGTAGTCTTCAGTCACAATAAAGGACTCTCCTGTGGTGTTATAACCCAGCCCTATTTTATCGCCCATCCGCGTGGTTCGTCTATTAAAAGCAAACTCATGTGGCTTTACAATTTGAAAACGCTCAAAAGATCGAGTCGACACATCAGCTTTTGTCGGCTGTATTTCTTTGGTATTTGAAATGCCACGAACATCTTCAATACCAAACTGTAAATCTACATTCCGACATTCTACGCGTTCAATGTATTTACCTAATCTGTGTTTACTTAATCCCATAGCCAATCCCCTCAAAGGCATTTTCAAGTTTGACTTGTGAAGCCTTTTCCCTTGCCAATACACTCTTCATTTCGCTCTGAATACGAGCCATTTCTGCTTCATAATCAATTTCTAAATCGTGATCAACAAACTCTATGTATTTTGACGGGATAAGAGAGTAATCATGTTCTGCATCACATATTACTGTTTTTGGAACAGAGCAACAAAACTCTGGAATGTCCTTATATGCTGTGGCCCACTCTACAGATTGCCATGCAAATAAAGTCGAAGAGATTCTCTCTTTGTCAGCATCTGTTAATAGCACATATCCGTCCTCATTAGCCTTGCTATCACCAAGTGTTCTGGCATCAATAAACAGGATTTCATTCGACCGGTCTCTCAGAGTTACTTCTTTGTCGTTTCGCTTGACTACCTTAGGTTTCTTGTGATTGCCAACAATCCAAAGTGTAACGGAGATATCCGTGGCGTAGAACATTTCTCTCGGCAGTACGATGATGGATTCGATCTTGTCGTTCTCTATTAGCTGTTTTCTAATTTTGTACTCATCTGCTTCAGCGCTCAAGGCACCATTGGCAAGCAGAAACGCCGCCGTGCCGTTATAAGAAAGATGGGACAGCATATGTAGAATCCATGCGTAATTAGCGTTACTAACTGGCGGAATTTCATATCCTTTCCATCTCGCATCGTTCACAAGTTGGGTTTCGGTTCTCCAGTTTTTAAGGTTGAAAGGAGGGTTGGCAAGAATGTAATCTGCTTTCAGACCCATATGCTTATCCGTTGTAAAAGTAGAAGCATCCACATCACCGAGATCGCAATTCATACCTCTGATGGCAAGATTCATTCGTCCCAATTGATAGGTTTTTGGGCTCGACTCCTGCCCATAAATTGTGATGTCTTTCTTGTTGCCCTTGTGACGTTTTATAAATTCTGCGCTCTGCACGAACATCCCACCAGATCCGCAACAGGGATCATATACGGACCCCGAATATGGCTGTATGAGTAGCGTCATTAATTCTACGATATTTCCAGGCGTATAAAATTCACCCTTCTCCGCCTTGGCAGCGATGCAGAACTTCCTAAGAAAATATTCATAAACACGTCCAATAACATCGTCCGTCTCGGCCTGCGAGTACTGAAGCTTGTCAATCTCATCAATCAAGGACGAGAACTTGGATGCTTCGATATGTAGTGTTGTATAAAAGCCAATCGGGAGAGCACCTTTCAGGGAAATGTTGTTCTTTTCTAAGTTGCGGAAAGCATCGTCGATATAGGCAAAGATTTTATTTGACTTAGAGTTATCCTTAATATAACTCCATCGGTCAGTTTTCTCCAAATAGAATACATTGTCCTTCGTGTAAAAACGAGGGTTATCGACAAAGTCTTTCGTGTCCTCATTAGCCAGCAGCGTTTCACGCTGTGCGATAAATTTATCGTAGGCAAAACGTAAAAACAACAGCCCAAGCACCACGTTCACATAGTCCGTGGCAGCCACACTACCTCTTAGTTTATTGCAAGCGGCCCACAAGCCTGCCTCCATTGAAGACTTATCCTTTTTTGCCATGTCAAATACCTCCCGTTATATTAAGGCTTTTCCGCCAGCATACTTAATTTTACACGCTTATGTGTACCAAAAAACGGACTCATTCCTGTCCCATCATCATTTTGTAGTGCTGCTCCTGATGCAGTGACTCAAAGATGAGCTTGAACACCGCTTTGTATTGCTCGGCATCAACACAATCCTCAACATAATTGAGCCCGTCGCTGATACCTGTCGGATTATTGATATAGGACAACATGGACGCTGCCAAGTGGTAGCGAGAGTAATCCGGCTGCTCACCCTCCACCTGAACGACGAATTTGTCCTTGTTATCTTCCAGCACAATTTTCCGAATATCGGTGCCTTCATATCCGCAGAGCTGGAGAAAGTAATACTCCAAAATTCTGCGGACAACGTTGAGCACAGTTATCGGAGAATCAACTTCTTTGAACTCGCTCCATAATGCCGCATAGGAATTCTGTACAGGATTGTAGTTTTCTTGTTCGGTCGGTACTTTAGCGCACTGCCGTTCACACAACGTCACGTTTGAAATATTGTCCGTTTTACGAATGATATAGAAGGAAACGCTCTGATAACGATTAACCTGATGGTATGTGATTTCCCTATGAAAATAGACATTATGCGTCAATATAAAGATCTGCTTAATATAGTCGCCTTCGACTTTATGATCTAAGTAATGCGTGTTGTTATAGCAGACCTCGATCATCTCACGCACGAGGGCACTGACGATAAACAGGGCTCCACTGTCCATGCTGGAAACCGGATCATCAATGACCACAATTTTATCTTTGACAGCATCACTTGTGTGGCTACCGCGAACCAGATGGTAGAAATACAGGAATGCGATAAAATTGCGTTCGCCTTCACTGAGCTTTTCTGCGACACTCCCGTCTGGCCGGATGACCTCATATGTATTTTGTACACCCGATTTTTCTCGAAGGCTGAAGCCTTGAAAACCAGAATCGGTAAGGAGCGCATTGATGCTGTCAATAGTGGCCTTGGTGTTTACCACCTGCTTGTTGAGATCAGATATTTCGTTTGCCAGCGTTCGACCTTCTGCCAGAGTCTGCTTCACAGTTTTACTTAAAGCATCGATTTCTGTTTGGAGTGCGGTAAGGCTGGCATTATAGCTTGCAACATCGTCTTTGAGCAGAAAAGCAAGGTGTTCCCACACACTATCCCGGCACTCCGTCTGCTTCGTCTGCTTTGCATTGACGACATCATTGTTTGCCTTTATTTGCTTATTGATGTCGTCGATTAACACGCCAATCTCAATAAGGATAGTGTCAGTATCTTCAAGAGCCGCAATTGTCGTGGGCTCTTTTATTTTTGCTGCAATACGCTGGAGATTGATCGTAATGCTGCTCTCCAGCAAAGCCAGTTTTACCTGATAATCAGTCAAGTCCAGCGTCGGGAGTGTATCTGTCATATTGGCATGAAGACGTTCCCGAATAGCGTTCATTTCGCTCTCATAGACCTGCTGAAACTTTGCAATATCGCTAATATCCTGCTGATACTGTGCATCAAAGCAGGCGGAAATTTCTTTTTCAAAATTGGCAGGCAGCTTCTGTTGACAATAAGGACATTTTCCTTCAGTCTGGCCCGCGAAATGGCTATGGCCTTGGCGAACCCAGTCAGTTGCATGAAGCGCTTTGATAAAGTTTGCAAATGGGGTCCCACTGCTGCTGACAACGGTTTTGCCCATGAGCTCTCTGCCGGGGAGTTTGCCATAAGTGACGGCGCCCGCTTTTGAGAACTCTCTGTATGTACGGGAATCGGCAGAAAAAGCCACATCATACAGTGCTTCCAGCGCAGCCATATCATGCTCGACCGGCTTTTTAATACTCAACACCTGCTCGGCCAAGGTATCTTTATGCTTCTTGCCTTTGAATGCAGCATCAAAGCGTTCCCTCATGGCCTTGGACTTATCCCAGCAACCACCTTGGAACGAGGCCACTACCGAAGTCTTGCTTTCTTCTTTCTTATGAATCTCATCGTTGGCTTCTCTGTACTGCCGACCCAGGTCATCTTTTCGGGTACTTTTTGTTTCAACCTGATTCTGGATTTCAATATTTGTCTCACATACAGTGAATACACCCGACAGGTTACCATAATTCTGGAAATTGTTGGAGATGAACTCCTGATCATAGACCAGAACATCATAATCAGCTGCGGATTTTCCTTGCTGCCACTGAATGCTGTCGTTCTCTTTGATAGCCTGTGCTATCGTAGTTTTTCCGGCTCCGTTCCTACCATAGAAGAAATTTATGAAAGTCGGTGTAACTACCGCCCCACTGAATGTCGCCGCATTAAGCGTGATTTTTTCAATCGCCGATGGCATTTTAGTACTCATTCTGTTTCTCCTTCCACCACTATGGTTTGTAGTATGGTTTGCCTCTCTGATTTACTTTTCAATTTTTCCGTTTCGGACCCACTCATCGATTTCTGAAATTTTGAACTTATATCTCTTTCCAGCACGATACACCGGGAGCTTCCCATCTTTTATCCATGTGCGGACAGTATCTTGGCTAACGCTCAGATAATCCGCGACGTCCTCTAAGTTAACCCATTTCTCTACTTGCATATTTTCATATTCTGCACTCATCGCTTTACCTCCGTAACTGTTCGTTTATGAGTGTATCGTAATTCCGGTTATGAAAGAGTAAAAACGCTAATACCCGCATCCCGCAGAGCTTCAACCAAATTGATCCTTTTTATTGCCCAATGCGTCCGGTTGAGCTCATTGAATGAACAAGCTCGTCCGAGGTCCAGCTCGACGGCTATTTCGTTGAGCCGTTGCTGTGGGACTTGATTCAGGGATTTGAAATACACCTTGATTCCATTGTCCTGAATTCTTACATCCGTTACAAAACCATAATAGGCGTAGTGCGCTCCGTCTGTTTTTCCGTATTCATGATTTTCACTTGCGAACAGGGCCGGGAAAGTTTTTATTGTTGCCACTGCCTCCGGTGTCAAAGCAGCCAGCGCATCCTTTACTTCTTTCGAAGTGCTCTCTGTCAGAGCCCGATCCTTTGGAACGAGAAAATGGTCACAGCTAAATGGCTCGTCACCAATAACAAAAAGGTTGTAGTAATCGCAATTAAACGTCTGCTGAGTACCGGCCACAACGCCGTTGTTCAAGGGCTGCGCCCCGGGCATCATGAAGAGGTTGACATTTTGATGAACACTACCTGCCTGTGCAATTAAAGTATTGCCGTCTCCCGGAAGATTAATAGTTGTCGGAGTGTTGGTAGTCGGGAGCACGGGCAGTACTACTGATTGTAATTTATCACTCATCCTTCCGACCCTCATTCTTGATGATTATGGTATCTACCTTATTAATAAAGCTGTTGTTATTACCGGTTACATTTAAATTAAAAAAGGTCGGATTGTTGTTAATGACCTCTTGCGTCGTTCCAGAATCAGCCCCAGCTTCTTTTTGAACTTCAGGACCGTCATCGTCAGAAATGCTTCCGTCAACACCTTCAGCTTCTGCAGTTTGTACCGCTGGTGCGCAATACAAAATACGGATCGGCCTTGTAATTGCTTCGCCTAAAGTGGAGGTATAAGTTCTGTCACTACCGCTGGCCGGGCACCAATAATTATAGGTTTCTTGTCCGACCGTGTTATCTGTCCTGAAGAGAAGAATAAAATGCCAGATGCCAAGCAAAAACGGCTGCAGACAGATATTCGATGCGGGAAGTATGGCCGCTTTGGTCGTTGCTGCTCCATCTTCACGAGCATATATAGTTTGTCCGGTGTCAATGGAATCGTCTTTATCAAGAAGGTCGAGTAGCGCTTTAACAAGCCACTCGTCCTTTTTTGTGCTTGTTCCTATATCAATAAAATCCTGTGTAAAGTTGGACATGGCTGCTAATGCAGATGCGTACTCAGACTTAATGCGGCTGTCGAAGCTCTGCATTATTACCTTGTCGCTGAACGGCATATATGTACCGCCATTATTCTGGCAGGATTTATATCTCGATGTATTCGCCTTGAATGTCGACATCATAGAAGCGTCCGGTGTCGAATAATCTGGAACCGCGACCTTGATGAGGGCAATAAGAGCCTGCGGGTCAGATAGTCCATCTGCCTCGCCCAAATAATGCTCTCTAACTCCTTTACGAGGCTTTCTGGCCTGCAGGAGCAAAGTGAAAAATGTTCCTCCGCAGAGTCTCTGTTTAGCTTCTTTTGTCATTGATTGTCCCTCGCATAATTGCAACGCTAACATCTTTAACAACCATAGCACAGTAACGCTGCTAACGATTGGATGCCCTTGTGAGTAATCGCAGGGGCATTTTTTATAGCTTCTGGATATAGCAAAGCCGGTATGGGTTGCTCATTTTTGCAACTCCTACCAAACCATACTAAATCATTATATCGCTGATTAACCCAAAATTCAATGACATAGTGGTAAATTTTACATTAAGCAACAAATTTCCTCCCTGCGATTGCTCGCGCAATTCAAATCACAGGAGGAAATCAAATGCAAAACCACGAGAATCAGAGCCAATCCAAGGAATACCAGATCTACCTCAAGGACCTGCATCAGTGGGTGCCGGTCAGCAAAACAGATTTTGATAACTATTACCGCGACGTCAACGCTTACCGCCGCCGCCAGCAGGAACATGGCCGCTGCGTCTGCCCGGCAAGCAAGCGCTACCTCTGCGACATGGACTGCGGCGGCTGCCCATTCCATAAGGGCGGTGATGAGCTGTCCCTCGACTACACGATCTCGGACGAAGACGGCAACGAGAAAAGCTGGCTCGACGATGTTGCAGACGACGCACCGTCCATCCAGTCGGTGCTGGAGGACCGTGAACTGCTGAATGCGCTTCACGCCCGTTTGGACGAGCTCGACCCTGACGGCCGCCTCATCTGCGAACTCATCATGCAAGGCTGCCCGGAGCGCGCCGCTGCAGAGAAGCTCGGTCTTCCCCGCAACACCTATACTTATAGGAGGGACAAGCTGCTCGCGCTCCTGCGGGAAGCTCTCCGCGACTACATTTAATTACCATTTGCCCTTCGGCTGCTTCTTGCGGCTGAAGGGCAAAAACTTTTTTC
>Ga0070399_1002935_pt1 | contig 15677 bp, 28 predicted proteins | sample BioMet4_FD_61217 | JGI IMG/M metagenome (GOLD analysis project Ga0070399, IMG submission 61217) | Microbial communities from bioreactor (seeded with sewage sludge) at LBNL, California, USA - Biofuel metagenome 4 (version 1) | ecosystem: Engineered > Bioreactor > Anaerobic > Unclassified ... | reverse complement strand
TCGAGTCGTTCTCCCCCAGCAGAAGATGCGCCGCCAGACCGTAGGGAAGAACGCCCTGCGCGAGGACGTCGTCCAGCCCGATCTCGTCGGTGAACGCCGTGATCTCCGCGCAGACCGGACGCTTCCCCGCCGTCGTCACCGCAAACGTGTCGCTGTACGGGTAAAGTTCGTGCCGGAGCACGTTCAGAATCCCGAGCGTCCTCAGCTTGTATTCCGCCGTGTCCCCCGTCACCGTCGCGCCGGAGGACTCGTTCTGCTCGTCCATCAGATAAATCGCCTTGTCGAAAACCCATTGAGCGGTCGTCGCCATGTCGCGGTACGTCCGCCGGATGATCAGAATCTTGATTCCCGGATACCGGAGCGCCCCACCGACCGCCTTCGTCCGCACAGCCCACGACTTGCCGCCGCCTCTCGCGCCGCCGTAGCAGGTGTACAGCGCCTTTGAGGCGAAGAACCGCTTCTGCGGCTCCGAGTTCGGCCTCCCCAGGTCGATCTTCACGTACGGCTGGCGGTACGAACCCATTTTCTTCTTCGAGATCGCCATCAGAGAATCACTTCGATCTTCCGCTTCGTCCCGTCCAGCCTCACGCACGGGCAGGACGTAGAGGACGGCTGGAACGAGCGCCTCGCTCCGTAGCCTCCGTAGTCAAGCCACCCGGACGTGTTCACGAACGTCCGCTCCACCAGCTCCGCCCCCGCGTTGTTCTTCGTCGCCCGGATGAACGAATCCTTGAACACCATCGGCGTGTGCGTATGCCCGCCCAGAAACAGACCCGCGTCGCAGATGCCGCGGAGATCGGACAGCCGGTTCGCCTTCCCGCCGACCTTTCGCCCGCCGCCGTTCCCGTGGTTGACGTACACCGTGTAGCTCTGCCGCCGTCCCTCCGCCGCCATGCGGGACTTCAGGCCGAACGACAGAAGCAGATAGGCGAAGTCCTCGCGGTAGCGGTCCTCGAAGCCGAGTTCCCGCGCCAGAATCCGCGTCAGATCGATCCCGTCCTGCCGGTACGTCCGCTCCTCGTGGTTCCCCGGAACCGCCGCCAGCACCTTGTCCGCCACGGGCCCCAGTATCTCGCAGGCCAGCGCCAGCTCCTCCATCGGCGACATCGTCTCCGCGTAGCAGTCCGAGATCCCCGTCTTCACCGCGTTGTTCATCAGGTCCCCGCCCAGCACCACGTACGCCGAAGGCTCGCAGGCGATCTTCCCGATCAGTTCCTTCACGGACTTCAGATCGCTCGACCCGTCCCCGATGTGCGGATCCGCGATCGGATACAGCAGAAGCTCTTTCATGTCCTGCGGCAAGGTCACTTCGATCGGTTTCAAGCAGCCACCCCTTTCGGTGCGTTTTCAGAATTTTCAGAGCGCGGTTTCCAAAACCCCCGCCCCGTGTTTTTCCGGTACCCCCGTGTTATATATTATTTATTATTTATATATCCCGGTGTTACTGAGTGAATCACAGAGAACGTACAGGTATGTGTCGGGGATGTGCGCCATATCCGCTACGGGTCGGCCGGAACCGCCCTCCCGTTTTCCGCTGCCCCCTCCCGTATCGGCTCTCTCTCCCGGATCGCCCCCGCCATGGGGCACACCGGGTTGCCTCGGGACCATCTCTCTCCACCGGACGCCTATTGCCTATTGGCTCTCCCCCTCACGATCACCACGGCAGGAGCCTTATTGCCACTTTTCGTTTGCTCTTGTTCATCTTCCAGATTGCACCAATTCCCCGGAGATCGTTGTGCAGAATCACAACGATTTTGCCCTCTCTCCGTCGCTCCTGCAACCTGTCTTGCAAAACGCTCGAAAATCCGGTTTTGAACGCTCCCAAATATTTATTTTGTTTCGTTCGCATGCAAGTTTTCAGTCAAACGCTTTCTCGGCCTCTTTCGGCGTCCCGAACGTGATGCTGACTCGCTGGTTGCCTGTGGTGTTGACCTCCTGTTTATCCTGGTACGCCTGACCGTCCCACAACGGTTGTTTGAGGACGAAAATTGCCTTGCTGGAATTGCAGGATGCCCATGCCGGAGAAGTCTCCATATGCGCCCTGAGTCTCACAGCGGCCTGTTTCATAATCGGACAAAACTTTTTGAAATCCTCCGGCGTCTCTTTATCTGCACTATTACCGCATAATACTCTAGCTGTTTCCATGTCCATGCCGATATAACTCAGCAAGTCACTGGGACCCCCTCTCCTAGTAGGGTCCTCCCCCAGCATGGAGAAATAAGCGTCGAGTTTCTGCTGGAGCTGTTCGGGTGATAGCTCATAGAGTTTCGGTTTAGCCACTGGAATCACCTGCTTTCTTGCTATCTTCCGAGTACAATACCACGAAAATCAATACCTCGCCCCCTCATGGGGGGTATAAAGTCATTTTATGCAATACATGACGTCTCCTAATGGTTTAACATATTAGACCAACTTGTAAACACTCGCGCGATCATAAAAATTCACCCGCCCGGAGTCAGTGACGACAACCGGACGGGTGACTATTTTTCCCTATTCTGTTTTCTAAACCGAACGATCATTCGCTTTTAAATCGGCGCAAGCGATCCTGAATTGCCTTTTTAATGAACTCATTTACCTTCTCCCCGGCCTCTTCTGCCGCCTGTTTCAGCTTATCATAATCTTCGATCTGCATGTCCAGGGGGACGCGCTTGATGCTCTTTGCCTTGTATCTTACGGACGCTTCGTATGACTTTTCATTATACACAATATCACCCCTCGTACATTATAGCACCGCGAAGAATCTGTGTACACATAAAATCTAGCCAAAATGTGTACGCATAATTTGGTCATTATTGCCTCTTGAAAATATGTGTACGCATATGCTATTCTGAAGGCACAAAGAAACAAACGCGACAGGCCGACAGGCCGGAAAGGAAAACAATATGAAAATGAAAACAAAAGCATTTGAAATACCGTCAATTTTAGACAGTTACCGCAACGACGTTGAGCGCGGAATTATCACGATTGAAGATGCCGCCATTGAACTTCAAAAATCTGGATGGATGTGCTTTGATGCGGCAGACGCAAAAAAGTTGCTCAAAATCAAATAATTAATTAGGTCGCTGACCCCGGCGAGACGGGGAGAAAGGGAAGAACATGTTTACAAGTCCTCAAATGCGCGCCATACTTGACCGCATCAATGCCATAGAGGAGAGATATAACGACAGCATGTTTCCGCGCTATACCGAAACTGACGCCGCAGAACTGCGTCGCTTATATGCGGAATACTGGTCCGCTAAAGCAGAGTATGACGCGCTAATCGCAGAGTGACGGAGGCCAGCGCCTCCGGGCGTCTGTGGATAACGCAACAACACAACAACAAAACAGGAGGAATTGAAAATGACGAATACAGAAGCCTATAAAATAATCGGTGAGCGCACTCAAGAGCTTGCCAATATACCAGAGGTTCAAGCGGAGATGGTTGAAATGGTTCGCAACGGCGCGACAAAAGAAGAGGTTGAGAAGTGGTTGTATATGTGCGCTATTGGAACGCTTGCGGGAATAAGCGCCTAACCCGTCTGACGAGAGCCGGAGCGGAACCGGCCGAAACGCCCGAAAGGGCGTCACGGGAAACCGAAACGAAATGGTAGGAAGGAAAACAGCATGAATAATTACAGAATCGATATTTTTCTTGCGAGCGGCGCGAAGCGCTGGGATTACAAAATCGAATTTCCGGAATTTTACCTTGCAAAGATGTTTGCGGAACGCATCGCGCAGGAGACCGATGTCGTAAGCGTTTTCCTGCTGGAACGTATATCGGATAATACGTTCGATGTAACGCGGAAAATCAAATAACCAAGGCCGGACACCCCCGCGCAGTCGCACCGCAAAGCGGCCGCGCCCTAAAAATCAAATTTTAGGAGGACAACATCATGAAAAATTTCGACATTGGTAACGGACATACGATCACTGTTGAACCAGCGCAACGCGGAATTCCCGATGATTTCAAGGTCAGCTTCTATGAGGACGGACGCCTCCTGTTTTCGGAGTTCGGAAATCTCGATTATATCTGCTATCAATATGACGTCCAGTTTTGATCGATGTTAGCCATACCGAACAGCCCGCATAGCACGAAACCGGGGACGAAAGCCCCCGGTTTTTTACGCCCAAATTTACGCCCAAACGCACAGAATAACTCGTTTTACGCTCAAAAATACGCCCATGTTTTGCGGTTTTTGAAGCGATATTTCCCTTTATTTGGTTATTTTCTGTTTTTACAGTGTTTCTGAAAATGTTCGTATAATCGCAGAATATCGTCAAAAAATTAATAAAAACGCCGTGACTTCGTTTGAAATCACGGCATTTTATTTTGGTGGAGACTGGGGGACTCGGACCCTCGACCTCATGCGTGTGAAGCATGCGCTCTAACCAGCTGAGCTAAGCCTCCGCGTACCGCCCCGGAAGGGCGCTTAAGCATGGATATTATACCATACATTTTTCAAAAATCAACCCGTATTTTTCCCCGCCGCCGGGCAGGGTGAGTTTAAGATTGTATTTACAAAGGGCGTTCCCCTTTGAATAATACAAAAGAGGTTATTTTGAAATGAAAGTTAACGTGTTGGGTAAAGAGTATGTCCATGGAACGTCCCATAAAACTGGCAAGGATTTTGCCGCCAATGTCGTTCATATCTCTCATAAGAAGAACGGCGTGGAAGGTGTATGCGTCGAAAGCGTCTGGCTTGATTCTGACGGTTATCCGCTGAGTGACATTCGTGTCGGCTCTGTCTATGATCTTGACCGCGATAGTCGCGGCTTTGTCATCGATTTCACTCTTGCCCGCTAAGTCTGCATGGCTGGCCCATCTTTCTCCCCCCTTTTCCCCCATCCTCCACCGTTCGGCCCCCGGCGTAGCCGGGGGCAGTTCGGGGGCAGTATTACCCCCGAACTTCTGTATGTTTGTATGGAGTTTGTATGAATTGGGGGCTTTTTAATGCCACAATCTCGGAAATGGCTTTTGACCTTTAATAATCCTGCGGAACATGACTATACGCACGAAAAAATAATTGAAGCGATTGAAAGTATTGCTTCTGTCGCTTACTGGTGTATGTGCGATGAAGTCGGTTCTGAGGGTACTTATCATACACATCTTTATATTGCTTTCCAGAATCCAAAAATGCACACTGTCCTCGCAAACGTTTTCCCCGGTGCTCATAGAGATCAGGCATATGGAACTTCTCAGCAAAATCGTGACTATGTTGCAAAAGACGGTGAAAAGTTCAATAAACAGCCTGATGGTTCTTATGATTATACCGATGGTGACGGTAAAAAACATACAGGTACAAACTACGGTGATACCTTTCAGGAATGGGGCGAATTACCCCGTGAGCACCAGGGCAAGAGCCGTGATGTAGAGCGTATTTATTCTATACTGAAAGACGGCGCGTCAAATATCGAAATAGTCGATGCTGTACCGTCTGCAATGCTGAATCTGGAAAAGGTTGAGCGCACCCGGTCGATGCTCCGTGACAGTGAATTTGCTTCCAGTTGGCGCGATCTTCAAGTTACCTATATTTTCGGTAAAACAGGCTCTGGTAAAACCCGTTCGGTAATGGATAAATATGGTTATACGAATTGTTATCGTGTCACTGATTATCACCATCCTTTCGATACTTATGATGGACAGGACGTTATAATTTTTGAGGAATTTCGTGGTGGTCTGAAACACGGCGATATGCTGAATTATCTTGACGGTTATCCGCTTCTTCTGCCGTGCCGGTATTTCAATCGTCAGGCGTGTTATACCAAAGTTTTCATCATCACCAATATTGCACCGGATGAACAGTATCTGAATGTCGATCAGGCAAGCCGCAATGCCTTTTACCGCCGTATCCATAAGGTTCTGCACTATGATGAAACTGGTGCTGTGATTGAATATGACGGTGTTCGTGCCTATATGAACCGTAATAATTGGGTACAGGATTGTGTTCGTGATATGGCTAGTGTTAAACCGTTGAATGCTTGAAAGAAGTGAAATTATGGGAAAGATTGTTATTGATGTTTCTGACAATGGCGCGATCTCCTGCATTAAGGGCATGAAGTTGAGACAGGCGATTGACGTGATGTTGTGCGTTATCCATGATGTGGTAGCCAATAAAGCTATTGATGCTCCCCCGGTATGTAACGCGCTTCGGCACCTTGCGGATGCTTTGGAAGATTAATAAAACCCCCGGACGTTCAAGCGTCCGGGGGAACAATAAAACTCATGTTTGAAAGTGCATTTACAAGAGGTAGATATGGCTGATATGCTTCGTTTTATCGTGTTTACAATTGCCTGCATGATGATAATTCTGATTTGCGTGGTAACTGTGATATTCATTTGCTTCTACTGGAAACACAGGAACGATAAATGAAATAATGCGGGATGGTGTAGTAGACTAGCACACTAGTTTCGTTTGCTAGGGACGTCGGTGCAAATCCGGCTCCTGCATCCAAAAAGGAGAAAATATGTTTTTTGTTGATCTGCTTCTTCTGCTTTTGATTGGCTTCTTCGGTGCAATGATTCTTGCTCTCGGCTGGATGGCTGGTGTTAATATCTCCTATCGGTTGAATAGCAAAAAAGCAAAAGGTGATTAACGCTTTGCTTTTTTGATTATGATTCCCAGAAAAATTGGAATTGTATAAACTAGTGCCCATAAACTGTTTATATTCAGAATATCACATGGAATAGTAATTAAGCCGATTATGAATTTCCATATTGCTTGGAACAGCATAATGGCTCCATCTATTATTGTTACCAATGAGGTGTACTCCTTGTCATATTATGAAATAGTTTCTGAATGCTTTAAGAATCCTGTATTTTTTTGGGGCCTTTTGACTTGGATGTCTTTCGTTGTAGGAGGTTCCTTTTCTTTGGGTTTTATTCTTGTGAAGTGGATTATCTCTTATCGGCTTCATGCTAAGAAAAAGGACTAGTGTTTATTCTCAAATATCTTTGAATGAATATCTAATTGTTTATCCAGTTCATCTATTTCGTTCATTAGATCTTGCCTTTTAGTTTTTTCCATATTGGGCCGAATTAGAAATGTATATAATCCTATAACAATTCCTATTGGCCAAAATATGAATAGCATTATTATTGTTTCTATACTGCTTTTTACCCAATATGTTTGCGTCATATTATCACTCCTTTAGAGGTGATGAGCGTGCCTAAGAGAATCATATCATGTATTTTAATTATTGCAACACTAGTTTCTATATTTGCTATTTCAGCTTATGCTGATGTTGCTGATTCTTTTTCATATACTACAAAAAAGTTTCTAGAATTTATAGATTATGCTGGACATTTACCGGGTGAAACCTGGAAATTTTCTGAATGGTGGACGGCTTTGACTTCTGGTGACGATGATTCTACCGCCTATTCCACCTATGTTTCCTCCGTTAATTCTGAACTTGGCACAACGACATTAGTAACAGGCGGGTATAGGCGATTTTATACTATTACTAACATAGTTGGTACAAATACACTTACTTCTAAATCTTCTGTTCCTGCACAAGCGTTTTCTTTTAGTAATGGTTCTGCTGTTCATGTATGCCTTGACGTAAACGCTCTTCCTGTATCTACCTTGTACAATTATCGTTTTGGATATACCGGTACTTTGGTTAACTGTTATTTTACTCAATATAATACTACGTTATATTCTGGTGCGGGAAGTAATATAGGCTGGTGTAATTATACTACCGTATGGTTGTATAATACTTCTTCTGGCCCTATGTCTGCTAATTGTCAGCTATACATTGATTGTACGCCTGCTAGTGGTTCATTTACTACGACAGTTAACACATCTTCTTCTACTCGTCCTACCACGCTAGTTTCCAATAATTATGTGACCTATGGTTACAATGATTCTTCTAACGTTCTCCATACTGCTCCTTCCGGTACAGTTATCGTAGATGAGACGAATAATCAGGTTTATAACCCTGTTACCGGCGAAACGACAGCTATAACTAATTGGGTTTATGATTATTCTACCCGTACTTATACGGTAACAACTGCTGCTGGTGGTACTATCACGATAACTTATGGTGATGATGCCATAACGTGGAATGATGGTGCAAACACTTATAGCATCCTCTATGTTACTGGTACAGATTCTTCCAGTACGGAAACAACAACTTCTACGGATTCTTCGTCTGATCTTAACGCTATTAATAAATGGGCTTCTGATAAATCTCATTCCGGTGATATAAGCGGCATGAACTGGAATGATTTCATGTATGTGTTTCTGAATCTGTATTCGAATCTTCGTGACCATTTTCAAACTGCATTTCCCGCTTTTGCGAGCACTATGAATACAGACCTGGAGGAAATTAAAAATTCGCTCGGCTTCGGCAATTATGCTTCTGATGATGTAACTTTAAAAAGTTTACTTCAAAGTATGCAGACAACGCTTCAAAGCATCAGTACTAACACTGCAAATACGGCATCCAATACTTCTACAATAGCATCTAATGAAACCAGTACGGCAACAACTTCAAGTGGTGTCTATGATCCTGTTCCTGCATCTTCTGACGGTGATTCCGGTTTCTCTATTCTGGATTTGGCAAAGCAATTATCAAAGGGTGCTTGGAAGATTGTTTACGGTGGCGTTGGAATCGCTTTCGGTAGCATAACGGGAATTATCAACGCTATTTCTTCTCTTGGTGATATGAATGATGCATACGATCATTCCAGTGCCGTTTATGGATTCTATAACTATACGGGGGCTGACATATGGGATTAATAGGTTCTGTTACTGCCGTTATTACGTTTATTCATGATCTGTTCGCTATTCTTCCTGTTGCTCTTCGTATCTTAATCGTTGGCGTTCCTGCCTGTCTAATTTATCTCGGTATTCTCAAGATGATTAGAGGCGGTGGTTAAACCATGATTGCGGCGTTGTATGCTCTGTTTGTCTGGATGCCTACTCCCCTTAATGTTATCTGCATGGGAGTTATGACCACGTTCTTCTTCATCACATTTCTTAGGATTCTTGCATTGATCAAGTCTATTATTCCTTTCGTTTGAGGTGATTTCATGACTCTGTTACAAGCTATCGGACAGCTTATTTCTAAGTCTTGGGATTTCTTTACGGATATTACCGTACCCGGTATGACGTTTTCATTTGCTCAGTTATTCGTAGGAATATTCCTCGCTGTATTCTCTCTGAGGATTCTTTCTATGATGTTAAGTGTTTCTTTCAGTGCTAATGACATTATCAATGGTGCTAATAACTTAACTTCTTCTTCAAGTTCTGGTTCTTCTGGCTATCGTGCCGGTTCTGGCAGTTCGGCTAAAATATCTGCTGAACGTCGTAACGATCAATTTTGAAAGTGCGTTTACAAAAGTGTACTTTTAGGTGGTGTTTGAATGAAAGAGATTTTAACTGCTATTTTCGGTACATATGTTCCTCTGCAAAATCCTGACGGCGGTGCTTATGTTCTCGGTGTTGCCGGTGTTGATTGGGTATGGATTGCCGGTGTTGCTCTGTTCGCTATCGTCCTGCTTTCCTTTTTTAAGTTGGTGGGGGTGCTATTGAAGAAATGAGTGATATGATCGCTTTTTGTCAAGCTATGCTGACGAATCTCTGCACATTTCTCATTACTCCCCCTATATTTTATCTGTTCGGACTTGTATGCTTTTGCTTCGTCTGCAAGGGCTTCAAGATATTGATTTCCCATTAGGAAAGGAGGTCATTTGAACGGCTGAAACTGTCACTATCGCTACTCTGCTCACTTCCATCGGTTCCGTGTTTACTGCGGCTCTCGGCTGGGTTGCCACGGTAGCTACTACTATCGCGGCTCAGCCCATTCTCCTGCTGGCTGTTGTCGGCATTCCCCTCTGCGGCCTTGGCATCGGTATGTTCAAGCGTCTGCTCGATGCCCGCGCCTAATCGCTATTTCCCGGTAGCTAAATTCTCGAAGTGTTAAGGAGTTTATAAGATGGCTGATATTATTGCGACCATTACTTCCGTTTTTACCGCCGCTATCGGTTGGGTTGGAACTGTTGCCAGTACGATCGCCGGTCAGCCCATTCTTCTGCTCGCGGTTGTGGGTGTTCCCCTCTGCGGTCTTGGGATTGGGATGTTCAAGCGTCTGTTGTCTACCAGAGCCTGATGATCTAAACGATGCCACGGCAAAAACGCAGTTTGCCGTGGCATCGTTCTATTTACTTCTAAATTTGTTATAATTTGAAAGTGTGTTTTCAAAATGAAAAAAGGGTTTTCTTTAAGTTTGTACTTCGGTATTCCGGGTTCTGGTAAAACCACGTTTGCGGCCTACTTGGCTAATAAGGATATGAAAAAGAACATTCCTGTTTTTTCTAACGTACCTATCACTGGAACTAATAAGGTTGAACGTGGTGATATTGGTAAATTTATGATTACTGGCGGTCGTTTGCTTTGGGATGAAGCTGGTATTGATTATGACAATAGAAAAATGGCTATGAATCTTGACGAAGTATATTTCTATAAATACCACAGGCACTATGAAATGAATGTTGATTTCTTCTCTCAGGGTTTGGACGTTGATATTAAGATCAGAAAGCTTGCTCGTCATATCTATCTTGTGCGTCAATCAATTCTGCCTTTTATCGTTGAAAGAAAAGAGATCGGAAGGAAAGTCGGTATTGATGATATGACTCATCAGATCACTGACGAATACTATTTCAAGCCTGGCATAAAACTGATCTTCTGTCCGCCTCTCTGGAAACTGTTCAACACATACGCTCGTAAAACCTTACCCGATAAGGTATGGGAAAAATGGTAGTCCTGTCGCGTCACTGGTGACGCACGACGGCGGTAAAGTAAAGCCGTGTGAAAGGAGAGGCGGCAATATAAAGAAAAGCCCCACGCCTTTGCAAGCGTGGGGCATGGGCTAAACTTCAAGCAAGTGACGCAACTCATCATCATCATGGCAAAAGGTGTAGAACGTACACCAAAGACAGCAACTCTTGCATTGGCGGGTATTGTGCACCCGCCGCCAAAACTGAAATTTTTCAATAAAGGTACGCAGGCGAAATTTCAAAAGAAGAAAGTATGCGTTCATTGGAATGCTTCTCCTCTCACACTGCGCTAATTCCGGTGAATCTTTTGCAAGTAACGTTTGGGAACTCGTGATTGGTGATTTCGTATTCTTCCGAGCATTCGCTAAAGTGAATGCAGTTTGAGCAATAGCCCTCTGTCGTGAAGTCTATACCCTCTTTAGCCAGGCCTGTTTTGTACCTGAAGTAGAACGATATTCTCTGAAACAATTCTCTCATAGTGCATCCTTTCCCCGTATACCCGATAGGTCAGGTTTTTAAAGCTTGTTTTATTCTTCGACTTCTATATTCCATTCTGAGCAACAGAAAGTTGCGGTAGGTAGTTCGTTTTCAGTAGGAAGGCTATGTAACAATAAGTGCCAATGCGGTACGAATCCATAGTCTGCATATGTCCCTACGTGGCATGTAACTACATCTTTATATGTCGTTTTAATTTCCGGATTGCTTTTGTTCGTCATTGTGACTTTCATGTTTTCCCATCCTTTCAAATTTGAAACAATTTATTACCCAAAATTGAAATTTGTCGAAGCTCGCTCGCGAGCTTCGATTGCTCTCAAAGCTCACGGAATTTTCAAGTAGTCAAGACAAACGCGCCGTAGCGCGTTTCTCGCGAAAAAGTTTTTTATTCCCCGTGAAATAAAAAAGTTTTTCGGTCTTTACTACTTGAAATTTCCGTGGCCGCCGTCGCGCGTAGCGACACCTTATTCTCTCGTCTCTCGTAAATTTCAATTCTCCGCCGCGCGGCTCCTTATGTCTTTCGTCGTTCTCTGCTGGCAGTTCTGTAGGGCGCGCGACACGGCCGCAGCCCTCGCATCCAGCAAAAAAGCGCGCTATGACTTCCCCAATGTCATAACGCGCAATGTATTTTTTGGGTATTTTGAAAGTTCACTTACAAAATAGGATGGAGGTTAAAAATGAGTAATTATAAGTATCTGACGTTCACAGATCGCTTGAAAATTGAAATGCTCTATAACCGTCATGTTCCGAAAAAAGAAATTGCCCGTGAACTTAATTGCTGTCTGAAAACGATATATAACGAAATACCCCTTGGTTTGTACGATCATCTTGAACGTCACTTTTATAAGACGGAGCGTTTTTATTCAGCTGAAATAGCACAAAACAAGCATGATTGGCGAGTTTCTGCAAAGGGTCGACCATTAGCTTTAGGTCATAATTATGATTTTACGAATAATGTCCGCGAATATATTATCGTTCATCATTTCGCCCCTGATGTAATAACGCATCTGCTGAGTAATGCGGGATTCTTCACGGTATCGACAACAACGCTGTACCGATATATTGATGCCGGCTATATCCCCGGCGTATCAAATAGTAACCTTATGTCTAAGCGGAAAAGAAAATATAGCTATATTCCAAAAGTAAAGCGCGCCCCAAAGGGTACAAGCATTGAACTTCGTTCCCATGATATTGATACCAGAGAAGAATTTTATCATTGGGAAATGGATTCTATCATTGGTATGACGAAAGGCACAAAGCAGTCTGCATTAACGTTAGTAGAGCGTAAATCTCAGTATATAATCATTCGTAAAGCTAGAGATAAATCGGCTAGCGAAACAACGCGCATATTAAAATCATTAGATTGTAAGTACACTTTCAAAACCATAACAGTGGATAATGGTTCTGAGTTTGCGGATAATAAAGGTATGGAAAAGAAAAAGGACGGCAGTACAAGAACAAAAGTCTATTACTGCCATCCGTATTCTAGTTATGAGCGTGGTACAAATGAAAACATGAATCGCATGATTCGTCGCTTTGTTCCAAAGGGAAAGTCATTAAAAAATATAAATCAAAAGCAATTGACGGAAATCGAAACATGGCTGAACAATTATCCCCGCCGAATATTAGGTTATAAAACGCCTCAGCAAGTCTATGATGAAAATATTTTTAAAGAAAAATTGTAAATACTATTGACAATTAGCACCCCGCCGCCGGGCAATCCTAAACAAACGGCAGTCGGCGAACACGCGCGGCCCCGCTCTCCGCAGAATATGGATTGACAGATTCTGTTGATTATATTATTTTGGTAATTAAGTCAGCAATGCAAATGTGAGAGAGGGGAAAACGACATGCGGATCACGAAAAAAATTCTGGCGATTCTGTTGGTTCTGGCGCTGCTGCTCGCCGCGCTGCCCGCCGCGTTCGCGGCGGAGCCGGTCTTCCTCACGCGTGGCGAAACCGCCGACGCGCTCCTGACGGCGGCGGAGCGCTACAACCCAGGCGCCGCGCGGAGCGACATTCTCCGCGGCTATCCCGGCGGCGCGCTCGACGAGGACGCCCCCGTCACGCGCGCGCAGGCGCTCGTGATGCTATCGCGCGCGTTCGGCTCGCTCCCGACGCCCGTCGGCGACAACGCCCGCAGCGGTTACGACGCGGCCAATTTCACCGACGTCCCCGCCTGGGCGGCGAAGGAGCTGGACAACGTCTGGAAAACCGGCATCGTGGCCGGTACCTCCGAGACGAAATTCTCCCCGAACGGCCGCATGACGGCTGCGCAGCTCGACCTTCTGATCCGGCGCGTCTGGGCGCTGGAGGGCACGAATAAAAAGGACGACTTCTACGCCGCGGTCAATAAGGCCGCGCTCGACGCGAGCGTAATCCAGCCCGGCTTCAGCGGGGCGGGCACCTTTGACGATCTGATCCTGAACGTCGACAAGGAGGTCGCGTCGATCATCCGGGAAGTCTCGGCCTCGCCGAAAACCGCCGGCGAGCGGAAAATCGCCGCGCTCTACGGCAACATTCTCGACACCGCCGCCCGCGACAAGGCCGGCATCGCGCCGATCAAGCCGTATCTCGCCGCGATCGACAGCGCCGGGAGCGTGGCCGAGCTGATGCAGGCGCACAACCGGATCTCGCGGGAGCTGACCGTTGATCTGCTGCTCGGCTTCGGTCTGACGGTCGACGAGAAGGACAGCAGCGCCTACCTGCTGTCGTTCTCGGGCTTGTCCCCCGCGCTGGGAAAGAACGGCTACGCCGGCGCCTCCTCCGCGCAGAAGAGCGCCTATCTCGCCTATCTGGAAGCGCTGTTCCGCCTGGTCGGACGCAGCGAAGCCGACGCCGCAGCCGACGCGCAGCTCGTCTGGCGCACGGACGCCGCGCTGGCCGACGCGGCAATGAACACGCAGGACTACGGCGACGTGGACAAGACCTACAATCTTTTCACGCTCGCCCAGCTTCAGGCCATGTTCCCCGGCGTGGATCTCGGCGCGGTGTTTGAAACGTCCGGGCTCACGCAGACCGACCGGATCGAGGTTGCCGACGTCGGCGCGCTCAAAGCCCGCGCGGCGCTTTTCGACAGCGCGCACCTGAACACGCTCAAGGCCTACTGCCGTCTCGGTCTGGCGGGGAGCTTCGGGCCGGTGTTGAATCACGAGTTCGTCGACGCGGCGAACGCCTTTTCGCGCAGCTATTTCGGCACCGAACCCGCCTCCGGCGAACAGCTCGCCGCCCAGTACGTGCAGGCGCTGATGAGCGACTATCTCGGCGAGGCGTACGTCGCGCGCTGCTTCTCGTCGTCGGCGAAAGCCAATGTGGAAAAAATGGTCAGGGACATTCTCACGGTCTACAAGGACCGCATCTCGAAGCTCTCCTGGATGAGCGCGGCCACCAAGACCAAGGCGATCGGCAAGCTGGACGCCATGACGCTGAAGATCGGTTACCCGGACAAGTGGGACGACACCCTCGCGGACGCGGCGATCCTGCCGGCCTCGGAGGGCGGCAGCTTCTTCTCCAACTCCGTCGCCATCTCCGTTTCCGGCCGCGCGGAGATGATCCGCGCGCAGAAGGAGGGCGTGGACAAGAGCGAGTGGGACATGACGCCCTACACGGTCAACGCCTACTACGACCCGAACGCGAACTCGATCAACTTCCCCGCCGCCATTCTCCAGGCCCCGTTCTACGATGAAAACGCCTCCTACGAGAAAAACCTCGGCGGCATCGGCTACGTGATCGCCCATGAGATCACCCACGCCTTCGACAACAACGGCGCGAAGTACGACAAGAGCGGCAACGCCGCCGACTGGTGGACGGACGCGGACTATAAGGCCTTTCAGGCCCTTTGCGGCCGGGTCGTCGCGCTCTACGACGGACGCGAGGCCGCGCCGGGCATTGTCTGCGACGGCAGCCTGACGCTCTCGGAGAACATCGCCGACCTCGGCGCGGGCGCGTGCGTCACCGAGCTGGAGGGCCGCAGAAGCAGCCCGGACTACGCGGCGCTCTACACCGCGATGTCGCAGATCTGGTGCGTCAGCTATCCGCGCGCCATGCGGCAGTATCTGGCCTTCAGCGACGTCCACGCGCCGGACAAGCTGCGCGGCAGCCTCGTGCTCCAGCAGTTCGGGCAGTTCTACGACGCCTTCGGCATCACGGAAGGCGACGGGATGTGGCTCGCGCCGGAAAATCGCGTGACCATCTGGTAAAACGGCAAACCGCGCCGGACGTCTATCGTCCGGCGCGATTTTTTTGCAGCAGGGACAGCGCGCAGAGGCCCGCGAAGGAAACCGCCGACGCCGCGCGCCACACGGCGCCGATCGTTCCGCCGCGCAGGATCGCCGAACCGGCAGCGCAGGCAAGCGCGCCGCCGAGCCGGGCCGCGAGGGACGCGGCGCTCAGCGCCGAGGCGCGCGTCCCGTCCGCCGAGGCC
>Ga0070399_1002934_pt1 | contig 15678 bp, 8 predicted proteins | sample BioMet4_FD_61217 | JGI IMG/M metagenome (GOLD analysis project Ga0070399, IMG submission 61217) | Microbial communities from bioreactor (seeded with sewage sludge) at LBNL, California, USA - Biofuel metagenome 4 (version 1) | ecosystem: Engineered > Bioreactor > Anaerobic > Unclassified ... | reverse complement strand
AAAGAAGTTCATAGACGGGTTCTTGAACTTGAAAAAGTAGGATGATCTATTCCATCCTACCAAATGTCCATTACTGACACACCTGGAAGATTTCATCCTACCAAATGTCCATTACGCCCGTTTTTTCTTTGTAAATCTGTCCCCATATTTGCCCTGCCATATCTCACGCATATGACGAACGGTCATATTAGTTTAGCATAGTTCACTTAGCACAGCAACTATGTCTATCTCAATCCCACCACCACCATGATTGCGAGCGCAATACTACTCATTGAGCGTTTCACATTGATGGTCACTTTGGGATCTGTGCTCAACCTTGCCGGCATATATTTGGCGAACACTAATAATATGGCAGATTAAGATATTTTTGAATATGAAAGTAAAGTTTCAGACGACATTGGGTGACATCGTGGTTCGCCTTTATGACGAGACACCGCTTCACAGAGACAATTTTGTGAAGCTAGTGAAAGAAAGATATTATGACGGAACTTTGTTCCATCGTGTGATTAAGGATTTCATGATTCAAGGTGGAGATCCGGATTCAAAGGGTGCTCCTACAGGAAAGATGCTGGGTACTGGTGGACCTGGCTATACCATTGAGTCAGAAATCAAGGACGGACTCTACCATAAGCGCGGAGCTTTGGCTGCTGCCCGTACTGGAGACGAGGTTAACCCAGACCGTAGGAGCAGTGGCTCGCAGTTCTACATTGTCTGGGGTCAGGTTTACAATGAAGGGCAGATGCGACAACTCTCGAAGCAGATGGCTATGCAGCAGGTTCAGCAAGCTTTCAATGTTCTTGTGGGGCAGCACCGTGCAGAAGTCATGCAGATTCGACGCGACCATAATCATGCTGGGCTCCAAGAGTTGCAAGAAAAACTGGCTAATGAGGCAGAAGCTAACGGTTCTGGACTGACTGAAGAACAAAAGAAGCTCTATACTACTGTTGGTGGCACTCCACACCTTGACGGTCAATACACTGTCTTTGGTGAAGTCGAAACGGGACTTGACGTGGTAGAGATGATTCAGAACAAGGTCACACGTCGTGGTGACCGTCCCGCTGATGATATTGAAATGAAAATGGTGCTGGTGGAAGAATAAGGATTTCGCAAAAAAACCCCTATCGTTCATAATAATTGCAATGCTTCACCCTAGCTTATAGAGCGGTTGCGTAAAATACGAGGCGATATTTTTTTCTGGTCTGCCTTGGGGATATTGCTGAACAGATAGGTTTTAGTGTTGAACCTGAGCACCTGCTGATCGAAAAGAAACAGCAGATTGCCTCCTTTTCCGAGGCAATGTTCATATTACGGTCGGAAGGGACATTCACGTCTCTATTAACATGCTTAGTTTTAGTTCTTGTTGATAAAGTCGAGCACAGCTTTGTTGAACAGCTCTGGCTGTTCTATATTCATCATGTGGCCACAATCGGGCAGCACTTCCACACGGCTGTTGGGCAGAAACTCTGTCAGCCATGACTTGCCGCTGTGTTTATTTCCGGGTGCACCGCCTTCGAGGATCAGGGTAGGGACGGTTGGACATTTTTGTTTCAACTGCTTCACGGCATCCATACCGTAGATGAGCCTCACCTCCTTATGCAGGGACTGCCAGGCTGTCCAGTCGGTGATCATGATTCTGAGTGGTTCGCGCATACACTCTTTTCTTGATCCTCCCGAAGCCATCAAAGCTTCAAGCCATTCCTCTTTCATCTTGTCAACGCCCTTGGCTTTCAGTGCAGCAATGTCTATATCTCGTTTGGCCTTTTCTGCCCCGTCCATAGGTTCACTTGGGCCTTTTTGGGTTTTGGGTCCACCACTGGCAAGTACACAACTCAGCATGCGCTCTGGGGCGATGCCTAACATGTCTCCAGCAATGAAACCTCCCATTGATAAGCCGACAATGTGGGCTTTCTCGATATAAAGAGAATCCATCAGCGTCAATAGGTCATCGAGATGGGTGAACTGGAAAGTTTCTGTCTGCTCGGAGGATTTGCCGTAACCGCGAAAGTCGAATCTGACCACCCGATGATGCTTCGCAAATTCATCGAACTGCCCATTCCACATGCGGGTATCCAGCGAATGTCCATGAAGCAGCATGATCGGTGTCCCCTGCCCTTTTTCTTCAAAATAGATTCTGGCATTGCCGGAGACCGCAACATATCCCGACTTCACTTGCTGAATATCTTGCTTTACTTTGCATGCCTGAGCCATCCCCGTGATGGCGTATGCTAAAAGGATATGGAAAATTAGTTTTCGCATAATAATCATTATTCAAGACTGCAAATGTAACTTTTTTTTCGAGGGCGCAAAAGGTATATGCGTAAAACATACAATCCTTGCAATCCACGTGAGAACTGACGATCATAAATTTGTAGCCATTGACATGAAAAGAGTATTGACGCTTCAGACGGTGGTGGTTCGAATTCTCCGAGATAACGTCTTTATAATATTATTAAAGCGTAATATACTATTCAAAGTATATTACGCTTTAATCTTTTCTTCAACTACCAATGATCTTCCTGTCTTGGTACTTTGTTATGTCTTTACCTTAGGACGGCCTGAATGCGATCAACAATTACTGAATCACTATTTTCTTTCCATCGACGATATAGACTCCTTTGTGCAAGCGTTGTCTTATTTCTTGGAAGGGAACTTGATGAAGAACTTTGATGCCATTAAGGTCAAACACATCTACCTTGTCTCCGCCATCTCTGGCTTGGAACACATCATTAATCAAAGCAGATGTAATACCATCATTACTTACATATATATCATCAATGGAGATGGGACTTCCTCCATAAGACCAGAATCCTATGAGATAGATGTGGCTGAGATTAATGTAAGTGGTTGTACTTCCTTTCAGAAGTATGCTCAGTTCGATCACATTTGTAAGCGATGTCAATTTCGTTGTAGAACAGTTGGACCAATAATTGTGTTCATCGAAGAGACGAAATTCGGGGTCGCATGTCGGGAGTTTCTTCAGCTTTACAATAATATATTTGTAAGATGACAAGTCCACGCCATTGTCATACCACCATCCTCCGAAGCCGTACTGGCTTGTGGTGAGTTCACGAGTTGTCTCATCGAAAGTGCCATTTCCAAATACATTTGTATTTATGGCATAATTCTTTAATGGAAATAGCGATACGGACACCGTGAATGTGGTAGTCTTCACATGGCCAAGTGGGTCTAGGTACGTGGCAGTAACAGTTGATGTGCCGTCAACCCCAGGAACCAACCTTCCATTCTTAATGGAAATTACTCCTGGATTTGAAATTTCATACGTCGCATCAGTGGTGACATCTTGAGAATGCCCGTCATTAAAGTTGGCTGTAAGCGTAAATGATTTGGACGATCCGGTAATCATTGTATATTCGTTCTTATCAGAAGTAAGTGACGATGCCGTCAAATTACTTTCAGAATATGTGGTAAACCGGTTGTCGTAGTAAGTACCCTCATCGAAGGTGGGTTCTGTCGAAAACCAATCCACATCGACATAACCTCCTAGGGATTGAGTGGCATAGTTGAAGATGAAGAAGCGGTTGCCGACAAATATCTTCAAGTCATATTTCATATTGAGCGTACTCCCATATTGGGTATATGACTGAGTATTGTCGAGACTATAGTAGAACTGCGCTGTGCTTGTAGGCATATCCGCGATAGCTCGTAAATAAATAATGGAATCGCACGTGATCGTTTTCTTTATTGATGCGAAGCTGCTGGAATTGCTTTGCACAGACAACTCGTATTGCTTATCTTGGATTTTCTTAACTCCAATAAAGGCATAGGGTTCCTGGAAAACAGCTAAGCCCGCCATGTCACCTGTCTGCATGTGGCTTACATCGAGACGGATGGTTCCATAAGACTTCTTGGTATTATCGTAAAATCCGAAGATGCGCTGGGTGAGTGTATTACGCGCATTCTGCAAAGAGTCAGTAATAGTGGCGGTATAAAGACGCAGATGTCCTGGGTTTTCCAATAAACTCCATTTGGAATTATCGGGATTATGGTTCCATTGCCATTGTTTGCCCAATATGTAATTACGGAAATTATCATTGGTAGGAAGGGACTTTGGTGCCCAAGTTGCATTGACATTCGGTTTGCGGTATGCCATCGTAGTAGTGGCATCCTTTCCGTCAACTCCAATGACCGGCCAATTATCCACCCATTGAACTGGTTCAAGGCATGGCATCCTACCAAATGCTCCATTGTCTTGCATCAATATAGTCCACCATTCTCCACTTTGAACCTGAATCATCGCACCCTGATGGATGGCATTATAGTCGAATACGAGTTTCTCCTCATAGGGGCCGAAGGGGCTTCTAGCTCTGAAGCACATCTGTTTGCCGGGCCATCCGCTGTTCACGGCATAGATGTAATAATAGCCATCCTTCTTGAACATGTGACTACCCTCTACGCCGGGATGGTCCTTGATAACTACAACTTCATTCACAAGGTTGAAATCGTCATTAAGCTGAACCACGCTGATATTCGTGTTACCACAAGCCACATAAGTGGTGCCATTGTCATCCGTCATCATTCCTGGGTCGTAACAGCCACGTGCCAGACGCTTCATGGTCCATGTTCCTTCGGGGTCACTGGCAGAAAGCAGATAACCACCCCCGTCATCACCTCTCCCGAAAGCGTTGAACATGATGTAGAACTTTCCATTCTTATACATCAAGCTGTTTGCCCACGAACCTTTAGAATATATGTTCATGCCATTCTCCAAATTATATTGGATTCGAAGACATCTTGGCGAGAGGATTGGCACAGTATTCCCAATTCACGAGGTCTTTGGATTTCAATAGCGTGCACCCAGGGAAATGATGCATCGTAGTTGTCACCATATAATAGGTGTCGCCTACACGGACGACATCCGGATCAGGGAAGTCGGCCTTGATAATCGGATTCTTGTAGGTGCCATTTCCTTGGTCGGCCATTGATTGATAAGCGAATTCCGGATGAGGGTAATCCCTTGTAGCATATTCTTGATACCAACGATAAGCGGCTCTAGGGCATGCCTCTGGGTCTGTGAGGAATGTAGTTCCATCAGCCGCCTTGTCTTCATATTGTGCCAACAGTTCGGGCGTTGTGAATATCAAGTAACTTACATTGCCACTTTCATCGGCAATCTTGTTGAAGTTTGCACCAAAGCCGACTCCACCGGCAGTACCCGTAATACCCTTTCCCCATGAGGCATTATATACTTGGGGAGCCCAGTCCATCTCCGTTACAACAACAGGTGCAAAGTCAGATACAGGTTTAATCTGCCTGTCCCATCCATCCTTAAATGGTTGATAGGTCACATTAGGCGTGTCTTCTGAGCCGCTGTTCATCCATCCAGGATAACAATGGACGGCATACCCTATGTTCTCCCCCTTGATGGGATAATCGGCAAAACCAGTGAAATTACCTTGCCATCCAAGACCCGGCACCAGTACAATGTTGTTGCAATTTTTACGAATAGTGTCGGTAACCGATTGAAAGAACTGGTTCAACTCCTTAAACCCGGCAGCCGAACCATCTGCATTGGTAATGGTTACAGGTTCATTGGCAAGTTCAAACATGATATTAGGATGATTCTTAATATATGGGTCAGCAGAAACCCAGCTCCATACTTTAAGCAGATACTGATTGTACGCATCGCCAACGGTTATTGTTCCAGGACAGACTCCAGGCGGGCGCATGATAACATAAAGCCCTTTGCTGATGGCATATTTGGCCATAGGGATAAAAACGCTTTGTAGATAGGTCTTGAATCTATCCATACTGAACGCTGAAATATCGTTTTCTCCAGTAGTTGGAATACCGGGCGTGTTAGACCAATAAGGATCCATGTGGAGGCGTACGAAATTCATCTTCCATCCCGCTGCCATAATCTTGTCAATCAGTCCTTGGTTATAAGTCAGACATCCATTCACATCGTAGTTGTTCCATTTGGTTCCTCTCTCGTTGAACCAAGGACTGTAGGTTTGTGCAAAGCCATGTAGATTCACTACGTTACCCTGTCCATCTTTGAAATACCGTCCATCGACATGCAGTCGTGGCATTGCCATTCCTTGCCAGGCAAAAGTATCAAGCGCAGGATACAGTAACATTGCGAGCCATATGAATACATATAGCTTCTTTTTCATAAATAAGAACTTCATAACATTCTATAATTACATATTAAGTATAGTAGTCCTATGTGTTGTTTAGGACAAGTCTAGTTTTTGGGTAAAGGAAAAAAGAGTTTAACCTCTTATGTCCGCAAAGATAATTATTCTCAACATGAGTCACAAGAATAAACCTAAAATAAAATATCTATCAAGTGAGATAAAGAATGAGTGTGGACTTGTCTAACCTGATCTACCAGAATCTAAAATGGTCAATAATCGTTGCAATTGTCTAGCTTGATAATAACACAAAAGCGGGTAATCTCCATAGGAAGATTACCCGCTTATTCTTTATCTATATTGTTGGAGAGAAGATTTATCTCTCGAGCAATTAGAATCGTTCATCCAAAAGGATTAGTATCCAGGATTCTGTTGTGCCTGCTTCTCCTCTGCTGTAAGAGCGTGACCGTCTTTCTGGATGATATCCAGGTAGGTCTGAGGGATAGGACGCAGACAGTGGAAGTCCTTCACGTTGGGAGCAGCTCCCTTGTTGAATGCCTTGGCACGGCTCACGAGAGTCTTGGTGCGAGCCAAGTCTTCCCAGCGTACGAACTCACCGCACATCTCGCGTGTCTTCTCGTCGAGCAGGAAGCACATGGCAACATCGTATGCTTTAGACAAACCGAGCTTTGTTGCTACAGCCTGGTCTTCTGCTGGCAACGAAGTAACGGAGGTAATATCGGCCACATCAAGGTTTGATGCCAATGGATCAAGAGAACCGAGCACCAAGTTGTTGGACTCGTAGTAAGAACTACGGTTGCTGTAGATACCTACACCTTTGACCTTGTCACCAGCCATCACATCCCATCCGAGGGCTCCCTCACGCCATGCGGCACCGCCGTCAACGTGTGACTCACGATCTTCACCAGCCTTCCAAGCTGCGCGTTGGCGTATCTTGTTCAGGTAAGTCAGAGCCTTGGTATAGTCGCCCTTCTTGATATAAGCTTCAGCGCAGAAGAAGTAGTCCTCAGCTGAACGAGCAAGGATACCGTCACGGTTGCCTGGTTCTGCAGAGATCGTGTTACGTGAACCATCGGTATACTTGGTCAGTGAAGAGTAATACTGGATATACTTGTCGTCGATGAGGCTCTCAGAACTTGCATTGGCGTCCTTTGGATAGAGCACGAAGGTAGTTCCTACTTCCTTGTCGGTCTCCAAGTCCTTCACCTTGGCGTTCTGCTGAACAGCATCGTAGCGAGTGTCACCCGGTTGGTTCAAGATGAACATCTCACCACGGTCACCTGCCTTAAAACTCATTCCACCGGTAGTGGTGGCATAGTTCATGTTTGCCTTGGTACGGAAAGACTTCCAGAGACGAGAGTCGCTCAAGTGGTTGTACACATTATAGGTATAATATGTTGTGCGCAGACGTTGGTATTCACGGTCACCAGGAATGTCGCGTGCCATGCCTGGCAGGTTGCCATACTTGCTCACGAAATAAAGGTGAACATTGTTGCCATATTTTCCCTTTGTAGCTTCAGAAGAAGTGAACTGTGCGGCAAGCACGATCTCGCTGAGTTGCTCGTTAGGACCGTCAACAGTTGTGTAGTTCCACAGATCGGCATAGTTGGTAGCCAATGGATGCTGAGCGATAACCTCATCGCCATACTTGATGACTTTGTCGAGGTCTGCAGCTTTGGTACCACTGTTCCAGCTGTCGTTGATCTCAGATGCACGCCAAAGATAAGCCTTGGCCAGGAAATGTGCGGCAGCACTCTTGGTGAGTTTTCCTACTGCTGATGCAGAGGTGGGTAGTTCACTATAGGCAGCCAACAGGTCGGATTCAATCTGGTTGAATACCTCGGCCGCTGTAGCTCTGGTGAACTCACGCTCAACAGATGTAGATGGCTCAGTCTTGATAGGCACGCCACCATACTGGCTCACGAGCTTAAAGTAGTTGAATCCACGCAAGAAGTGAGCGGTACCATTGGCCTCGTCGGCTTGCTTTCCAGTATAGCCATTGGCCACCTTCTGCAACAGTGTGTTGGCAGCATTGATGCCGGCATACATGTTATCCCACACGTCATAGGCATTTGTGGTGTTGATGTTCACCGTGCTGATGGCAGAACTGAGGTTGGAAATATAGTCGTTCCACATGGCGTTTGAACCGTCGGCACCTACACAGAACTCATCTGTTCCATAGTTGGTAGTAGAATAGCTCCACTCAAAGCCGTAATGAAAGCGAAGGTTGTTGTAAAGTCCCACCATGAGCTGGTCAACTCCCTGATTAGTATTCAGATAGTCGGTGCTGTATTCCGTGGTGAGTTCCTCTTTTAGGAAGTCAGAGCTGCACGATGTCATTGTCATGCCAGCCACACCGGTGAGGATTCCGGCAAAAATATGATATTTCAGTTTCATGATTGATTTCATGTTAAATTAGAAAGAAATGTTGACACCGAAAGTGAAGCCCTGGTTGTAGAGGTTGCTCTGTGTATCCATGTCGACGCTCTCAGCCTTGTTGAAGAGTGTGAATGGGTTCTTGGCCTGAGCATACAACTTCAGGTTGGTGATACCGGAGTTCTTGAGAAGAGCCTTCGGGAAGGTATAGCCCAATGAGATATTGCGAATCTTCATGTAAGAGCCACTCTTGATACCGCAGAGATAATAATACTGGTCCTTTCCGCCCTCGTCAAAGATAGGCTTGGAATAGGTTGCGTTGGTATTGTTCTCGTTGTAGTAGTCATAGAGACGTACATTGTAACGACCACCTACCCATGGTGCCTCGTTAGAGAAGGTATAGCCCATACGGCCATATGCCTGAACGGAGAGTTCCCATTCCTTATACACTACTGTTGTGCTAACACCTGCTGACCAGCGTGGGTCACGGTTGCGTCCTGCTACGGCGCGGTCGTTGTTGGCATCGATCTTATAGTCACCATTGAGGTCCTTGGGACGTGTCATACCTACTTGGAAGTTGCTACCGTTGGCATTAAACTTAGCCATCTCCTCTGCATCCTCTGCTTTCCAAACTCCGTTTGGTACATAGTCATAGAGCACATAGGTAGATTGCCCTATAAACCATCCGTTGGCAATATCGTCTTCCTTGCCATTGGCGAGGCTCACGATCTCATTCTTGGTATAGGCTGCATTCAAGTCGATGCTCCACTCCAAGTCCTTGGTGCGAACAGGTACAAGGTTCAGGGTGACGTCATAACCGAAGTTCTTTGTCTCACCGATGTTGTTATAGGTCTGCACATAACCTGTGAGTGATGGGATGTTCTGCAACATCAACAGATCAGAGGTGCGAGAGGTATAGATATCAAATGAGCCGTTGATGCGGTTACTGAGGAAGTTGAAGTCAACACCGACGTTCCATTGCTTGGTCTTCTCCCAAGAAAGGTCTTGGTTGGCCATGGTTACGGCACCGTTGCTAAGCGACTGGTCGTATGTGGTATAGCCTGCGGTGGCTGCGCTTCCGAAGGGATAGAACAGACTCACGATAGATCCCTTGGTCTGGTATGGGTTGATGGCAGAGTTACCTGTCACACCATAGCCCAAACGAAGCTTGAGTTGGTCGATCCACTTGTACTGTTTGATAAAGTCTTCCTGTTCCATACGCCATGCAAAAGCCACCGATGGGAAAGTAGCCCACTTGTGACCTTCGGCCAGCTGTGAGGCTCCGTCACGACGTACAGATGCGGTAAGCATATAGCGGTTGTTGAACGTATAGTTCACACGTGCCATGTAGCTCTCGAGCTGCTTCTCGGTAAGGCCAGAGTTCCAACTTCTCAGAGAGGTTACGTTGGTCATTGTCAGTGCATTCCACATAGCACTTTCCAAGGGGATGCCCTGTGCGGCCATGCTGCTGGTCTCATAGTCATACTTTGTAGCGGTCTGCAACAAGGTTACACCAATGTCATGCTTGCCGAACGAGCGGTTATAGTAAACCAGATTATCAAGAGTCCAAGAGAAGTCGGTGCTCTTCTGGAGAGAGGTATAGTTTACGCCTTCACGGTTAGTGCTGATGGCAGAGTTGAACAATCCTCTACGATAATAGCGGAAGTCAGGACCGAAGTTGACCTTATACTGGAGTCCCTTCAATGGCTCAACGAGTTCACCTAAGTTGACCTGTGCATAGAAGCTTCCTAAAGCACGGAACACCTTACGCTCATCGGTAGAATATTTCCATTCATCGACAACGGTTCTGATCTTGTCGTCACCACCAGGGTATTGAATACGTGCACCATTATCATCGTAAGGTACGGCGTATGGCAAGTTGTTTGTAGCGGCAGCATAAGCACTGCGGGGGCCTGAAGTGTTACCACCGTCATTGCTCATGCCATAATTCTGAATGCTATAGGTAGCATTGACGCTTGCGCCGAGTGACAAGAATTTGAAGGGCTTCAAGTCGTTACTCACCTTTGCGGTATAGCGGTTATAGTCCTGACCCTTTACGGTACCTTGGTTCTGAAGCCATCCCACAGAGATATAGCTCTGGCTCTTCTCGTTGCCACCAGATGCACTGATGGTATGGTCAAGAGCATAACCTGTCTGGCTCACGAAGTCAGTCCAATTGGTGGTTGCCACCTTTGAACCGTCCCAAGTGCCGCCTGCCCATCCTTTTTCGATGTTGGCCCATGCATATGGATCACGGGCAGCATTGAAGATCACCTTGTCGTTCTCCAAAGTAGGTTGATCGCCACGTGGATATTTTGTCTGGTCGCGGTAGAAGTAAGCCCAACGACGCCATGTGAGATATTCATCTGCAGTCATCCAGGTCGTGCGGTCTTTCACATTGTCCACGGTAAGTGATCCATTGTAACTTACGGTAAATTTACCTTGCTTACCCTTCTTGGTCGTGATGAGCACGACACCGTTGGCACCACGAGAACCATAGATAGCGGTTGCAGAAGCATCCTTCAACACCTCTACGGACTCGATGTCCTGAGGGTTCAAGCTCTCAAGCTGTCCACCACGTCCGGCCTTGCTGTCAAGGGATTCCTCATAGGTCTGGCCTACAGTACCGTTGAGAGGCACTCCATCAACCACATAGAGAGGATTACTGGAAGCTGAAAGAGAGCGCACGCCACGAATGTACACGTCACCCATCTCACCTGGACGGTCACTGGTGCGGATATCCACACCTGCGGCCTTACCCTGCATACCCTCAAGGGCATTGTTAATAGGACGATTGGTAAGGTCGGCGGCTGTCACACTAGTCATTGATCCAGTGACGTCCGATTTCTTCTGAACACCATAGCCCACAACGACCAATTCATCCAAAGTCTTGTTGTCTTCGCTCAACACGACATTGAGTGTGGACTCATCACCCAATCTCAAAGTTTTGCCTATGTAGCCCACATAAGTGAACTTCAGTTCGTCTCCTGACTTTACATTGCTGATAGTAAAATTGCCGTCAAGATCGGTAATCGCACCATTATTACCAGGAGCCATGACGGTAACCCCAATCAGAGGTCCCCCTTTGGCATCCTTTACGTTTCCTTGTATTGATTTCTGGGCATAACCAACAATACAAAGCATGCTTACAATGACCGTAAGCCCAAAACGTCTTAGCTTTTCTTTCTTCATAAATAGATTGCTTCAAAATAATTAATAGATAAAAAGTAATATATCGGAAACACCGAGTAGTATCTATAGTATTTGGTATAAAATGGATAGAGTAGGTCCTAGGTCGATTTTGTTTGATGGCGTAAAAATATATAAATTCTAAACAGATTGACGAATTGTAACAAATATTGAAGATTATTTCCCAAAAATCATAGTCGTGTGGATATTACAATCAAAGTGTGTGCCCACACAATAATTTAAGCATGGAAATCTCCCCATTATTTTTTGATTTCGACTCCACTATTCGTTATTTGTGGTCAATTTTTTCTCTTTATTTATATCAAATAGTTTACAAAAATCATTTGACCAATGTTAGTTATTCGTAACTTTGGCATTAGTGAATAAAGCAATAGTTGTTTCTCATGCTTTGAAATTGAAGGTTTTTAGGTTTCAATGACTTTTATTATTCACTGAATTTATGCAGACTAATAATTGATAGCACAAACATTTTTTACGCAAACTAATATTCTAGACATTTCTTTCAGGAGAAATACACAACAAGATAGATGCTATCTGGGACACGTTGTGGGCAATAAGAATAACCAATATCATTACCAACACCGAACCATTCAATGAGTTTGATTGGCAAAAGGTATATGGAAGTAACATCGCTTTCATAGGAAACTATGTAAGTGTAATTCATCGGGTCATAACGATCGCATAGACAAAAGTTATAATTATTCGTGCTAGGGTGAAGAATAAATGAGGTGATTTACTCGTGTTAATTGATCATGTCAGGGACATTTATTTGTTTTGAAATATTCGTAACATTAGGCAGTATATAATTTTATGTAATTTTTACAATTAAAATGTTGCACGTATGGAAAATAAAACCTATATTTGCAAATGAACAAATATAACATTAGAATATTATGGCAAACGTAAACGAATTGTATAAGAGTGCTGCAACTGGCGCACTCGTCCAGGTTGTAGAAGCAGGTGAAGGTACACTTGCAGGTGACTTAGAGTTGGTAAAGGAGAATACTACGGACGCAGCTACAGAGAAGCACGTTCCTGTTGTGCAGGAGATTGAAGGCGGCTATCTCGTTATGGTTGGTTCTGTGGAGCACCCCATGACCGAGGCTCATTATATAGAGTGGATTGAGTTGGTAACCGAGAAAGAGGTTTTGCGTCGCTATCTCACTCCGAGTGACAAGCCAATGGCTGAGTTCAAGACCGATGAGAAGGCACTCTATGCTCGTGAGCACTGCAATGTTCACGGCATTTGGAAGTCATAACAATATAGCATATCGATAAAGCGTAAGCTTATTAAGGTATGATTTAGAATCCGCTCTAGCTATGAAGGTTAGAGCGGATTTTTGTGTTTTATGGTGTAGTAATGTTTTCCATTTGACCATGAAAGTTGTTTATTCCTTACATGGTCCATTCTTCTTACAATTCCATTAGATATATTTTGACACGCGATTGATATCCTTTGGCACTGCGAAAGGATATCTATCGCGTTGCGATTAGGCATTAAACGCAGTGCCAAAGGATACCAATCGCACTGCCATTAGGCATCTATCGCGGTGCCATTGGGCATCTATCGCAAAGACACCCGAAATCGTTCTTTTTTTTGAGGGTGAATGATGCATTTATCACCCTTTTCTTGGTGCCAATACATCATGGAAAGCTCTTGTTTTGATACCTAATTATGATGATTTTGGGGTGGGGACCTTCCGAAATCTTCGTCTTTCTGCCCTGTTTACATGTACTTTTGTACAACTAAATCGTTCATATTATTGCATAAATGAAAAGAAAAGTTGCATTATTATTGATAGTATCACTTAGTAATTTTGTACAAGCACAAGAGACGAATGATACTATAAAAAGTAGTTGTCTTGACTTCGGAGCGTCCTACATTGGGGATGCGGTTTACAACTTCAGTGGAGGAATGAAAAGTGGGGGTACATACATGGGTATGGCCAACATCACTATGGACTTTGACACTGAACAAGCTGGTATTTGGAAGGGTGGAGAACTATTTCTGAGAGTGGCAAATACACATGGGGGCAAAGCTTCCGAAACGATCATCGGCGATTACCAAGTGGCTTCCAACATCGAAGCAGGTAATCAGACTTACGTGCAAGAGTTCTGGTACAAACAAAATTTTGGCAAAGCCTCGTTCGTGGTTGGGTTGCAGGACTTATGCGTCGAATTCCTATCGAGCGAGACGGCATGTCTGTTTATCAATAGTTCCAGTGGAGTACATTCGACAATAGCCACAAACATGTCCGTTCCTATTTTTCCATTAACCTCTTTCGGTGGCCAATTACATTACAATTTCACAAACGGACTCACCTTGAAACTGGCATTGTTTGATGGCATTCCTGATGAATTTCCGAATAACAAATATAATCTGAATTGGAAACTATCAAAGAATGAAGGGTACATTTTCTTCTCAGAATTAAGCTACAATAATTACTCCGAGAATACACGTGGGTGCTATAAACTCGGCACGTACTACCATAATGGTCATTCAATGACGTCGAGGGATGAGTCTGATAGGGAAATAAAGGGATATCGGCCAGCCAACTATGGTCTTTATCTTGTTGCCGACCAACGCATTTATAGAAATCAATCAGATCAAGAACTATCACTTTTCACCCAACTAAGTGTAAGTCCCAAAAGCATCAATGAAAATTGGTTATATGTAGGTGCCGGACTAAACTATAAAGGTTTATTTTCAAAATCATCTGATGATGTTTTGGGTTTTGCCTGCGAACATTCGGGCATGAATAACGAAATAGGAAGTGAAACGACATTTGAGCTTACCTATAGGTTCATGTTTGGTGGAAACGTCTTTATTCAGCCTGACATTCAATACATCGTCAATCCGGCAGGTACTGACTCTAAATTAAAAAACAGTGTTGTAGGGTTATTGCGTTTTGGCGTTAATTTAATGTGAGATCGGCGAGGTCGGAATAAAGTTGAATTTTATCTTTAACTTTTATTTCTTTTGTCCTCAGCACGTTTTCCTGCGAATCTAAATTCTGAGCATTAGTACCAGCGAAGCACAGCACGAAAAGGACTACAAGCAATAACTGTTTTCTGACGTATAACTTTTGAGTAATCATTTCTTTATTGATTTATTGGGTGAATTGAAATGGCAGAATTGATGATGCAAATATATTTCAAAACAAATCCCCCCCCCCTTAGGGGTAATATTGAATTTTTAATTAGTCACCCCTTAAAAAGCCAACATCAGCGAATTCCATTGTAAGAACAGGGGTTCGTTGATATTTTTGATGAGAGCCCAAAGAACCCTCATGGCTCTTTTGAAGTTATATGCAGCGGCAGCCAATAGTACATTAACGGCATCCCCTTTCACCCCTTTATAAAAGTTGCGATTCAATCGACAATCAGATTTGAGGTGTCCTATGGTTGGCTCTATACCGGCACGATTACAGAATAGTTTGTGCCTCTTCTTTTTTTGATAGTAGGTATCTCTTGCCTTAGGAGCATCCGGGATTAGAATTTGGGTCTGCCCAATCTGTTTTGTCCCCCTATATCCTCTATCACCAGCGAGTTTCTTGATGCGTTTCTGTGTCAGCCTAAAGACTTGTTCCAAACTTTTTTCAATCGTATGCCCGTCGTACTCGTTTCTAAAGGATAGCGCTCCAAGAATAATGCCAGTTTTTGAACGGATTATCGAGACCTTATTGCCAAACTCATATTTCTTATGCTCCTTGCCTTTGCTGATGCACACCACCTCTGGCTCGTGCAGGGAGTATATCTTGTTGGGAGAGTTGCGCCGTTGGGATAGAACCTTCTCAAATAGTTCAAGCTTCTTCTCCCAGTCGTTCTTTTCCGAAAGATTACGTCTGAGTTCCCGTACCAGGCGTCCAGCTATCGTCCGGAGCTTGCGGTCTGCCTCGAGAGCCTTCCTGTGATTCTTGGGGTGATTGCGAAAACGCTGGTCTCGATAAATACGCTTCAATACCCTTGTATAACT
>Ga0070399_1002932_pt1 | contig 15688 bp, 7 predicted proteins | sample BioMet4_FD_61217 | JGI IMG/M metagenome (GOLD analysis project Ga0070399, IMG submission 61217) | Microbial communities from bioreactor (seeded with sewage sludge) at LBNL, California, USA - Biofuel metagenome 4 (version 1) | ecosystem: Engineered > Bioreactor > Anaerobic > Unclassified ... | reverse complement strand
TCGTGATATTGCTCCAGAACCCCAGCGCCATGCCGGCCTGATACTGGCTTTCGCAAGTGGCAACCAGCACAATCACGCCCAACCCAGACTGCAAGTCGCCGACGCTGATTACGTAACGACCGGCCACCCGTCCCGCCGCCAGAAAGTCGACTACGCCCCGAATATACTTCCGGGAATGAATCGCTAGTCCAATAATAAATACCAGCGGAATCAAGGTGATACACCAGTCAATCCAATGCAATTTATAACTCCTTTATTTATGGATCAGTTATACAAGTGTTCCAGGAGAACGGAATCTCCGGGCTCGCAATCGGAACTCTGTGTTTGGGCGCGTCAAGAGTTGCAACGGTCAGCAGCACGACATTCTGTCTATCCAACTCAATGTGCGCGCGGTTGGAACGAATCACTAGGGCGCAAGAGAACCCAGTTGTTTCGACAAATGTATTCAAAACTACGTTGCCATTCGAAAGGCCAACATAAGCTTGTAATACGCTTTTTACCTACATCTTGCTCCGTATCATTTCAATGTTAGAGTTCCCCAGTTCTGGGGGCAGGAATAATTAGATTCGTCTCCTGCCCAGAAAATTTTCTTGGATGCAGAAACGCCTCTCACGTCAGTGTCTGTCGTTTGAAAGCTCATTAGCATTTTGGCGCCTTTTTTGGGGGTGAAACCAGCTTTTAAAGACTTCCATGGAATCGCGGCCTCTATTGTATAGCCACACGGTTCTACTTGTGACGCTACAAGAATATTGATTGGTCCATTGTTCATAACACTCCATGCGGTTGCAGTCTTGAACGGCCCGGTCGGGTCTCCAGGAGCGAATAGAATTTGAAAGTCACATGGGCCGAAGGCGTTGACGTCTATCGATTTATGCTCTTTAGCCAATGGGTCTAAGCCAATAAAGAACTCAATGCTGTCAGACAAGTATGCGGAACTGGCTGACGCTTCGCGCACTAATGCATTGTCATAAACATGCATCCCCAAATAAAGGTACTCTTCATTCCATCTGAAGCGGGCATCGCATGAAAGATCACTTGCGTCTTTCCAGGTATCGCGCCCGAGTTTCACTTTTGTAGAAGTAAATGTACCACAAATTCCATCCTTGGTCCATTCAGAAAGATTCCCATCAATTTTAATCTTATTTTTGATCTCATACGCATAGGCTTTGGTGCTGTCTGAAAGGCATGAAGTCAAAAGTTCTTCTGAATTAAATGGGGGGACTTCAATTGCCGCTGGGGTGCCATTAACGGAAAATATGAATTTTTGAGCACAGTTTGCAATGCCTTTTTCCGCTGGAGTGAAAACCACTCGCTTGTAAATGCCAGGATTACATGTTCCATGCCAATCGGACACTTTGAACTTCCATCCAGGCGGAATGCTGGAAATCGATAGCTCAACATCGCTTCCGGCTATTCCATCATTATGTATATAAAGCGCAAACACCAGCTTGCCTGAATCCATTTCAAATCCGCCTGACACAGAAAATGCAGAGCCGCTATTATGGCATTTCAACATCTTGCTCTTCACTGTTTTCGGTGAGACCTTGTCAAACTGTAAATATATAGGAGCGGTTCCCAGCGATAGAGAAGAGGAGGTGTTTATAGTCAACGGCTCCCCGAATAAGTTGAAGACTTTGAACTCACCAAAATCTTTAGGAAGATGGAGTAGGGCTCCGCCTTTGGCATCCCACAATGCGGCCATACTGCCGTCTGGTCCGGAATAAAGGGCACAGTAAGTGGAGCTTCCGAGCTTTATAAGCTCCTGCGGCACAGAGCGATTTTCAAGCATTCTGGCCAAGCCATTGGCCGCCAGCAACTCCGGGTAAGGCGAGCCGTCATACTCGGTATGCCACAACCAGAACGGGTCGAATCCGGAAGGCGCCTTGGCGGATATATAGGTCTCTGAGGTAATGTCCGAATACCAAAAAAACGGGCCATTGCCAACGCATGAGTCGATTAACGCCTCGCGAATAAGGAATTCTGTCTTTTCCCTGAAATCCCTGACTTGAAATCCTTGAGAGGAAAAATAGGACGGCGGCAAATTGAACTTTGCGCGGCTATAGCCGAGGACTGGCGAAGCATAGCTTTTTTCCGTATGCCATATCGGAATGTTTCTTCCATGCTCATGAAGGTCGGCCTTTAAGAACGAGAGGAAATTTTCAGTTCCTCCGAGGGTTCTTTCAGGCATCTTGCACCCGTACATATGAACTGAAATCGCATCCATGCTCTTGTATCCGTCAAGCTCCAGCATGCGTCTGGTCCATGGAAGCGGCATTTTTCCAAAATCCGAAGTTGTGCTTCCTGCTATGACAACACAATTGGGATCGGCCTCTTTTGCCGCAGCATATGCGGCTTTCAGATAAGGAACATATTCATCTGGAGTCAGCCAGCAGTCAGGCTCGTTCATAACTTCCCATGTGTGAATTCTGTCTTTGTATCGAGACACTAGGGCTTTTACATACAGACTCCACGCCTCGAGAGAAGGAAAGGAAACAGGCTTCAGCCATGAAGTTTTTACGGAACTGACAATTGATTTTTCAATTGCCCATTGCGGAATCGCTTGATCCCATCCTGTGTTGCCATTAAAAGCCGGGCCCAAAATGGGCATGAGATTCAAATTCGATTTTGTACAGCGGTCTGCGACAATGTCAGTCTCTTTAAAGTTATAAACTCCCTTTTCGGGGCAAATATGTTTCATTGAGAAATCTTGAAACGACCTGACCCATCCGAATCCCAAGTCTCGTATAATGGGCAGTCCGACGGAATCATGGCATCCAAGTGGCCAATCCGCAGGAAGGCGGCCTTGATAATGCATTGGTTCATATATGCCAAAAATAGCTTCGTCGTGATGCCTTTTGTCCCGGCTATCGAAATGCGCCCTGTAATAGCCGCAGGGGAGCGCAGGAATCGGCACCTGGCAGGAACGGTTGCTGTAGCTCGGAATTGCAGTGCGTACAGCCCCCTTTGCGACTTCCTTGCCCCAATAGTCGCAAATGGCGTAATCAATTGGGCACTGGATGGAAGTGGCCCCATTGTTGCGGAATTGCAAGGTGAAGGCTGCATCTTTCAGTTTCTTCTTGTTGAAGAGCTTGTCACCTTTTTGAATGAAAGCTCCAAATTCCAGCGATTCTGGAACATAGCTGCTACAAGACATCCCCTCTTCCAACTGAACATTGTCGATCCAAAGTGATCCTGACTGTGTTGGTTCGGCAACGCCGATGACGGCACGACAGTAATTTTCGACCAGAAAATGCTCGGGTTTGAAAGTAAATGAATAGCGTTTCCATTCAGTTGTTACCTCGACCCGGGTGTCGTTGCCAATCCGTTCTCCGCACCCCATGTCGACCAGAAAACCGGGACGGTCGGACTTCATCCATGCTGAGAGCGTGTATGTTTTTTTCGGGTCCAGCTTTATCGGCATGAACCATACCTTGTTGTGCTTTTCGTGCATGGCCACCTTGGTGGAATCTTCGGCTGTAAGCCGGAGGGAATATGCCCCGTTGTAAAAGACTTTGTTGTCAAACACCGGCTGAATGCCTGGGGAGATCCAGCCCCAGGCCCAGCTATATGCGCAATAGGGATTCATTCCGTGCGGGCCGATTTCAAAGCCGGAGCCTTCTCCCAACAGGTTTTTGGTGTGGGCTGCTCCGACCGCAATCTTCTGCCGGCTTGAACCGGCGTTGGCTGTCCCAGCCAAGAATACTGAATTTATAATGGCCTTCCCGTCGCCTTCCACCACCAGATGGATCCTTATTCCAGCAACACCAGCCGGGGCGGTAAATACAGCGTCCGCCGTACCGTTATCAATCGGTGCGCTGACCACTTGCATTTCTTGATGCTCTGGAAAACTAATCATCAGTTTTGGCGTCAAGGTTGCATCGCATTGGGAAAGCTTCATCGTCACTTGGTATTTTTTTCCTGAAACGACAGGAATGTTACTCTTGTTGTAAAAATAGACGGCGTCGCCACCAGCAGCTTTTGACACTTCGTAGGAATGTCCGGCTTTTCCCACGGCGTTTCCGCTGCATTTATTGGCAAAAAAAGTCCACTCTAACGACTTGTTGTCAAGGCACTCTGTTGCGATCAGAGGAATGGATCCGAAAATCAGGAACGACATTATCAAATATTTTGCAAACATCATTCTGCTCCAGCAATTAATTGTAAATATTTAGTCTCAAAAAATTATTACACAGAAAAAGTTCGACATTTTTTCGAGCTTACTGGTTTGTTGTTCATATTCTTTCATTCTTTGGGAAACCTCTTTGAATTTTTTAATTGACAAAAACTACATTTTTATATTATATGAAACCACCCAACTGCATTCGGCGTTGCTTTGAACCGAGTGTCTTTAGCTGTTTCTTGATATGTGAAGCCTTTTACCCGTTGACAACGGTTGCCACCCGACATATCCGGGCCTGACCAAAGTAAGAAGTCCGTATTGCCCCTTTTCATAGATTTTGTATTTTCCTTCATGGTGGCGAACCGGAGATTGTTCTGAAGGAACGAGACTATCTTCACGACTGAGTCGATACGCTTGAATTTGCCATAGATTTTCCTTTTCACCAGATCAAGCAGTTTCAGGAACGCGTCAAATCCGCCCTGACATCGCTTCCCATAGGATAGCGGTGTCGGGGAGTTCCTGAATCGGCCATTCTTGATTAGTTGAGTGGTCTGTAGTCATCGTCGAGACATGCGTTGCCATTGTTATAGAGAACCGTGGCCACATGGCCGTCCGTGAACAGGAAATTGCTCCCGCGATTGTGCATGAATCCAGGGGCAGTCGATGTGGATAGCGTCCAACTTCCGACAAAAACTTGAACACCGGCATGGCCTGAGCCCATGTTCTCTGTCCAATTCTTGTCGGTCAGAATGGCCGATCCGTTTACGATCTTATCCAGTCTTCGAAATGGCTGGGTCACATCCCAGCCTTCGAGATAGATCCAGCATCCGTTCGTTTTTCCGCTCGCCCCCGGCCATTTCATCGTGGGAGAATACGATGGTCCGTAAGATGTAGCACCAGTGACTAACGTGGCGGCTGCCGTGCAGTGCAGAACTGTTGTCGCTTGTTTGAAATACGGAGCACTTCCCCATGAATCATAACTATGGATTCCAAGATCCCCAGTGATATAGCTCGCATACTCGCAATGCCAGTAGGTCGGGGGCAGCCAACCGTTGTTGTCGTTCACGTACATTACCAGTCCGGTAGAGACTTGCTTCATGTTGGAAACACAGCTGATTTTTTTTCCGGCTGCTCGCGCCTTATTCAACGATGGCAGTAACATCGAAGCCAGAATGGCAATGATTGCGATAACAACGAGGAGTTCGATAAGGGTGAAATTTCGTTTCATTTTTGCTTCTCCCTATTTTGGGTTGACAATATATCAACCGATGTTAGTTCCATGTCAATTGCCTCTTGGCTGCTTACCGCTTGCGTGGTCAGCGTTAACAGTCCGCATTCCGGGGCGGCAATTTCCAATATGCCGATATTGGATACTGCGCCATGATAATACGACTCCTTGAGCATCCTGGTGGGCTCAAGTTTCTTTTCAATGCATTGCCCGTTGAATTCTATTCTGACCGTCCGTAAACCGCACCATGGCGCACTATGACGGCGATTGATGGTCGTCACCTGTATTTCATAAAGCCCTTTTTCCGGAATGCGGATCTGCCAGCAGAGGCCGTCACCGGCATGATGCCATTGCGTCAATGCCCCATTGTTGCCCAACGAGCATCTCCCGCCAGTTGCAAGGACTTCTGCCGCAGCTCCGAAGCTCTGCTTTGGGGATCCGACGGCGGTTGCTGTTCCATAAAGTATTTTTCCTTTGACCGGGGACAGTTGCAATATACCGTCACGCAATGTCAGAAGGGAATCAATGAGCGGCTTTTGCGCGAAGGTGACTTTTACGACTACTGGCAACTCATCGTCCTGTTTGGGCAGGGAAAAGAGAAGAGTCTTGTCGTGATGTTCAAAGGGAAGGGTACACGATTCTATCTCGCCATCAATGCCATTGATGGCAAGCTCCGTCTTGGCGTCCTTTATGAAAAATTGCAAGGTTCTGCCGCATGTAGTGCACCATCCCCACGGGAATTGTTGCGGGAATGGGTTCGGAGCAGTGTTTTGGATTTGCACATCCCAGCGTTTTCGCCAGTTTCCTACTTCGGCAAGGACGTCAACTGCCGCTTCTGGTAGACGTCCATCCGCTCGCGGCCCGACATTGAGCAGATAGTTGACGTCTCTTTCGTTGGTGGACAGCAAGCCGGCAATCACCGATTTCGCATCCATCCATTGGTGGTCGTCTTTCTTGTATCCCCACGTATGATTGATGGTGTTTGCCGATTCCAACGGGAATCCCGGATTGCCCACCGGCATCTGATTGTCTCCGAGGTTTCCGAAATCTCCCATGCCGTGTCCGATTCTGCCGCTTATCAGACAGTCTGGTTGAAGCGATTTTACCAGAGAACGCAGTTCCCCGCATTGCTGGCGTGTAATTTGGATCGGGCAGTCGAACCACAGCAGGAAAACCGGGCCATAGTCGGTAAGCAACTCTTGAATTTGAGGAAACGCCTTGGTTTTTAAGTAGCGAGAAAACTCCTTCTGCTTGAACTCGGAAAAATCCCAGTCATTGCCCCATGACATATTAAAATTCTTATCACAATCAGGGCCGGGGTCAGCGCCGTCTGACTCATGCCAGTCTAGGCAATGCGAATAGTAAATTCCCAGCTTCATACCATGCAACTTGCAGGCATTGGCAAGCTCTCGCAGCACATCGCGTCCGAACGGAGTAGCATCTACAATGTTATAAGGCGAAACTCTGCTGTGATACATGGCAAAGCCGTCATGATGTTTCGCCGTGAAAACAATGTATGCCATTCCTGCTGCTTGGGCGCATTCAACCCATTCTTCGGCATTGAAATAACGGGGGTTGAACTGCTGAGCCAGTTCAGCATATTCGGCATTGGGGATGCGGAATTTGGATTGAAGCCATTCTCCAATGTATTCCATGCGTTCCCCTTTCCACCTGCCGCCTGGAATTGCATACAATCCCCAATGAATAAACAGGCCAAATCTGGCCTGTTTGAAGCCTTCTATATTTTTGTCATTCATGTACTCTTCGCCTTTGCAATATGCTATTCTGCTATTATTATATAACAGCTTGAATATCTTGTAAATGCAGTTATGTAACGAATAATATGCACTTTTGCACTGTATGGGGGGGGAATGGCAGCGCGAACCTATATAACAGAAAAAGAAAAAGCATTCTTTTTCGCCGATGGCCCAGCTCGTGAACTGATCAATCGTCTTGATCTTAACATCCTGGTCGGCGGACTCGCTACGGGAAAGGCGGATCTTGACATTGTACATTCCTTTCGTGCGGATCCATATTTCAGGTTCTACTATATTGTTGATGGGGGCGTAGACGTTTTCTTTGCCGATGGAAAGTATTCGTTAAAGCCTGGCTACATGTATCTGATGCCGGTCTTGCAGCCATTTTGCTACGGCGCCTCGTCCGGATTTTCCCATTATTGGCTGCATTTCTGCTCCGCACAGCTTGAGAAAATAGACTTTTTCCAACATCTGATAGAGCAGCAAGCTCCGGCCAATACCGAATCCTTGATGCAAGAGTTTTTGCGTTGCGCTGAAGATGGCACTGGAATAGATGCGCTGATGCAAGCAGACATCGTTCTTCGCAAATTATTGGTTCCTTTCCTGCGGATTGTGCCAGACGACGCATACCAACAAATCAAAAAGCGTGACGGCTATGCGTATCTCATAGAATACATAAATCGAAACTTGGCTGGCGCATTGACGATTCCAGTGCTCGCGAGAATGGTCGGAAAAAACCGCAATGATTTTACTGCGGATTTTCACCAGGCCTTTGGCATTTCGCCTAAACAATATATTTGCGCCAGGCGGATCGGCCAGGCAAAAATCCTGCTTCTCAATTCCAAATTGACCATCAAGCAAATAAGCTGCGGAGTCGGCTATGAGAATGAGTTCTTTTTCTATCGAATATTTAAAAAATATACAGGACAAACTCCGACTGAATTTCGGAGCAGCAGCAATCTTGGTCTTTGACATAATGCGTTGTTTTAAGACCGTTTGGTACATCCGCGTTGCTGGGAAAAAAATGATAACGGAATGACCGCACGATTAGGAATGAAGTCGGCTGATAAAATGGTAAAAAGTAATCCATCATTATTTATGATCAATCTCAGCGAAGGTCGGATCGGTGCCCGGTTCAATGAAGGGCAAGGCCGGAAACCGCGCCCGGAAGATATGGCCAATTCGTTGCACTGCCATCCGCATTTTGAATTGCTCTATCTGATTAAAGGCCGGCGCCGCTTTTTCTTCAACAACACCGAATATGAAGCCGGTGCGGGCGACTTAATCGTATTTCGTCCGAGCGACGCCCATGTGGAATATGCAGGGACGACACATGTTTCTTATTTTGTGTTACGGTTTCGTCCGGAGGAGTTAACAGAGGCAAAAATCGAAATTCCTCAAGTGTTGCTGCAACTCGGTCCGGTGATCCCGCTACCCGACCAAAATCGTTTTGTTGATCTTTTTCAACGGATGATGGAAGAGCGCGGCGGCGACGACGACAACCGTGTGTTGCAGCGGCTTTATCTGGCGGAGTTTTTAATCTGGTTACAACGGGCGTTGCAGAAAACCATTACGGTTAAAGATGCTACTTCACGCGTACGGATCAAAGACGCCATTCCGCTGTTGCAGCAAAACCTGAATGACGAACTGAACCTCAATCAAATTGCCAAACGCATATTTATGAGTCCATCCCGATTTTCGCACGTGTTCAAAGAACAAACCGGGACCAGTCCGAAAAAATTTCAGATTGCCCAGCGTATTGCCCGCGCCAGCGAATTACTGACTTCCACAACGCTCTCCACCCGCGAAATCGCCAGTCAACTCGGCTACGACGCTCCCTACTATTTCTACCGCCAATTCCGACAAAAAACCGGTCTGACCCCGTCCGAATACCGTCGCCGACATTCCCGCCCACGAATATAGGGTGCAAGCAGATTGTTCCGAATGGACAAGAAAGTCCACTATGGCCAGCCGAAAAGTGCATTTCATCACCCCGCATATCCGTTATAATATCTGACAAGGAGAAAAACGAATTACCAGGAGTACGTGGCATCATGTTGACACAGGAATGGCAGCGGCGGATCGACGGCTGGCGGAAAACCATGAAAACTCTATTTTATCATCCGCTGGGCGCGGTGGATTTTTCCGGTTATTTTACCTTCGATCATCTCATGCCGGAAATGGCCGGCAAGCAACAGTTTCAGCCGATGCCGGAGGGAACCGCCTGGGGGCGGGCCTGGGAATATGGCTGGTTTCGAGGTCGCGTGACTGTTCCGGCAGATGCCGCCAGGCAAATTCTGGTAGTCAACCTTGCCTTGGGCGACCATCGTGTCGTCTGGGTCAATGGGAAACATTCCTGTTGCAACGACTATGTACCATTGACGCCGAGCGGCAAAGCCGGGGAACGCTTTGAATTATTCGTGGAAGTCTATGCCGGGCACGGAGAAACACCAACCGGCGGCGGTCCGGTTTCGGACCACGTCCCCCCCATCGCGCCGATTTCCGCGCGGCAACAACAGGTAGGGCACAGCACGTTCGGATACTGGAACGAAGAGATCTATCAGCTCTGGCTGGACACCGAAACGCTGTACCAGCTTTACTTGGCGCTGGACAAAAATTCGTTGCGAGCGGCGGAGCTCGCCGATGCGCTACTGCAAATGACGTTGGCCGTCGATCTGGAACTGCCGGAACCGGAATTGGCATCGTCCGTCCGGGCCGGACGACGGATTCTGCATAAGGCGCTGGCTTGTCACAACGGGTCGACCGCGCCGGTAATGGCGTGCATCGGTCACTCCCATCTTGACTTGGCCTGGCTGTGGCCGCTCGAAGAAACCGAACGGAAATGTGCGCGGACCTTCAGTTCGCAACTGGTGTTGATGGAGCGCTATCCGGAATTTAAATTCATGAACAGCCAGCCGTTTCTCTATCAAACGGCAAAATGCTATTACCCGGAATTATACCGACAGATCAAGGCGGCAGTGAAGCGGGGCCAGTGGCTTCCCGAAGGCGGCATGTGGGTAGAGGCCGACAACAATCTGCCGGGCGGCGAAAGCCTGATCCGGCAGTTCCTCCACGGCAAGCGGTTTTTCCGCGAAGAATTCGGCGTGGACAGCAAGATCATGTGGCTGCCGGACGTGTTCGGCTATTCCGGGGCGCTGCCGCAGATCATGGCGGGCTGCGGCGTGGATTATTTTACTACCCAGAAAGTCTGCTGGTCCGGGCTCGGCGGCGAACCGTTCCCCTATAACACATTCTGGTGGGAAGGCATCGACGGCACCAGAGTCCTTGCCTACATTCATGCCCCGAATCATCTGCAGACGCTGCATCCCGGCGAACTGTTGGAATTGTGGAACTGCCGGGCGCAGAAAGATGCTTCGCACAAAGTACGGCTGCTGCCGTTCGGTCATGGCGACGGCGGCGGTGGCGTAGTTCGGGAACAATTGGAATTCCTGCGCCGCGCCGTCGATCTGGAAGGCGCACCCCGCTGCCGAATGATGTCGCCGCTGGATTTCTTCGCGGGAATCGACACGCGGAATTTGCCGACCTGGCAGGGCGAAATCTACTTCAAGATGCATCGCGGTACTTATACCTCGCAAGCTAAAATAAAAAAGGGCAACCGCCAGGCCGAATTCGCATTGCGCGAACTGGAAATGTGGGGTACTGCCGCCGCAGCCGCCGGCAAGTATCATTACGAGTTGCCGAAATGGGACCGGTTATGGAAGACGGTTCTGCTCAATCAGTTTCATGATATTATCCCGGGGTCGGCCATCCGTCGCGTTTGCGAACGCGCCGAAGCCGATTACGCCGAAGTGTTGGATGCAACCGGGAAACTGGTGTTCGACGCTTGCCAAAACTTGGTGAAAAAAGCCGCCGGAACGTTGACTGTGTTCAACTCCCTATCGTGGCCGCGGAATGAACTGCTGGAATTGCCGTCCGGCTGGCGCGGACTCGCTGCGACCGACGGCCAAACGGTTCCGGTTCAGACCATCGGCGACAAGACCTGGGCGCTGGTTAACGGGCTGCCGTCCTGCGGATGGACCTCATTCCGACGAACTGCAACTCCGGTTTCCGCCAGCAACGTCAAAGTTGATGCCGACGGCATGGAAAATGAATTTATCCGGCTCCGGTTAAACCGCCGTGGCGAACTGGTCAGCGTAATCGATAAGTCAACTGGGATGGAGTTCATGTCTGCGCCAGGCAATCATCTGAAAATGTATCGGGACGTGCCCGCCGAATACGATGCCTGGGAGATCGAAAATATCTATAAGCAGCAGCCGGTTCCGTTGGACGGTAAAGTAAAAATCGAAGTTATTGCGGCGGGCCCGCTGGTGGCAATCTTGCGCGTGACGCGGAAAATCCATCAGTCGGAACTGGTTCAGAAAATCGTTCTACGTTCCGGAACCCGCCGGATCGATTTTCGGACGAAGATCGACTGGCAAGAAAAACACAAGTTGCTGAAGGTAGATTTTCCGACGAATCTCCGGGCGGAGGACGCCTTGCACGAGATTCAGTTCGGTTATCTGTGTCGTCCGACTCATGCCACCCGGCCTGATGATGCTGCTCGGTTCGAGGTTTGCAATCAGAAATGGACCGCGTTGGCCGAAGAAAACCGCGGAGCCTCCGTGCTCAATGACTGCAAATATGGCATTAACGTGGAGGGCGGCAGTATCAACCTGACCTTGTTGAAAGCAGCGTTGTCCCCGGATCCCCAGGCCGATCTCGGAATACAGAACTTTATTTACAGTTTTTATGTCTGGACGGGGCCGCTGCTGCATAGCGGCATGATTCGGGCCGCATACGAATTGAACTCGCCGGTAACAACGATTGCCGGGACGGCCAAGACAACCAGTTGTGCGGCGACGGATGCCGAAAACATCGTGATCGAAACCATCAAACCGGCGGAAGACGGTTCCGGTGATCTGGTAATCCGGCTTTATGAAGCGGTTCGGACGGCGACGACTTGCCGTTTGACCGTAACGCTGTCGTTTGCCGAAGTCTGGGAGACGGACATGCTGGAAAACCGGCAGCGTCCGTTGAGTCACTCCGGCAACGAGATTGAATTGACCTTTCGGCCATTCGAGATCAAAACGTTGCGGCTGATCAAAAAATGATGGTGTAATGCCCCTTGATTTATCAGCCGTTATTATGATAAAGTACGGAAAAAGTCTTTGCCTTACACGTTGCTATGGAAATGACAAAAGTTAAAGCTTTAAGGGAATGGCAAAATGAAAAGGAAAAATTGTTCTCGCATAGTTGTTTAAAATATGAAATGCTGGAAATTCCGATCCAGTTCGAGTAATAATAACTATCTTCATAAATCCAGAGTATCAAGCAGGGAATAACGATGAAAAATAAAGATTCGACGACATCATTCTTACTTGGGGTTAATTATTGGCCGCGCTGCAGCGGGGTTCACATGTGGCAAGAATTTGACTTGCAGAAAATTGATGCGGAATTTCGTCAGATTCGCGATATGGGAATGGACACCGTCAGGGTATTTCCGCTCTGGAAAGATTTTCAGCCGATTTATGAGGTAAAATCAGTCGGAGGACAGTGCCGGGGCATCATGTTGCAATCGGATTGCAGCCGAAATCCTTCCGATTGCCCGGAAATGATTGATGAAAACATGGTCGCCAAATTCGATCAGATGGTTGATGTTGCCGGTAAATATAACTTGAAGTTGATCGTGGCCCTGTTGACGGCCTGGATGAGTGGAACTCTGTTTGATTTGCCATGGCGGAACGGGCGCAATTTTTTCAGCGATCCGTTTATGCTGAAATGGCAGATGTTGTACTGCCGGTATTTTGCCCGACGTTATGCCGGAAGAAAAGAAATTTTGTATTGGGAATACGGCAACGAGCAGAATTGCGTTGGCCCTTGCAATTCCGTTGATACGGCATGGACCTGGATGCACGCGTTAAGCAATGAACTGCGAATTAACGATCCTGGTTGTAATGTCAGTGCCGGTATGCATGGCTTGGCAGTACATCCGTCTGATATCGCTGTTTGGGGGGTTCGTGAAGCCGCCCAAGCCGTCGATGTACTGACAACGCATCCATATCCGGAATTTACGCCAGGATGCTTTCTGGAACGTCTTACCGATATCCGGGCCAATCTGCATGCTACAGCCCAAAGCCGTTTTTATAGCGGCATTGGTGGCAAACCGACTTTGTGCGAAGAAACCGGGTCGTTAGGCAACTGCGTTCTCTCCGAAGAAAGTACTGCAGAGTATCTCCGCCTGCGTCTTTACAGTTTGTTTGCCAACGGCGTAATGGGTTGTCTATGGTGGTGTTTTAGCGATTTTTCCTGTCGCGATCAATTGCCTTACCGTGATGTTCAGATGGAAAATGACGGCTTGGGCTTAACCACCGTCGACGGCAAGGTGAAACCGGTCGGTGAGGAGATCAGAAAATTTAAAACGGTGCTCGAACGTCTCGGCGGGGTTCTGCCGGTACCACACCGCAACGCTGCTATTGTCGTTTCCGATAAAGCTGATTTCTGGGCGGTGTATTACACCACCTATGTTCTGTGCAAACAGGCGGGAATCGAAGCCGATTTTGTCTACCCCGATGCCGTTTTTTCCGGCTATCAACTGTTAATCTGTCCAGCGGTAGAAGGTTTTGACTATTACGACATCCCGCATTGGGAAAAAATTCTGGCTTCGGTAGAGACCGGCAGTACGCTATATCTCTCCTCCGACGGGGCCAGCCTGACCTCGCTCGACCGAGTATTCGGTATTTGCCGAACCGACAAATTACCGTGGCGTGACGGAACCGAACGGCTCACCTTTGCCGGGACCGAATTGAAATGTTGCCAACAGTGGCGGCAGGAACTGATCAAGGTCGATGCGGACGTGGTAGCCAGCTGGCAGGATGGTACTCCGGCAATGCTGAAACGGCAATACGGCAAAGGATTCACCGTTTTTTCCAATGCGGCGCTGGAAAAATACCTTTCTACCCGCAAATACGGACTGGAAGAAGTTCCAGCGTGGCGAATTTACGATTATCTGCGTGAGCTTTCCGGGACCGCACAAGCGGGTTGGGTGGCCGATCCGCAGACCGAAAAAACCTATCACGCCATCTCGGCACAGGAAGGATATTTGACGTTGATTAATCACAACCGTACTGCAATAGAATGTCGTCTCCAAGCGTCGCGTCAACCACGCGAAGTTGCGGTACTCAATAGTATAGACGAATGTCGGATTGTTCGTGATGCCGAAAGTTGGAATATTTCACTTGCCGCATTACAGGCCGTAATCCTGAAAATCAGCTGGTAAAAGGAGCCATGCCATGATCGTTAATGCAGTAATGCGTCAAGATCAACAAAGAGCGGTGAAGAAATTAACTTGACTCATTTACCGGAAAGATCGTGCTTTGCTTTTGGGGTTGCCGACGAGGAGCATACTCTCCGGTATGGAACGAGCCGGCGGCACCAAAAGTATTCACGAGAACCAGGCCAATGTCAAGGTTATTTCTAAACGGTTTCCAAGAAAAGCTTCCAGACGAAATTCCTTATTGAAAAAGCTCTCGGCTATTGCGTTTGGCAAGACTCTGAAGCCAAGACGAAACGCCGAGATTTTTCATTTCTTCACCAGTTCATATGCCATAACGGAGCCTTGGGGCGAATCGCTCTGAACGGTAAAAACGATTCCATCCGTCGTTGACCGGAAGGGAACTGTATAGATCCGTTTACCAGACAGATCGACGGCATAGAGTTGGAAGCCACGGTATTTCCCTTTCAATTCCACGACGGCTTTTCCGGCCCGGATAAGAACGGGCAGTTCTCCCCAGTTCATCAGCAGGGTCTGTTCCCTGTTCCCGAATTTCGTTTTGTTGAATTGGGAATCGGTCAGATGGAGAAGTAGGATTCGTTCGCTGTTTTCAAGGGAACGTCCGTCCATTGCCGCAGCCGAGAATACGGCCCACGTTTTCTGGTTTTCCACCGACATGCGTTTGCCCGTCAATCGCATATTTTCCGGGACGATCATGGTTTCGCTGCGCGGACTTATCGCCTGGAAGGTGCCGGTTTCGCTGTTTCGCGTCAATTCGTCGGTGGAACTGGTAAAAATCCTTCTGCGGTACGCCGCCAGAGTTTTTGCCGGGAGTTTTCCGGACAAACTTTTTTCGAGATTGCCGTTTCCGGTGGAGAGATCCGGCACTCCCCAATTGTGTTGCCGAATGTTCTCTTGCAGGCAGTTGACTGCGATGAGTTCTTTCGGCAGTGGATGAACCGGTTTCGCGTCAGGAGCTACGATCATCGTGCCCCGGCGGCAAATGTAGCCGAGCTGCATGTAGTCGGAGCTCTCCGCGCGGTCCGGTAGCGTCTGCCAGATGCCGGTGGAGAGGACCGAGGCAATACATTCGGATGATGTGCTGATATCTCCGCGCAGAAACTCCAGAATTCCGATCCGGTCCGAAAGCGCTTTGACCGGGTCCACCGAGAGATCGAAACAGGCGTTGAAGTGGAGTTGCGTTCCTCCGTACAGATGGGACAGGTGGTGCGCATAGGCGAACCGGTAGAGCCCGCTCCAATCCTGCAGTGCGGCGTATGCCCCCATCAGCGGCCCCGATTCGGCGCGGAATG
>Ga0070399_1002929_pt1 | contig 15695 bp, 13 predicted proteins | sample BioMet4_FD_61217 | JGI IMG/M metagenome (GOLD analysis project Ga0070399, IMG submission 61217) | Microbial communities from bioreactor (seeded with sewage sludge) at LBNL, California, USA - Biofuel metagenome 4 (version 1) | ecosystem: Engineered > Bioreactor > Anaerobic > Unclassified ... | reverse complement strand
CCGTGGATGAAATACGCGGGTGGGCCGACAAGTGCGGCAGTAAGCTGTATTACAACGATGATATGCACCTGACTTCCCAGTTCCGCTGCAATGGCAGTGACGGTTTTATCGCCTTTATTGATGATCTGCTGGGCATCCGTAAAACAGCCAATGCCGATGGCTTTGACCTCGATTTTGATTTCCGTGTCTTTGACGATCCGGTCACAATGCGTGAGGAACTGCGCAAGAAGAATGAAGGCAGCAATAAAGCCCGTATGGTCGCCGGCTACTGTTATGAATGGATCACCAAGAACTCCACGGATTCCGGCGTTTATGATATCGAACTGCCCGGTGGATTCAAGGCTAAGTGGAATTTTAACAGCACTTCCACCTGGGCCATCGATCCCGATACTTTTGATCAGGTCGGCTGTATTCATACCTCACAGGGACTGGAGTTTGACTATGTCGGCGTCATCATTGGCAAGGACCTCCGGTATGAGAACGGAAAAGTGATTACCGATCAGACCAAACGTGCAAAGAGTGATCAGAGCCTGAAAGGAATAAAGAACCGGCCGCAGTACTATGACAAAGTGGACAGGATCATCAGAAACACGTATAAAGTGCTGATTACCAGGGGACAGAAGGGGTGCTATATATACTGCGAAGATAAGGAACTGGAGAAGTACATCAAAGATAGAGTCGGAAGGAAGATTTAATAATACTACCAAGGAAAATACTAAGGATAATGGATAATCTTTGTGTTGAAGCATGAAAATGCCAGAGCAAATTTCAAAATAATCATTTCGATATTGTGTTAATAGTATAAGTTATGTATTACAAGCAATGAAAGTTCCAGAAGAAAACATTGAGGATACAATCAGAGTAAGTTGGGGGACTGATACTGAGTTGAAGATTATAAGTGATGCATTTACTCAACTAGTAAATACCGTGAAATCGATAAGCTTATAAGGAAATCATATACAAGATAAAGTAAGACTATCATTGCTTTTTAAAATTTTGCGGTTAGGACTTACTAATACTTTTTAAATTTTAGCTTACATCCTGTTCATGGTACCTGCCCCAAAGTGCAAGGACTAACTACCGTTTGCTGATAAGTAGTTTAAGATAAGTGTTACGTCAGAATGCTGTATATTAGGCGCTAATAGTGAAATTGGAATTTTGATTGGAGCACAAAAATGTATATTAGTGAAATAAAGAAAATTTCAAACTATCGTAACTTATCAGGAAGAGATATTAAATTTAATGATCATATCAATTTTATTATAGGTGAGAACAATATTGGGAAGACAAATATTCTAGAACTGATAAATGCGTTTTTTTCGGTGGGTAAATTTGTTGAATCAGACTTTACAGATATTTTAGAACCAATTCAAATTAAACTAACAATTAAGTATGAGGATGAAGCAGTAGGATTTTTTGAAGATTATTTTGATGTGGATGATAGCAATGCAATAACTATAGTTGCTGAACAAGAGGATGTAGATGGCCGAATTGCATATTACCATGATACGCCAAATCATATTCGTATCAGCAGTACTTTAATTAAAAAATTGAATATTCTTTATTATTATGCACAACGAATGCCATCTAAGGAATTGGACTTTAGAAAGACATCTGGATCCGGAAAAGTACTTAATTATTTGGTTCAAAAGAGTCTTGAACAATCAAGAATAGACGAAGCTGATATATTAAATCAGGAAGAGATGGCTGAAGTTATTCATCAGCTTAATGAACAAATTAATGGCTTAAATACAGTTACGGGAGATAAGATTAACGCATACCTGGATCCTAGTATGGATAAAGTTATATCCAGATTATTAATGCTTGGCGATGAAAACGGGCGGGATATTGGAAGCATGGGCGAAGGAATTCAGTATGCTTTTAATATTTTGCTACAGATAATAGAAATTATTTATAATGTAAAAATTTCGAGACACGATGAAGAATTTCAGGAACGTCTGATTATTATTAATGATAAGAAATACTTCCCTTTGTTTCTTCTACTGGATGAACCAGAAATTCATCAGCATCCTTATCGCCAAAGGAATTTGATTAAAAAAATTGATGATCTTATGAATAATAGAAATACAATCTTTGTATTACTTCTAAGTAAACTGTTCCAAATTGACGGTTTGTTGGGACAGGTTTTTGTGGCCACGCATTCACCTAATATTTTATTAGGAGATTATCATCAATTTATCCGTGTTTATAGAGCTAAAGAAGATAAAGATGTGACTATTTCATCTGGTATGGATATTGATTTGAATGAAAAATTATATAAGCATATGCTTCATGATCTTATATCTCTTAAGGAAGCAATGTTTAGTCGGTACGTTGTTTTTGTTGAAGGTGACACCGAGAACGGTGCATTTCCAGTTTTTTCTCATAGAAAAGGATTTGATTTAGATGAACATGGAGTTGGCGTAGTCAAGTTAGATGGAGCTGATAGTGTAAGGTCTTGCATGGAACTATATAGAAGATTTGGAATAAAATCAGTTGCAATAATAGATAAAGACAAATATGCGACATACGAAGGAACAGATGATGTCTATTTTACAACCGAACAAGACTATGAATCTGATGTATATGCAAATTTTGAATTAATGGATTATTTGAAATGTTGTAAGGAACTTGAGATGACTAATTCTTTTATAGACATTCTCCTAAAGAAAGGCATTTCTTTTGATATTCATGAGTTTCTTGCAGATCCAACATCTATAGATATAAGTGACAGTATTCAGCGGGAGATAATGACGGAAAATCGAGAAGAACAGATTAAAAAGCTCAAGAGCTCAAAAAATGCATCTAAAGGTGCAATTTTAGCGGAATATGTCACAACAATTCCTATAGTATTCAGTAATGTTATTGATTTTCTGAATACGAGGGAGAATTAATGGACGAAGAGAAAATTCGGAATTTACATATAAATGATGAAGACCAATTGAACTTTATTTTTTCAGATAGTTTAAGAATTGTCGTTACCGCGCCTGCTGGATGTGGAAAAACTACAGCTATGGTCAGTAAAATTGCTAGAGAATTAGGCGACGGAAAAATTGAGAGTAATAAGAAGGTGTTGGCGATGACATACAGCGTCAATGCTGCTATTAAAATTAAAGATTCATTAATGAAACTATTACCTGAAATCGTTGATAATACTCCACAATTATTGAAACGTGTAGATGTATCAAACTATCACCATTTTGCACTGAGGCTATTGTATAAGTATGGATACTACTTAAACCAACACTTATTAAATCTTTCAGAATTCAAAATACAAGATGATGAGCAGGTGCTATCTAGTCTTATTGAGAGCGATGCGCAGGTAATGATAAATTTCAACTGCGCAATAAATGTGGCAAATAAAGACATTGTTGATACATTAATGCCAAAATACTGGCAGATCTTAAATCAGAAACTTTTTACTAAAAATATCATTACCTATAATGGAATTCTTGTTACAGCGATTAAACTATTTGAAAATATTAATATTGTAAGCTTTTATCAAACATATTACCGGATGATCATTATCGATGAATTTCAAGATACAAATTTGCTTGGGTATATGCTTATCCAGCGTCTTATCAAAGATAATATGATCATTTTTTTGGGAGATGATATACAGAAAATTTATGGGTTCTTGGGCGCGATAGATGGAGCAATGGAATTTCTTACTTGTAGATTTAATGCAAAGAAGTTTACCTTCAAGATAAACCATAGATTTAGAAACAATGATAGGATGAAACAATTGGATACCTTTATACGATCATATGCGGAGAATTACAGAAATATTGGTAGACTGGGGAGTGTTCTATTAAAGAAATTGCCTAACGACAGCCAGGAAACTACTTTTGTAGTTGATGGCATAAAAACTATTTATGAAAGCACAAAAAGCAATGTGGCTGTACTTTTACGAGCTGGCTGGCAGGGGAACGTAGTAGCTGATAGACTTCAGCAACAAGGAATCCCCTTTTTTAATGCTTTATATGGAGAAAATGATAAGGAATTTATTCGATTCTACAAAGTCGTAAAGGAGGAGTTTCATAAAATATTATCTGGAAAAGCGTTACAAAAGGATCTGAAGGATTGTTTGAGAGCTGTACAAGAACGCAAAAATGAAATATATGATGAACTGTCGAAAAAATTCATTTTTGATTCGTTATATCAATTATTAGAAAAGCTATTTTTTGTTTCTCATGAGTGGGAAGAAACGACAAAGGAGAAGTATATAGATATCGATTTCTATATAGAAAACAATGGTCTTAAACATATGATGGAATATATAGATGAACGTATCATACTAACAACGATCCACTCGTCAAAAGGCCTTGAGTGGGACTATGTAATTATTCCTCAGATGATAGCTGGTATCTTTCCATCTTATAAATATGTATGCAAAAGATGTCAGGCAGTAGATGGATGCAATCAAGGCATTGATTATTGTAAAACACTTTTTTCTCGAGATGTGGAAGTTCCTATAAAGGATGAACTTAACACTTTCTATGTAGCCTTAACTAGAGCGAGAAAGGAAGTCTTTTTAACTACATATGCAGGTGAAAATAAATGGAGGTATCCAAATAAAGAGAACTGTCTTATTAATTTGGATGGACTAACAGGGATAGATTTTGAATGGAGTTCGATAATTGAAAACTAGTAATAATTGTACGGTAACTACATCATACGGAAGTACCTACTTTAATGATGCATCAATGATGTTGCAGAGAGGATTATTGGGAAGTCAGTATTACTATCAATGTAAGGTGTTTTTGTCCTTCAACGGATGAAGTTGAGTATGCAAAGGCAACAATCATTTGATTAAAGTTGAATTTTGGTTAATAAAGAGGAAAAGAAATTGGCAAAATACCGAATTGAAAATAGTGAATTACATAAGAAGAACCTTGGAAAACATACACTAACTGATAGACTTACGTACACAGACCAAATTACTTCTGGATATGCGATAAGTGTATACCATTATACGTCACCGGAAGGCTTGATGGGAATTTTAAAAAACAGAGAAATATTTTTTACAGATGCGCAGTATTTAAATGATTATAGGGAAAGAATGAGTATTAATGATGAATTAAAGCGGTTTTGGGAAGAAAACCGCGGGGAATATGATAAAGATTTTTATCAGCTTTTTAAGGGAATATATATAGATTCATACGAAGATAATAAATTTCCTTATATTGATGAAAATACTTCAGAGGAATTATACAGGTTCTTTATTATGTCAGCTTCAATGAATAATGATAGTTTAAGTATGTGGAAATATTATGCGAAGGATGATACATATAATGGCTATAATATTGATTTATTTATTCCTGCGTTAGATGATGAATGGATAGATAGAGAAACGGGAGTAGCAGTAGAAGTAGGGGTGGTTATATATGATTCAAATCAAAAACAAAGTAAAATTCATACCATTATGGAAAAATTATATGATGAATGGTGCAAATACAAAGTATCAGACTTGATGAATCAAAAGATGATTAAAGAATATACGTCATGGATATCATATGCATCATTATTCTTTAAAAATTCTTGTTTTAGTACAGAAGAAGAAATGAGATTTGTTGCAGCCGTGCCAAAAGCAAAATTGAATGAAATAAATTATGAACTTGAAAATGGCACAAGAAAACCAATGTATGATTTTAGAGTATCCAATGGTGTAATTATACCATTTATAAGAATGCCATTATTTGGTTGGAATAATAGTGAAAATTGGATTTCAAACCGAATAGGAGTTGGACCATGTATGAATTTTGATTTAAAAAAAGAAGGGATATTACAATTGATTGAATCTTTAGATTATAAATTTCATAAAATTGATGTTGTTAAATCAGAGATACCACTAAGGTACTAGATAAAAGTTTGTTTTTGAAATTATGATGATATAAAAGTCACTTCCAAAGAAGACAGAATTATAGTTAAACAAGTGTATACGATTTTACTCTTATGGGGATATATACCAGTGGTCAAAATAGTGTCGATTTACAATAGGACTGGAAAGGAGCAGAAAGGAATATACTGTCATAGCGAGACTATATAAATATAACACTGGAAGAAAAAGAGCAAGTGAAAATATTTTTCCAGGAGTTAATCGCATGTAAGTTGTCAGGAGAAGCTATTCGTCCTGTATGGTAAGAAACATAAATTATTTATAGATTTGATCATGATAAAGATCGCTGAGAACTAGAACAGGAATTCGTTTTGATTTGTGTCATTTATAGTAGCTCTTCGATAATATTTCATTGCTCATGACTACAAACGTGAGGAGATTATGCGCGTCAGGACATTTTACGAGGTTCTTCATGTACCGACAAACGCTTCAAGCGAAGTAATAAGGCAGTCCTTTGATACATTGATTTTTGAGAGCGATAAAAAGACCAGGTTGGGAACGCATAAGAAAAGTGATGATTCCCCGGAGTTGCTGTTCAGGGCATGTACAACACTGATTGATGCGGAGAAAAGGAAGAGATATGACCTTTTATTTGTGCGAGGACAATTGATCATCCAGACAGAGGAAAATAATGTATTGGATTTTCCAGAACGTGCAAATAATGGAAGTGTTCCAATCCGTCATAAGGATAAAGTTGTTGATTTCAACAATTATACCGATTTTAAGAATAAGGCGAATTCCAGCAGGAAAAAAGGACAGAAAAATGCCACGAACAGTAAAGTGGTCATTGCCATGAGTCTAATGATAATTCTTGCCTGCGTATTTATCATTCGATATGAATTAACCGGAGAGAGAATTCTGTCCAAACTGTTTGAGGATCATCATAGTTATTCGGGCCCTACAGTTTCAGAAGCTGTTAAACAGGATACTGATAGTCTGGCGTTACAGCAGCCGAGTGAAGAAAACGTATTACCAGAGAATGGAACTGTATTTATCGGTCAGGAGATCTTGGATAATTTTTCAAATAACCCCAATCAGTATGCACCATTTTCAGTGACAGCAGGAGACTATGGAAATAACTATTATATAAAACTGAAAAATGCGGAAACGAACCAGGATTCAATTGCTTTCTTTTTGAAAAATGGAGAAACCGTTCAGATAAAGGTCCCGCTTGGAGTTTATACATTCTGTTATGCTACAGGAAACACATGGCAGGGGACGGATAAATTTTTTGGATATGGGACTGCATACTACCAGGCAGATGAACTGATGACATTCTACGTCAATGGAAACCAGATCATGGGAAGGAAGGTATACCTGACAAAAACATCTGCTGGAAATATGCCGGAGAAAAGCATTTCGTCAAGTGATTTCTAGGTTCAGAGCATTGGGTAATAGTGCCATTGCAAGCAGTTTTATCATGAAAGACAGGGTGGCTGATCCAGAACATTGGGGTCAGGAACTGTTAATGTTAACGCTTTTTAATAGTAGTTCATATTCTGTTCATGGTACCTGACCCCAAAGTTCTATTGTGATAAGCGTTGGAATTTTGGCACTTCCGGCGATGAAGAAGTCTGGGACGGAATGGATGAAGGAACATTGTCAAAGACCAAGAAAATGCTTGATGACATGCATAAGCGGAAAATAGATCTGGCAGATTCTATTTATGTAATCAATGTTGGTGGATATATTGGAGAAAGCACCAGGTCTGAGATTGAGTATGCGGAACAGAATGGCAAAAAAATTATCTATTTAGAGGAAAAGGAATAACAGTTTATTCGAGTGGTATAAACAAAGAAGACTAAAGAAAGAAGGAAATGTTTTTGGGGAAAGAAGATAAGGCAAAAACAAAATGTAAAATCCATTTCATAAAGGCAATGTCAGGTGATAGTTTCCTGGTAGAACTTGGTGAGGGACATTGCATTTTGATTGATTGTGGATACAAGTCTACTTATGAGAGTGAATTAAAGCCCTTACTACAAAGACTACATCATGAAGGATGTAGAATAGATTTATTAGTTATCACACATATGGATGAAGATCATATTGGGGGTGCAATCGCACTTATTACTGAAAATGGAGACAGAAGAAACCCTAACATCATTGCTATAGATAAAATTTGGTTTAATGGGATATTTAATCTGTGCTGTATTAATGATTTCCTTTCTTCACATCTGGTAGAGAAACTGACTGAATTAGATCATGAAAAAGCAGAATATTTGTCGAGTAAATTTTTAAGATTGATAGGAACGGGTGACAGCTCTGTTTCAGCAAAACATGCAGAGGCTTTTGAAACTTTATGTAAAAGATATAATTACGACATAAATACAGATTCACAAAATGGCTTAATAATGAATGGAGATAGAATAATAATTGGGAAATGGCAAATCTCGGTATTATCTCCCGGAGAAGAAGAAGTTGATTCTTTTGCAAAATGGATAGATAGGTGTCTTATATCAAGCTTGGGAAAAAACTATAAACTTGATAAGAATGATTTCGCTGAATTTATTGAGAAGATGATTATTGCAACAAGTAAAGATGAAGAGGGAAGTTGTGGAAGGGAATGCATTTCAGCCGGCAAAACTGATATAGAAACATGGATTGGTACATCTACAATGGCTCCAATGAATGAAGCCAATAGGATGTCTATAGTGATAGAAATAGAAGGCGATGGCATATCGATGCTATTTACAGGAGACTCGGAAAGTGAAGACTGGGCTGAAAGGGCAAGAAATCGATATGATGTGGTGAAAATGTCCCACCATGGTTCAACAAAGCCCAATATTGCTCTGTTACAAAAGATTAACACTAATAAAGTGTTGATATCAACAAATGGAAAAAAGAATCATCCAGAGAATGATCTATTGGCTCGGATATTTACTAAGGATATTAGGGGTTTGTATTTTAATTATGAAATAAGGCAAAAAGAACAGATATTGGATTGCCAAGGCAATTATAATTTTACAGCTCATTTTGAAGAAGAAGTAATTGAGATAGAGGGGTAGAGGTCGTGTATTCAAATATAGTACAGATTATTAATCCAGAAAAAAATATATTTGGATCAGGGATTGTTATTTGTGAGAATAAAGTATTAACAGCGGCACATGTAGTTGAAGATGAAGACAGTATAGGCGTTGTTTTTTATAAAAAGTATATTGGAAAAATAGAATATGTTAATGATGTTATAGCAATAATATCAGTTGAAGATGATGAGTTTAAGAATAAATTCTTATTGTTACAGGATAAACTATTTTTTACTTCTGCTGAATTGTTTACTGAAACTGCAAAATGGATAGTAGAGGGATACATTACAGAGAATTTAGTAAACCATAGAATGGAAGGAATGGGAATATATCCCAATGATGATTTAATTGCAGATTACACATTAGGTAATCAACAATCAGGAATATCGAACAATTATAGAGGGTTATCTGGATCTCCGGTTATATTAAATGGAAGAGCCATTGGTATTTTGCAAATACAGCAATGGGGTATAAAAGGAGATTTGGGCATTTCTTTTACATCTATAAGTAAATTTGCTGATAAGTTGCCACGCGGTGTGGTTGTGGAACCAATGTATATTAGCGCGTTAAAAAAGAAATGTTATGAATGTTGTGATGCTCTTATTAATAAGAATAAGAAAATTGCAAAATACGTGCCCGAAATTTTTATTGAAGAGAGCATGTATAAGGAAAATCTTCGCTATTTTTCGCTGCCTATATTATTTATTAACAAGGTTGTTCAAGATCTAAAAAAATTGGATTTTCATAGTGTTAACAAGCTTTTACAAAAAGAAAATAAACAGGATATATCTTTTGCTGGATATGCGGATAAGGTAGAACCGGCAAATTATGATACGGCCGTTAGTTCGTTGACTAAGTATCTTAAAAAATGCATTGCTGATATCGAGCAAATAGATGACAAACGATATGGTGGTGATTCAATAGAAGAGAGGTATACTCAGGGGCATTATCTTAATAGTTCTTTAAAATGGGATTTGAAGGACATTTTGAGTCAGATTGGATACCTGGATTACCGAGTTTTGTTGTTGACCAGAAATGCAGGGCAAGGAAAAACAAATTTTGTATGTGATTTTACAGAGAACTTTTTGTTGAAAAGGGAAATTTGCTCTTTGTTTTTTAATGCAGCTGATTTTTGTGACACGCCTGTAAATATTCTGAAAAAATATATCACATTGGATGGAAAGTATAGTGAAAGATATGCCGTTGAGATTTTGACTCAATGGTGGAATAAAACAAAGATACCAGTTGTCATTGTGATTGATGGATTAAATGAGAATATTTCTTTACCAAACTTTGAAAATCATATTTTACAAGCAATTAAGGAATGGCAGAAAATGCCTTTTCTAAAAATTGTTATGACAACACGTTCTGAATTGCTAACAGAACGATTTGGCCAATTATCAAAAGACAATTTAGGTGAAACGTTTTCAAGATTAGATATGTCAGGCCAAAGAGAGGAAAAATTTAAAAAAAGGATCTTTGAAGGATATTTGAAGTATTTTGATGTTCATATTATGAGAGATACATTACTTGAGAGTACGTATGAACTTTTAGCAAATGATACATTGTTATTGCGATACTTTTGTGAGGTTAATCGCGGGAAAAAGCAAGTTTATATGTATGATGTGTACAAGTATACACTTTTTGAATCGTACTATAAAAATAAGAAAAATGAAATAAAGGATAAAAAGTTTTCAGGTGGAGATTTATTATTTGATCAGTTGGTAAATCATATTTGTTGCTATATGGTTGAGAATAAAATTTTTAATAATATTCCTAGAGAGGTGCTTAGCCCAGATGAAATCCTACTTTTAGATCTTCTTTTGGAAGGAGATGTTGTATTCAAGGAAGATCAGATTGTAAAAAAAGGATTTTTAAATGAATCTATTGAAGTATTGAGTTTTACATTTGATGAATTCAGAGATTTTTGTATTACCCGGTACCTATTACAGAAAACTGATGCTATAAAGAGCTTCCCGTTAATTTGGGACACAGTGTGTAAAGAAAACTGGAGTATTCTTGAGGGCGTAGAAAAGTATTTATTTTTTCTTGCGAGAACTATTGTTCCAGATATATTGCCAATAATTGAGAAATACAGTAATTTCAAAGATATGTATTGGAATAATGTTTGGAATTTGGAAGATAAAGATATTACTGATCAAGATATTTCTTTATGGAAAAAACAGTTCGATTGTAAAGGAACGTATAGAAGAAGGTTGATTGAGTATCTTTGGGCACGAAGAAACAAAGAATATTTTAAAAGAGCCACAGTAGATTTGTTATTCGAGTTTCTTGATAAAATTGCGGATAACCCAGGAGAGTTTGATGATTTTATTAAGATTTTTTTTCCTATAACAAAAGTAGATAGGTTTAATCAGGAAATATATCAGAAAGAGTGCGTATTTCATTGCGATCAGATGGTGAAAGCACTTGTTGAAGGAATAAACGATAATAATAGTTCTATTGACTATTATAGCTTCCTTAAAATGTCTGTTTATTTGTATGGGATTATTCCACAGGAAATCAAAGATTTATGGAAGAAAGCGTCGTCTTATTGTCCAGACATGATTAAGGTAATTACAGATGAGTATTTGGCAAAAGAATATTTACCTGTTGTAGTGAGGACTAATTTAGGCGATATATATCAGATTTTGGGTACACAGATTGAGGAAGAGTATGCTGATAGCCTGAAACAAAAGTGTAGCAACGTAGATATTTATCAAAGTGCCCTTTCCACACTAAAAGATATATGGGGATAGACGTGAAATATGATAGAGATTATTAAAGTTGAAGAGACATATTATCTAAAAACAGACTTAAAGTTTAATCTTTCTGATTTTGAAAGAAAAATACAGAATCATAATGGAATGAAGCGGGGATCTTTTGCCGAAGAATACGTGATAAAAATTCTGACAGATTTAATAGCAGGAGCTATTGATATGGGGGAAAAATATGCAATATTTTATCATGAAGAATATGCTTCTTTTGAAGAGTATCTGTATAAAAAGGAACTTTTAGAAAAAGATACTACACAGAATATTAATCTTAAGGCGAATGAATCGCTATGGAGGTTAAGGTTTACTAGCAATGACTATTCAATAGGGAGTATTTTGGGCTACGATGATGAAAACCTACAGATTATAAATCAAACATTGGAGTATATAGATAATGAAAATTAGAAAAGGATTTGTAACAAATAGCTCATCGACTTCTTTTATAATTTCTCTTAAAGATGAGTATTCAAAAAACAATTTCATGAAGGCTATTGGAGCTGATGGGGATTCTCCGATGAATAAAATATTTGAGGACTTGTTTTGCGCCATCGAGGATGATAAGGAAAATATTATCAGTGCAGCTAATGACAAAGATATTGATGTTGGGACTTTTTTGTCCAAGCAAGGATTTAGTCAAGAGACAGTTGATAAAGTTGATAAAATGCTATCTGACGGAAGAACAGTGTATTATGGAAAACTAAGTTCGGATGGAGAAACTCCATCTGAAGAGTATTTTTGCTGCGAAAGCTTTGTCTTATGTGATGATAATATATATTTTAACGGAAATATAGGTGGTTGGTAAATGCGATATATCAAAGATGGGCAGGGGTATAAAGCAATTTTCAATGAAAAAACCGGATACACAATTAGGATTGGAAATAATGGCGAAAACCCATTTTGGAAAGAAAATGGACCAGAGCTATTAGACATAGCTATTACAAATTATTGTAAAAAAGGATGTGAGTTTTGTTATAGGGGCTCAAATGAGAAGGGAATTCATATGAAACTGGACTTATATGAAAGAATTCTCAATAGTGCAAAGAAGTCTGGTGTATTTCAAATTGCTCTTGGAGGTGGCAATCCAAATCAACATCCAGATTTCATTGAAATTTTAAGAATGACAAAGGAATATGGAATAGTACCATCATATACAACGAACGGACAAGGAATGACAGAGGAAATATATGAGGCAACAAAAGAATATGCGGGCGCCTTGGCAGTTAGCTGGTACTATCCGTATGATGATGCAAAAAATGTCATTAAAGAGGCTGCAAGATATGGCATTTCAACCAATATTCATTTTGTTTTAGATGCAGACAATATCAATCAGGCTAGGGAACTTCTGAAAGAAGAGAGTCTTGACCTTGTGAATGCTATTATTTTTTTGAATTATAAACCTGTAGGAGGTGGAACTCGAAGTGTTCTGAGGAAGGGAAACGAAATTAACAGTTTGATGGATGAATTATTGCAATTCAAAAAATGTCAAGTTGGATTTGATAGCTGTATGATTTCTCATCTTGTAGAAAAAATAGACGCGATAAATATGTGCAGTGTTGATTATTGCGAGGCTGGAAGGTTTTCAGCATTTATTTCTGAAATTGGCAAAATGTATCCCTGTTCATTTATGTGTGGAGCGGGAATGGAAGGAAGTAGCATTTTAGATGACGATATTGAGGCGATTTGGCAGAATTCACAGAACTTCATTGATGTTAGAAACAAGATAAGAAATCCGAGAAAACGAGTTTGTGCTGAATGTAAAATGTATAAACAGTGTCATGGTGGGTGTCCTGTATTTAATATAAATTGTAAATGAAGTGAGGCGTTGAATAATGGATTATGAATATGATGAAAATGAAGTGATTGAAGATGAAAAGAGATGGGACAAGGTAAGAGAACGAAATTTAACAGTTAATATTGCAAAAAAACTTATAGCAAATGAAATTGTTGAAAAAAAAACATTTTCTCAACAAGAATTAAAAGATTTGTTTGCTTTTAAGGAAAGTGATTTCATACATGTAGCATCTTATATTTTTGATTTAAAAGATGACCAGTATGTAATGACTTCGGATTTTTCTGGATTTGTAGATAAAATAGTTCAGTCCAACAAGGCCGTAAAAGAATCCTTATCAGCCGCTGAAGCAGAATTTATTAAAGTTTATGGCGCATTTCGCGAAGAAGCTGAAAAAGATTCATATAGGGCATATGCAGGTGATAAATATCATAAAATGTTTGATAGATTAAAAACGATTATTCCGATTATTCACTGGGGCCGACTTCCTATATTTAACAAATATTTAATTTATAACAGAGAGATAAACCCAGAATTGGAAATGATTGAGTTTTACGATCATCCAGATTGTTTAAATGCCTTATTGAATGAAGTGAAGAACCAAGGTATCGTTTTGACAAATAAAAGCGATGATACTTTGAATAAAAATATGCCGTTTAAAGTCTATACCAGACGCTGGGGACATGAGGATACGTATTCGATTAAGAGAACTGTTGATGGTTGGTACTGTGGATATATTGTCATTCAGGGTGAATGCAAAAAGAATGGGGAGGGTGGTTTGTTTTCGAATCTTGATCAAGATTCAATATTTTATCCTCGAGATGGAGTCGCATATGCTTTTGAAAAATTATGGGAAGATGCAGATGATGGAGAAATCGATTTTGATGAATTGTCTGAGCGAATTCAACAAATTGCAGATTGGATAAGTGCAGTTGAAAAATCAATAGATTCTCAACCAGAATGGGTAGGATATTATTGATGAAACTTTTGAGAGAGCTTATACAGGAATTGCGGTAAGACAAGCTTTGGTGCGGGTAGAATAAAAGTAAGCGCTTGATAATTCGGCGGGTCGGAAACGGCATAGAATTGTGAAACAATGATTCCCAAATACCTGGAGTATTTTACTCCAACTTTTTGGGAAGATTCATATTTTATTAGTGATACCTGATCCTTATTCTCAAATTTGTGAGCAGTTGTGAATATGAAGTAAAGTACTCCAGGTTTTATGAAGTCAACACGGCGGTATATTTATTACTTGTGAAAACTATGAAACCAAAGAATGACACACAGGAATATTGTGATAAAGTTGCAAAGATTCTTTCCATGATGCCAGAGTCCGACAAGAACACGTGGATTCTCGGGCAGGCGGGAAAAGTATCTCCTGATAAGCGACAGGAATTCATGGATGACCTTTGGAAAATAACTGCCGACCGCCGGAAAGCAGAGCAGGAACGTCGAAATAATCCGGATCTGCAGGAATTCTGGAATGAGATCCAGGAAGAGATCGAAAGCCTCAGCCACGAACCGTATATTGATGACCAGGTGCAGATCGGGGAGATCTGGGAACTCAGTGATCGGGCCGTAAAGTATTTGAAGAAGACTGCGGAACCATGGGAATTGAGATTCAGAATTCTCAAGGATATCGCAGACAATGGATATTATGATAATTACGGCGTTTACGACCCTATGCATGATCTGATGAATGCATTATGTACCAGTGACGATGAATGGCTATCTCTGGCGGAATACATGGATAGGCCTGATTCCTGCAATCGGCATGATGCAGCACTGATATTCCGGGATCATGGACAGATCGGAAAGTACATCACTTATCTGGAACAGCATCCGGGAAGAGATAAGAAAACCTACCTGGAGTTGATTTCTTACTATCATGCGGAAGGAAATGATGAGAAAGCAGCCTCTTTTGCCTGGAAAGGTCTTGAGAAGTGTGAGGAAGACCAGACCGATATAATTCTGTTTCTGATCCGATATGCACAGTCCAGAGGAGATGACGCAGAGGCAGAGAAGTTGTTAAATCGCGGAAAGCGCAGGAGACTGGTCAATACCGCCAGGATGAATGCTGCTTATGAGGACAGGCAGGGCCTGCAGAAATGGGAGTCAGGTGAATTCTGATATGCAAACCGACAACGGCTCAATCGACAGCCTGATATCCGAAGTACACAAAAGACTTCCCGGAGAGCGCATTGCGG
>Ga0070399_1002924_pt1 | contig 15727 bp, 13 predicted proteins | sample BioMet4_FD_61217 | JGI IMG/M metagenome (GOLD analysis project Ga0070399, IMG submission 61217) | Microbial communities from bioreactor (seeded with sewage sludge) at LBNL, California, USA - Biofuel metagenome 4 (version 1) | ecosystem: Engineered > Bioreactor > Anaerobic > Unclassified ... | reverse complement strand
AGATGGACTGCTTTACCGATTCCGGATCGAATACGACGAGATAGACCTGCGTATCAAGAGTATCCTGGTCTTCCAGAAAACCTTCGATCGCGTCGATGGCAATGAGCAGGGCCTGGTCCTTCGGATAGCCGTAGCTGCCGGAAGAGAGCAGCGGAAAGGCGACCGTCCTGCATTTCAGCTTATTTGCCTCAGCGAGGCAGTTCCGGTAGCACTTCCGTAAAACAGACCGTTCCCCATGCTGTCCACCCTGCCAGGCAGGTCCGACGGTGTGGATGATGTACTTTGCAGGCAGTGCAAAGGCAGGCGTAACGGCGGCTTCTCCCGGCTGCATTTCTCCGATCTTCCGACGCTCTTTCAGCAGCAATTCTGCACCGGCGGCCTCATAGACAGCACGGTCGACGCCGTCACCATACGCAGCATGCGGATTCGCCGTATTTACGATCGCATCTGCTTTGACTTTTGTAATATCGTTTCGAATGATCTGATAAGGCATTCGATCACCTCTCGTAAAGAACGGTTTTTGTGAATGAATCCTGCCGTTTTTTATTCTTTATTGTAATCTCATTCGGCCGGAAAATGTTGCGTACCGGGCAACCTGATTCCGGAAGCACGGTGTTATTCTTTTCCTGCAGCTGGAACAACAGATCGCCCTGCGGCGGGAAAGAGGCAGAAGATGAAAAATGAACGTACGGAACTGGTATTTATTCTTGACCGGAGCGGATCCATGGGAGGACTGGAATCCGATACCATCGGGGGATTCAATGCAATGCTTATGAAACAGAAAGAACTGAAGGGAGAATGCCGGATCACGACCGTGCTGTTCAGTGATGGCCTTACTGTTTTGCATGACAGGATCGATATCGGGGGTGTGCGGCCGATCACGGAGAGGGATTACTTTGTCCGAGGAAGCACGGCGCTCCTGGATGCGATCGGATCCACGATCGACAAGATCATAAAGGTCCAGAAGAAATCGGCAGAAGAGTATCGGGCGGGAAAGGTGATGTTCGTCATCATTACCGATGGCCTGGAGAATGCCAGCCGGGAATACTCTTTCGACCGTATCAAACGGAAGATCAGCGAACAGAAGGAAAAATACGGCTGGGAATTTTTTTTTCTCGGCGCGGATCTCAGCGCGGTGGAAACAGCTGCTGACCTTGGCATCAGCCGCAGCCGGGCTGCGGTCTATAATTCGGATCATAAGGGTACGAGACTGAATTATCCGGTCTTGGGCGAGGCCGCAGAGCAGTTCCGGACAACAGGGGCGATGGATGAGGACTGCCTTGCGCCGATCCGGGACGATGTGAAGAAACGCCAGGGTAAGCAATGATCCCGGCTCTTTGTTGTGAGCCTGTTGTTCTTCCGCACCTGGCATTAAGACAGACACTTAGTGTGCTGGCAGTCATAAGATTTACCCATTGGAGATCGTCTTGTTCCTGGGTATCTTTTTTACATCGCAGATAGCGGTATCCTATTTGTCCTTTATCATTAACCCTGCGGGGTACAGCAGCGCAAAGGGTACAGATTACGATTTCCCCACCGTACTGATCTCGCTCTATATGACTGCTGCTGCGATTGCAATATTCGTGTTGTATGCGGTGCTTGTACAGAAACGTTCGCTGCGAGGTCTCGGCTTTGCGGTGAAGAAGTTTAATATTGCGAAAGAATACGGACGAGGGCTGTTGATCGGTCTGGGCATGATGTCTGCTGCCGTACCTGGCGAAATTCTTATCGGAGGGGTTAAATTTACAGGCATCAGCCTTTCGGCCAAGGCAGTCCCGCTGATCCTTCTCATATTTGTCGGCTATATGATCCAGGGAATGGAAGAAGAGGTAATGACAAGAAGCTTGCTGATGATATCCATTGCCCGCAGATATCCGATCTGGGTCGGCATCCTGACCAATGTACTGCTTTTCGGGCTGTTCCATATGTTCAACCCCGGGGCTGCGGTGTTTTCCGTGACCGTTTTTATTCTGCGCCTGAAGGCCCCGGGAAACATGCAGCCGGATGGTATTTTGCTAACGAGTTAGTTTAGCTCTGTACAGATCGAAAAATGTACTCTAGTTTTATGCTTTACCATCGATAGATCTGTCATTGAAGACCAGGATTATAAAGTGGACTTCAGCATTTTCTAATAACAGTGATTATAGATCTGTTTCACATGGCTGCTATAATTCGGTGGCCTTTTCGTCACACCAAGATCCTCTATTGAGCGTTTAGTCCTTAAATACAATCCACATTGTTCGGACCATTCTCCTTTTCATGACTGTTCATGAGCAACTCGTTTATGCCCCTTTTTCATTTTCCGAGAAGAAATTGCACATATTGCGTTAGCAGCTTCGAGAATTGCTGTTGCTGCAGAAAGTTACATAACACAAGCGCAAAAGCAGAAAATTAAGATAAAACATCAATATTTTTATATCTGCTGAACTGATAAAATGACCGGATTATTGCATTTTATAACGATAAAATGAGATTAAATTAAATTATGGGTCTATATCATAAAATTGACATCGTATTTTGAAACAATCCGGTGAGTATTAGGTTTATTGATGAACGGACACGAGGGGCTGAAAAATGAAATTTGATGAGTTGCGGGATTTTCTGGATGATGAACTCAAATTCAGGCATATTCCGGGGCAGGAGTGCCTTATATACCATAATAATGATAAAGTGTTCGACTATTGTGAAGGCATGGCAGATATTGAAACAGGCAGTCCTCTGAAAAGAGACTCAATATTCCGGATGTATTCCATGACCAAGGTCATTACATGTGTCGCAGCTCTTCAGTTGTTTGAAAAAGGTCGTTTTCTTATGACTGATCCAGTATATGAGTACTTGCCGGAGTTTAGTACAATGACAGTAGCCAGGTTAATGGATAATGGCATTTATGAAATTGTTCCGGCACGCGAGACACTCAGGGTACAGCACTTATTCAATATGACATCAGGGCTTTGCTATCCGCAGGATCTTTCATATACTGGCCGCATGCTTGGACTGCTGATGGATGATCCTCAGAACAGTAATCTGTCTACTCTTGAGATGGTAAGAAAGTTTGCAGGGGTCCCGCTGCTGTTCGAACCCGGAACGAGATGGAAATACGGGCTTAGCCATGATGTGCTGGGAGGGCTGATCGAGGCTGTTTCCGGGAAACGGTTCAGTGATTATCTGCAGGAGAATATCTTTGATCCGCTTGAGATGAAAGATACCTTTTTCCATTTCACACAGGAAAGAAAAGAACGTCTGGTTTCACTTTATGCCTTTGATGAAGGATCCGGTGAATTACAAAGGTATGAAGATGATAAGGATGGTGCGTTCGAAAGCGGAGGAGCCGGACTTAAATCAACCGTCCCGGATTATATGAAATTTGCAAATGCATTGTGCCATTTCGGCGTTTCGCCTGATGGTGTCAGGATACTCGGCAGAAGGACAGTGGAAATGATGCGTATGAACTGTCTTTCTGCTGAACAGCAGAAGTGCTTTGACTGGGTACATATGAAAGGCTATGGCTATGGTTTCGGCGTCAGGACCATGGCATTTCCGGAGATGGGAAGTAACAGCACCATAGGGGAATTCGGATGGGCCGGCCTGGCTGGTACAGATCTTGTTATAGAACCGGAAGAGCAACTGACTATGGTATATGCGCAGCAGCGTATTCCGAATGATGAACCTTACCTGCATCCGAGGCTGAGGAACATGGTAAACGCATGCTTAGACTGAAAGAATAATATGCGGTATTATTGGCAGGGCAGATAACAGCCATGGAGAGCGGGACGTTGCGGACGACAGCCGCATAAGGGAAAATTTTCGGATTTATTTATTGGTGACGGCTATGCAGCAGAAGATGAAAAAAAATAAATATATGAAATTGAGAACGAAAATGCTGCTCAGCACTTTTTTTGTCCTGCTTTTAATGATCATAGTGGTTGACGTGATCGTATATGAAACATATCGAAGGGATATTCAGGGAAAAGAGTTGAATTCGATCCGCGGATCCATAGATATCCTATCAGACAATATGGACAGCATAGTGGAAACGCTGGAAACCCAGATCGTATACAGATTATGGGGCAGCGGGGTCTTTAACTATCTTGGCACGTCCAAAGAGCTGAACCAGGGCAGTGTGGAAACAAGCATCAAAGAAATGGCAGAGCTGCTTAGGATGAGCGAAGGATTGACGGTAAAGGACATATTTATTGAAGATATCCAAAAGAAGCAGTACTACTATTCCGAACCCGGAACAAGTTTTCGTACCGAAGAGGAATATAAGGGTTCGGATATTTACAAGTATATCGAGGCACAAGGCACTGACATGTTTCCCAGACGAGGAACTACGATGTGGAGATATTTTAGTGATGATCCGGATACGATATATCTGATCAAATCGTCTGTAAGTCAGGATACTGTTGAATTTCAGGGCATTATCTGCATAGGTATAGATAAATCGTATTTAGCCAACATGACCAAGAGCACGCTTAGTTCCAATCTGATATTTGATGATGAAGGAAAACTGCTGTATGCGGATGACGACAAAATAGATATAGCCGGTTATTTTTATAGTCAGGATGCCAACAGGAGCGGACAGCATGCGACCGACGGATATTTTTATTCAAAGACTGTTATGCCGCGCAAAGGTTGGACAATAATCGGACTTGTAAACAAGAATGAAGCCCTCAGTGCGATGGGGAAACTCATTAATTCACTTATGCTGATAGAAAGTGCGGTTCTGGCAGCGATGGCGGTCGTTATTTATCTGATATCGCATAACCTGACCAAGAATATCTCGGCGCTGAGCGATGACTTCAGCAGGATAAACGAAGGCAATGAACCTGTTTTGATAAATCCGATTTCAAATGATGAAACGGCCTTTCTTGCCAGGCAGTTCAACTCGATGTACGGGCAGCTTAAGGAGTCGGTAAAACAGATGGGAAGGGACAGCACTTTGAGGGAAAAGGCGGAATACAATGCGCTGCTGGCACAGATGAACCCGCACTTTCTGTATAATTCACTGGAAGCCATCAGTTCGATGGCAAAGCTCCATGGGGAAAAGGATATTGTTGAAGCCACTGGAATCCTGTCAAGCCTGTTGAGGGCGTCATTGATGGGCGAACAGCAGGAGATCTGTTTATCAAGAGAACTGGATTATGTGGAGAAGTACCTGAATTTTCAGGCACTCCTTACGGGACACCGGATAGGCTGGGATATTTCGGCGGATGATTCGATAAAGACGGCTATGGTTCCGAAACTTTTTTTGCAGCCGATCATTGAAAATGCCATTACGCATGGACTGAATGCTGTCCTGTCAGGCGCAATGATTGTGATCGTATGCAGAAAAAGGGATGAACTGCTGGAGATTGAGATATGCGACAATGGGGTCGGCATCAGTCAGGAATCAGCCGACAGACTTCTGAATGTGGAAGAGCCGGAAGAATTGAAACGGGATCGGGCGCATATTGGCATACAAAGTATCAATAAGCGTATCCATATACTTTATGGCAGTGAATACGGACTGACGATCAAGAGCAGTGAAGGACAGGGAATGATCGTCAGGATCACCATTCCGTATCATGTAGGGCTAAGAGGTGACAATAATGCTTAAATTATTGATAGCCGATGATAATCAGTTAACCAGGCAATCTCTTTCCATATCGGATATATGGAGAAAATTCGGTTATGAAGTAGCAGGAGAAGCCAAAGACGGCGTTGAGGCATTGGAAAAGATTAATGAGATCCGGCCGGATCTTGTGCTGCTGGATATTCGCATGCCGGGGCTGAACGGTATTGAAGTTATGGAAAAGGCAGCCGGTCAGAATAAGGATTTTCAACCGATCTATATTATGCTAACGGCTTATGACGACTTCAATTATGCAAAAAAATGCCTTCAGCTGGGTGCCTTTGACTATATTCTGAAGCCTGTTGATGACAGACTGCTCAGCGATTCCGTCAGCAGGGCAACAGATAAACTTCAAAAAAGCAAGCAGGCGGAATCACAGCTTCAGGAATTGATCAGCAGTAAAAACAGATATAACGATGCCCTGCTTAAAAACAGAGAAGTGCTCAAGAACAAACTGTTCGGAGATGCGATCAATGGTCTTTCATCAGCGGGAATGGAACTCCAGAAACTGGTGAAAGAAGAAGGCAAATACTATGGCTATGAAGTAATGCTGCTTGTTCGGGATCGTATCGAAGAAGAAAATGACAGTTCAAACCGTAAAATTCTGGAAGTCCTCGAAGGAATCAATACACAGAACGTCGGGTCAGCCGATGGAAGGCTGATCTTTTGCTGGCAGCGCATTGGACTTGCAATACTGATGGTTTTCGAAAGACTGTGCGTAGCAAGGGATTACAATCTCACCGCATTGGATAAAGCTGATAAACTTCAGAATAACCTGAAAAACGCGGGTATAAGATCATGCATAGGCATAAGCGGTTATTCTCAGGATTTCGGTGAAATCGGAAAACACTTCAATGAAGCGTCTCTTGCGGTAAACGGGCGTTTCTTTCTGGAGAACAAAAATGTCATTCATTACAATACGATCAAGAGCCATTCACTGCACGGGGAATACGAACTGACTCATGGCGTACAGGAGATATATGACTGCTACAGATCCTGCCCATCAAAGCTGACGCAGAAAATGAGGGAATTCTGCGAACTGGTTCGGAAAGATGATAATTATAACGGTACTTATGTTAAAAATATATACATTCAGATAGCGATAATGCTGTCATGTCTAGCAGAAGCAAAATTCACGGGGAGCAGACCGGCCAGATCGGTGGCAGAGATCATTTCCGAAATCAACCGGATAGAAAGCCTTTCCGGTGTTGAAGAGTGGATGCAGGATTATGCTGCTTCGATAGTTGATTCAGAAAATCAGGATGTGTCAAAGCAGGTATCGCATGTTTCCAAACTTGCGATAGATTTCATGAATAAGCACTACGGTGAACATATATCGATGGCAGATGTTGCGGCAGCTTCGGGCGTATCTGAAAGTCATCTCTCCCGTACGCTGAAGAATGATACCGGTGAGTCTTTTGTAAATCTTCTCTCAAAAATAAGGATACAGAATGCAATAATGCTGCTCAAAAACAGCAATTATAAAGTATATGAAATAGCCGAAATGGTAGGGATCAGCAATTATGCTTATTTTTATCAGTTATTTAAAAAATATACAGGATATTCGCCTACGGATTTCTATTGACTGCAACCGCTGCAGCATCAGATGTTAAGGATATGATCCTGCTTTTTGCTTATGGCAAAGAGCAGGATTTTATAATAAAAGAGCAAAATCCTGAGGTGCTGAAATCATAGAAAATGATGGCTTTTACTGATTTTTAAGGCAATTAAGAAAAAATATAATGTCATCAGAGATGAAGATTTCCATTTGTGGAAACTTCAAAAAGGAGGAAGCAAATGAAAAAGAGAGTACTGAGTTTATTGATGACAGGAGCGATGCTGGCGAGCCTGCTTGTTGGATGCGGATCGACATCAACGGCGGAAACAGCGGCAACAGAGACACCGGCAGCAACTAGCGCAGCTGCTGAAGCCACAAGCGAAGCACCGGCTGCCGCAGCGACCAGCGCAGCTGCTGAAGCTTCGACATCAGATATTTCCGGAGATCTCAATATTATCCATTATCTGACAGAAACAGCAAAGCTCCAGGCACTTGATGATCTTGTAGCAGGTTTCGAGGCTGAATATCCAAATGTCAAAGTCAATGTTGAAGCACAGAGCATGGATAACTATCAGGACATGGTCAAACTGAGAATATCCAACGGCGATGTTCCGGACATTATTTTCGGCGGCCCGAAGACATATTCAGACCTTGTAAGTTCCGGCAATATTGCAGATCTTACAAATGAAGAATTCACTTCAAGAGTTGCATCCGGAATGCTTGACAACGTAAAAGTCGACGGCAAGGTATACGGAATCCCGCTGGATGCAATGGCAAATGTTGTATTTTACAACAAAGACATCTTTGAAAAAGTGGGACTTGAGATCCCCAAGACCTACAATGATTTCTTTGATTGCTGCAAGAAACTTAAGGCTGCAGGATATGATGCATGCGTAGCGGGGTATCAGGATAACATCGCACTTGGCGCAAATATCTATACCATTTATTTCGGAGCACCGTATCTGGAAGATGAAAACTATGCTACTGAACTTATGAGCGGAACAAAGAAGGCTTCTGAGATCGCAGGCCTTACCAAAGCCATGACTCAGTGGCGTGAGATCATGCAGTATCAGAACGATGACCGCAAGAAGGTTACTACTGATGTTGCAGAACAGTATTTTGCATCAGGAAAGTCAGGCATGATCATAATCGGAACATGGGGACTTGGCGCCATCATGAATTACAATCCGCAGGGCAACTTCGGAGGCTTTGTATATCCTTCGGAAGACTCCGAGGAAAAGAATGCAATGCCGCTTGCTACAGACGATACATGGATGCTTGCAGCCGATTCAAAGAATCCTGCAGCAGCAAAGGCTTTCCTTGAGTATGCGACTCGCTCTGATGTGAATGCAAAATGGTGCGGCACAACAAGTCAGCTGAGCGCAATTGACGGAGTCCAGGTCACCTCGCTTCCGCAGGCAGCTCAGGATATCGCAAACCTGACAACCACGGCAACGATCTCCAACTGGATTTCAAAGGCAACATTCTACGGACAGTATGACAAGAGCTGGTACAAGTGCCTTCAGGATTTTGCACTCGATGACAACATGACAATAGACCAGTTTGATGAAAATCTCGATAACGAGTTTGCAGCCGCAAATAAGTAATTTGAAATAACTAAGGGGGCGTCTGTCGAAAGAGGACGCCCTGCTTTTTTCAGTATAGGGGTGGTCATATGGAAAACAAGATTCAGGTTAATAAGAAAAAAATCAAATGGAAGAAGGAACTGGTGGATTTTACGTTCATACTTCCGGCCCTTGTACTATTTGTGTACATAATAGTGATGCCGTTGATATTCGGCGTCCGGTATACCTTCACTAACTGGGACGGGATGTCAAAGATCATCAATTATGTAGGATTTAAGAACTACCACACACTGCTCACGGACAAAGACCTGATCAAACCGATCCTGAACACACTGCTGTTTACGGTCGTCACATGCGTCAGCATAAACGTTCTGGGACTTGGTACGGCTATGCTGGTCGATCGTGAATTCAAGGGGATCAACGTGATCAAGAGCATTATATTTATCCCGCTTGTTGTTTCACTTGTTCTGGTATCACAGATGTGGATGTATGTGTACAGCGATCTGTTTTCGCTGTTCGGCCTGGACAGCCCGCTTGTGGATACAAAGACTGCAATGCTCGGCCTTTGCATTATGAGTATATGGCGCGAAGTCGGACTGGCGATGATGATCTATCTGGCAGCCCTCAAGGGGGTTCCGACGGAAATGATCGAAGCTGCAAAAATCGATGGCGCCGGGTTCTGGCAGCGATTCAGAAATGTTACGGTTCCTTTTATTGCACCGGCTTTTACATATTGCATTCCTCTCTGGCTTGCGGCAGGACTCCGTGAATACGACTATACATTTGTCGCTACAAGCGGCGGGCCTCAGCATTCGACAGAGTCGGTTGCATATTACATATACAGTTATCTGTTCCCATACAATAAGGTCGGCTATGGCCAGACAGTTGCCGTTATTTATCTGATCATCTGCGTAGTATTGTCAAACAGCGTTACGAGGGCTCTCAGAAAGAGGGAGATTGAATTATGATCAAGAACAGAAGAAATATTGCGCTGAATGCGTTAAGGATCATGGTTCTGATATTTATCTGCATTATCTGCCTGTCTCCGTTCTATGTGGCGCTCTGCTATGCATTTAAGTCAAAACCGGATTTTGCAGTAACGGGACTGGCATTTCCAACATCTCTGTATCTGGGGAACTTCGTTGAGGCTATCCACGTTGACTATTATTTCAAAACAGTTATCAACAGTACCATTGTTGCAGTAGCAATGGTTGCGATAATAGTAGTCGTATGCTCAGCAGGCGCATATATCATTGCCCGTAAAAACAATAAATTTTACAATTTCATATATTATCTGTTCCAGCTGGTCATACTTCTCCCGTTCCAGGCTATCATGTTTCCTTTGTATAAGGAATTATCATGGATCCATGCGCTAAACACACTCTGGGGGCTTGTAATCTGCCTTGCAGGTGTGAATGTAGGCTACTATTGCTTCATGTATACCGGATTTATGAAAGGCGTTCCTCTTGAACTTGAAGAAGCCGCCGTGATTGATGGCTGCAACCGGTATCAGACATTTTTCAAAATCGTATTTCCGCTGCTGAAGCCGATCAACATGACCGTGATAGTGCTCGCTTTTCTTGCTTCGTGGAATGACTTTATCGTTTCGATGATTATCTGCCAGGATATGGATAACAGGACACTTCCGCTGATGCAGTTTTATTTCTTCGGAGAATATTCATCGAACGTGTCAGTGGCGTTCGCGGCCGCGTTAATAGCTATGCTTCCGGCAGTCATTATATATTTCTGTGCGCAGAAATATATCGTGGCAGGCATGACGGCGGGCGCTTTAAAGAGCTGAAGGCAGGGAATATTCAATAGATTATTGACTGGTACAGGAGCGCAGAATGAAAAGAAGATGGACAGAAGAGGAAATCTGGAATTGGTACAGATCCAGGGAATGGATATCAGGCTTCAATTTCATACCCAGCGGGGCAATGGAAGGCGTCCTTTGGATGCTTCAGGACTACGGGCACGAATATGCCTATCAGGAATCAGCTAAGGAGATAGCACTGGCTGCCGGCCTCGGCCTGAATAGTGTGCGCTTGTTTCTGCCTTTTACCTTGTGGGTAAGGGAACATGACAGTTTTATGAAAAACCTTGAGCAGTTCATATCCCTGCTTGACAGCTATCATATGACACTGATGCCTGTGCTTTTCAATGACTGCACCGTTCCAAAGAGCAAATATAAGGAACCGGCGCTCGGCCCTCAGCCTGAACCTGTGCCCGGGTATTTCGGAGGGACAGCTACATCGCCGTTTGAAGATGACACTCAAACCGGAGATACGATCGGATATGATGTCTGCGATGAACCGGAAATGGAGCCGGTCATCAGAAATTACGTCAGGGAGCTTGCCGAAAAGTACGGTCAGGATGACCGTATCATTATCTGGAATATTTGGAACGAGGCGGGCAATTCCAATCGCCTTGGCAAATCCGGATCGATGATGAAAAAGGTGTTCGGGTGGATGCGGGAAGAGGATGTAAAACAGCCTCTGACTGCGGATGTATAGGGCGCAGGCGCGGAGCATCCTTACGGATGGCTGAAAGACCCGCATGTTTATGACGATATTGAAAAACTTTCAATCAGTTTGTCAGATATAATTACTTTCCACTTTTACGGCGATTACACTCATGCCAGACAGTACATCGGCTGTCTGAAACAGTACGGGCGTCCGCTGATCAATACGGAATGGATGCATCGTCCGTACAGGAGTCTGATACAGACACATCTTCCTCTGTGGAAAAAGGAGAAAGTCGGAAGCTATTTCTTCGGTTTCGTTAACGGGAAAGCACAGTTTAACTATGTCTGGTCATTTATCAGGAAACTTCCTGATATTGATACAAGGCTCTGGATGCATGACATATTTCACGCGGATTTTACACCGTATGATGAAGAGGAAATCTCGGTATTGCGTGAATGCAACCGGGATAAGAAGATATTTAGTGAATAAATCAGAAAACAGCATCCTGTCATTCCGGGACAGGGATGCTATCGGTTTTGGCCTGCTGGAAGGCTTGTATTATTCATATTTCGGAACATTTTACTGCTATATAACGACTTACCTGCTGAGCTGCGGGATGCCGGATCCGGTCCTGTCCGAAATGCTGTCGGTCAATATGTTCTGTACTTTCTTTTCTGCATTGTCATGGGGAAGGGTATGTGATCGTTTTCAAAGCAACAGAAAGATCTTTGTTTTGGAGTTTACGGCAGCTGTACTTCTGGGGTGCGCAGTATATCTGACAGCAGAAAGAAGCATAACAGTCAGCGCGTTTATATATCCCCTTTTCGGTATGACACTGATGCCGCTTTCTTCCAATATTGATGCATGGGTCCTGCGCAGTATAGATAAGGACGCCCAAAAGTTTGGGAAAATACGTTCTTCAGGACCTGCTTTTTTCGCATTTTCCGTCCTTTTTCAGGGAATACTGATAAGACATTTCGGATATATTCTCCTGTTGGTCATTCCGATGGCTTTTGCGATTGCAGTACTGGTATTGGCGTTCAGGCTCCCGGAAGCACCATATCGGACAGAACAGGCAGTTCCGCAATATGGTTTCGGGAAAACGTTGTCAGAGCTGTGTGAAACAATGAAAATTCGTGAATGGCGTCAGATGATAGTGCTCTCTTTCTTTTTCGGACTTGCAGTGATGCCGATCAACACCCTGAAAACAGTTTTGATCCAGAATGTAGGGGGCGATGTCGGCGTATTGGGACTGGATTCGTTTTTCGGAGCGATACTTCAAGGGGTATTCATATACATTTCAGGAATTGCTGACAGACTGTCTTCACATATCAGATTACTGCTGGTTTCCGTATGTTTTCTGCTTACATGCGGGCTTACATTTTCCGCTGCAAGTCCGATTCTGATTATTGCAGGAACTACAATCTACAATATCGGTTATGGTATCATGCTGCCTACGGTCAGACAGATCAATGAGAAGGCGATACCTGCCGGGCAGAAAAATACTGCGCATTTCATTTCCGATTCGGTTTTTACGAGTTTTTCCGGAGTGGTGGCGCTTGCATACAGCAGCTGGCTGATGGATCATTTTCCGATTAAGTCCGTGCCTGCCGTCAGCACCGTTATCATGGCAGGAACAACTTTATTCTGTCTGGCGAGAAAACAGAGGAAACTCGGCATCCGTGTATAATCCGTGTCCATGACGGAGGATTGAACGTTGAACGACCCGACTTTACCCGGAAGTCTCTTCCTTCCGTACAAATGGCAGAGTTAAAGCCGAAGGGTTATGTGACTGCGAGCATTGGCGATACTCTCGGCAGGATTGCTCCGTTTCCGGTAAACATAGAACATCAAAAATACAGGCCATAGTTGCCTGGTATGGGCCCTCGGATCCTGATAAGTTTGATGACCTGCAGGATGTCAGTCAAATGTCCCGGTACGATGATGAGGAATACATGTAAACCGCACTGAAAAAAGCCGGAAATAAAGCAAATCTTGCAATTGTTTCGGATCAGGGGCATGGCTTCTTTTCAGGGATAGGATATTACTGGATTATCGAGGAATTTCTTGCAAAATATCTTAGCCTGAATAATTAACATGCAGGAGGCATAAGAACGATGGAGCAGCAAATGAAATATAGGAATGTGGGGAAATCAGGGCTGAAGGTCAGTGAAATTGCAATGGGGAGCTGGATGACAGAACTACAGAATCAGCAGAGGATTGACATAGCTGAGCAGACTATACAGCTGGCTTATGAAAGAGGAATCAATTTTTTTGACTGTGCGGACGCTTACAGCGGAGGCGATGCAGAACGATTTCTCGGAACGGTTCTAAGAAAATATAAAAGAAGTACGCTTGTGATATCGAGCAAGGTGTTTTATCCGACGGGCGACAGTGTCAATGAATGCGGGTTATCCAGAAAACACATTTTTGAGAGTATAGATCAAAGCCTTGAAAATCTTCAGACCGATTACCTGGATCTTTATTTTTGTCACAGGTTTGATGAAGCTACCCCGATGGAAGAAACACTTCAGGCCATGAGCGACCTTGTAGTGCAGGGAAAGATCCTGTATTACGGAGTAAGTGAGGAATGGGGAGCAGCCAGGTTGGAAGAAGCCCAGAAGATTATTGATCATCTGAGCCTAAGGCCAATGACTGCAGTACAGCCGCAGTACAATATGTTCGATCGCTATATTGAACAGGGAATTATGGAAATCTGTGAGAAATACGGGATGGGGATCACTCCGTTTTCACCGCTGGCGCAGGGACTGCTGACAGGAAAATATAAGAAAGGGGAGCCGCTTCCGGAGGGCTCAAGGGCAACGCATCAGGCAGATAGACAGATCAATAATATGCTGACAGATGAAAATCTGGATAAAGTTGAAAAGCTGTCAGTGATAGCGGCAGAAATGAATATACCGATGTCGGTACTTGCACTGGCCTGGATACTTCGTAAAAAGGCAGTTTGCAGTGTTATAACAGGCGCCAGTAAAGCCGAGCAGCTGAACAAAAATATTGCCGCAAGTGGTATTGAACTTTCGCAGGAGGTAATTGACAAGATAGAAGAAATCCTGAAGTTCAGAAAACTCGAAAGACATATCGGATGAACCGTAAATGCGGTTAATTTGCAAAGGCTTTCACATAATAACGGAACAGTGCCGTACTTTGTCATTAACATCCTGACAGGAAAGAAGGAGAAATGAAAAAGGAAACTAAAATCCCTGAGGTTTGTATTCAGCCTATGCCTCTGTGTATCGTAAGCTGCAGGGATAAAATGGGGAAAAACAATGCACTTGTAGTGGGATTTACGGGAAATGCAAGTCTGTCACCGGCAATGGTCATGATAGGAGTAGTTCCGGACCGTTATTCACATCATATGATTAAGGAAACCGGGGTTTTTGTTATCAATTTTCCGGATAGTAGATTTAAAGAGCAGTTTAATTTTATAGGAAGCCATTCCGGGCGCGATATTGATAAATTTGAAAAACTGGGATTGAAATGGACGGAAGGGGATGTTGTAAAAGCGTCTGTTTTGTCAGATTGTCCTCTGAATATGGAATGTACTGTCATAGAAACGCTACAGCCCGGCACGCATGAACTGTTTATTGCGAGAGTTGATAAAGTACACTGCAATGAAGAATGCCTTGATAGCGAAGGCAACATCTGTTGGGATACCATAGGCATTAAGTAATTTAGTGCAGCAATTTGCATAGCAGTCTGCCACGGTCCATCCTCAGATTCCATATCCGCGCGCCGAACAGAGTTCGCTACATTTATTGTTTTAGTTTTCACCGTATGTTTACCTTGAGGATTTGACCTGATATTGATTTCGCCATCCTGATACTGTGCAAAAGTTAAGATTAATATGTGTTGTATTGTCACTCAATATCGTTCATGAATTTTAAATAATTCAGCAGGAGATCAATATGTCTGATCAAGCGAGAATGGTCATAGATAAGGAATTCAAAATTGCAGAAATTGATCCGCGTCTGTACGGTTCATTCATCGAACATCTGGGCCGGGCAGTCTATAACGGCATCTACCAGCCGGGACATCCGGCAGCGGATGAGGACGGGTTCCGGAAGGATGTCATGGATCTGGTGAAAGAACTTGGGGTGCCGATCGTCCGGTATCCGGGCGGCAACTTCGTATCGAACTTCTTCTGGGAGGATTCCGTCGGACCGAAGGAACAGCGGAAGCCTCGCCTCGACCTCGCCTGGCGCACCCTGGAGACCAATCAGTTCGGTATCGACGAGTTTCAGAAATGGTGCCGTAAAACAGGTTCGGACGTCATGATGGCGGTGAACCTGGGTACAGGAGGTACAAAGGATGCACTGAATCTCCTGGAATACTGCAATCTCGATACGGATACGTACTATGCAAAGATGCGCCGTGCCGGCGGCCACACAGAGCCTTACGGCATTAAGACCTGGTGTATGGGCAATGAGATGGACGGGCCGTGGCAGGTGGGGCATAAGCCTGCCCTGGAATACGGACGGCTCGCAGC
>Ga0070399_1002923_pt1 | contig 15728 bp, 13 predicted proteins | sample BioMet4_FD_61217 | JGI IMG/M metagenome (GOLD analysis project Ga0070399, IMG submission 61217) | Microbial communities from bioreactor (seeded with sewage sludge) at LBNL, California, USA - Biofuel metagenome 4 (version 1) | ecosystem: Engineered > Bioreactor > Anaerobic > Unclassified ... | reverse complement strand
TTACGAATCAGCTGCTCTACCAACTGAGCTACACCAGCATCTGTGAGAACCGACTGTCTCCGTCGAAGTTCTGTTTGTTAGTTTACCATGTTTTCGCGCGTTTGAAAATACCTGACCTTAACTACAACCGGCGACCTGCTGATTACGAATCAGCTGCTCTACCAACTGAGCTACAGTAGCATATGTACTTTTTGGGAACGATTTGCGGGGATCTGCGATGCTTACCTTAACTACAACCAGCGACCTGCTGATTACGAATCAGCTGCTCTACCGACTGAGCTATGCCAGCATCTGCTTTTTTGCCCGATCCGATGAAGAAAACGCTTATCAGGCCCAAATATAATATCATGGGCAGGTGAGATAGTCAAGCCCTAAAATCTGTTTCGCCCGGCAGAACACGGCGCGGAAAGAGGAGAGGCGCGGAGAAAAATAAGTCGAAATCTATTTTAGACCTATGATTTTAAAGCGTTTTGTGCTACAATTTTTAAGAACCTGCGTTATATCGAGATATTCCAGCATATACCGCCACAGCCCTGTGTCAGCGCACCCGGCCGCGCTGCGGGAATGTCCGGGACTCGAAGCGCAGATGATGAATCACAAATACCTTTGATTTACCGAAAAGGGAGTAAAAGGAGAAGCTACAATGATTATCACCCAGAAGAAACCCATTGAAGAGGTCATGGCTCTGCTCCGGGGCTTCGACAAGATCGCGATCATGGGCTGCGGCAGCTGTGCGACGGCCTGCGGTACCGGCGGCGAGAAGGAAGTTGCCGAGATGAAGGAGTATCTTGAGGCGCACGGCAAGACCGTCGTCGCCACCAATATGTCGGATTACTGCTGCATGAACCTGACGGTCAAGGGCAAAGTCAAGCCTTTTATTGCTGCGGGTGCCGACGCGGTCGTCTGCATGTCCTGCGGCGACGGCGTTCAGGTCGTTGCCAGCAATGTGCCCGTTCCCGTTTTCCCGACCAATAATACAATGTTCCTCGGAGAGTCCGTCCGCCTGGGCCTGTTCCAGGAGGCGTGCCATCTCTGCGGTAACTGCGTCCTCGGCACCACCGGCGGCATCTGCCCCATTTCCAGATGCGCCAAGTCTCTGATCAACGGTCCCTGCGGCGGTCAGAAAAACGGCAAGTGCGAGGTCAACCCAGAGAACGACTGCGCGTGGATCATGATCTACAAGCGTCTCGAGGCTACCCATCAGCTTGCCAAGCTTGCCCAGACCAGAGAAGACAAGGGCTACAAGGACGTAACCTATCCGAGAACCATCAACACCAGGGGGAAATGAGAAATGAGCTTACTGGAAAAAGCGCTGGAAAGCGGTAAATTCGGCGTTACGGCGGAAATGGCCCCGCCCAAAGGATATGATTTTACGGAGCAGCTGGAATCGGCCAAGCTGCTCAACGGCAAAGTGCACGGCATCAATGTGACCGATATGCAGTCCGCCAGCCTGAAGGCGTCCTCGCTCGGCCTGTGCATCAAGCTGAAAGAAGCCGGCTGCGAGCCCATCATCCAGATGACCGGCCGCGACCGCAATCGCATGGCGATCATGAGCGACATCTTCTCCGCCGCGGCATTCGGTATCGACACCATGCTGGCCCTGACCGGTGACCATCCTGTGGTCGGCGACTGCCCCCAGTCCAAACCGGTCTATGACCTGGATTCCGTCGGTATCCTGAACATGCTCTCCACCATGGAGGCAACCGGCAAGGACTGCGGCGGCAACGACATCGCGGGCGAAACACCGAAGTTCTACAAGGGCGCAGCGGTCACGCCGGTCTATGAGCCCCAGATTCTCCAGATCAACAAGCTGCGCCAGAAGGTCGAGGCGGGCGCGAAGTACATCCAGACGCAGGGTATCTTCGATCTGGACAGCTTCAAGCGCTTTCTTGAGGCCGCCGACAAGGCCGGCATTAAGGCGCACATCATGGCCGGTATCATCCCACTGAAGGCCGCCGGCATGGCGAAGTACATGAACGAGAATGTCCCCGGCATCGCGGTGCCGCAGGATATGATCGACAAGCTTGCCGCGGCGGCTGCCGAGGGCAAGGAGAAGGGCGTGAAGGGTCTGCCGATGCGGCTTGGCATCGAGATGGCGGCGGAGCTGATCGCGAAGATCAAGGACGAGCACCTGTGCGACGGCGTGCACATCATGGCCATCGGCGCGGAGCGCAACGTTCCCGTTATTCTTGAGAAAGCCGGCATCAAGATCGGCTGATCTGAAAAACAGCATAGAAAAGGCGCCGCTGCTGCGGCGCCTTTTCTATGCTGTGCAGGGGTAAGAGAAAGGGCCTGTGCCGCAAGGCACGGGCCCTTTCTGAGCAGGGTTTATTCGTAGAGAGCCTTGAGCTTCATCAGATGCTCATAGCGCTCCTTCGCATCCTCCTCGGACGCGGCGAACAGCGTGTTCGCGCGATCCGGGAACTCGCGGGTCAGGCGGGAATAACGCGCCTCGTTCATCAGGAACTCCTGATAGCCGCCGGCGGGCGCCTTGGAGTCGAGCGTGAACTTGGAGCTCTCGGCAGCCGGGTTGAACCGGAACATGTTCCAGTAACCGCAGTCGACGGCCTTCTTCATTTCCTTCTGGCTGTTCTGCATGCCGCCCTTGATGGAGTGCATCTCGCAGGGGGAGTAGGCAATGATGAGGGACGGGCCGTGGTAGGCCTCGGCCTCCTTGATGGCCTTGAGCGTCTGTGCGGCGTCGGCGCCCATGGCGACCTGAGCCACATAGATATAACCGTAGGACATGGCGATCTCCGCCAGGGACTTGGCCTTGATATCCTTACCGGCAGCCGCGAACTGAGCGACCTGACCGATGTTGGAAGCCTTGGAGGCCTGTCCGCCGGTGTTGGAATACACCTCAGTGTCGAACACGAAGATGTTGACGTCCTTGCCGGTGGCGAGCACGTGATCCACGCCGCCGAAGCCGATGTCGTAGGCCCAGCCGTCGCCGCCGAAGATCCAGTAGGACTTCTTGGTGAGAAGGTCCGCGCCCTTGACGACTTCGCGGGCTCTTGTGCAGGCATCGCACTGGCAGCCTTCAATGATGCCGGCCTTGCAGGCGGCCAAGAGCTTCGCTCCGGCTTCCTTGGAACCTTCGGCATCGTCCATCTTCTCAAGCCACTCCGCGCCGGCGGCCTTGATGTCGGCGTCGCAGTAGTCAACGGCAATCAGCTCGCGGACGATGTTCGCCAGACGATTGCGATTGGCTTCGTGGCCGAGGTACATGCCGTAGCCGTGCTCGGCGTTATCCTCGAACAGAGAGTTGGACCAGGCGGGACCCTTGCCGTCCTTATTGGTGCAGTAGGGAGAAGTCGCAGCCGGGCCGCCCCAGATGGAGGAGCAGCCGGTGGCGTTGGAAATGAACATCCGGTCGCCGAAGAGCTGCGTGACGATGCGGGCGTAGCTGGTTTCGGCGCAGCCTGCGCAGGAACCGGAGAACTCGAGCATCGGCTGGAGGAACTGGCTCTCCTTGACGTTGCCGACGCCGGCAACATCGGACTTGACGGAGACCTTGGAGACCATATAGTTGAACACGTCCTGCTGGGCGAGCTCCTGCTCCTGCGGAACCATCGTGATGGCCCGGACCTTCTCGGGGCAGGCGCCGGCGCAGACGCCGCAGCCCATGCAGTCCAGCGGGGAGACGGCCATGGAGAAGGAGTAGACACCCTTGCCCTTGCCGGCCTTGATCGGAACAATCTTCGCGGCGGCGGGAGCGTTCTTGGCCTCCTCCTCGGAGAGCGCAAACGCGCGGATGGTGGCGTGCGGGCAGGCATAGGCGCAGGAGTTGCACTGGATGCACTTGGTGGAATCCCACTGCGGCACCATGACGGCTACGCCGCGCTTCTCGTAAGCGGAGGCACCCTGCTCGAACTGGCCGTCCACATGGGGGACGAACGCGGAGACGGGCAGGCTGTCGCCGTCCATCTTGCCGATCGGGAAGAGGATGTCCTTGACCTGCTTGACGAGCTCGGGCTTGCCGGTGAGCTTGCTGCCGTCGGCAGCGTCAACGGCGTTGGCCCAGGAGGCGGGCACTTCGATCTTCTTGTAGGCGGTGGCACCGGCGTCGATGGCCTTGTGGTTCATATCGACGATGTCCTGGCCCTTCTTCAGGTAGGAGTGCGTGGCGGCATCCTTCATATACTGGATAGCCTCGGCCTGCGGCATGACATTCGCGAGGGAGAAGAAAGCCGACTGAAGGATGGTGTTGGTGCGCTTGCCCATGCCGATCTTGGCGGCGAGGTCGATGGCATCGATCGTGTAGAGCTGAATGTTGTTCTTCGCGATATAACGCTTGGCCTCGGCGGGCATGTGCTTGTCCAGCTCTTCGGCGGACCACTGGCAGTTGATCATATAGGTGCCGCCGGGCTTGACGTCGTTGACCATCTTATAGCCCTTGATGACATAAGACGGGTTGTGGCAGGCGACGAAATCGGCCTTGTTGATATAGTACGGGCTCTTGATGGGCTTGTCGCCGAAGCGCAGGTGGCTGATGGTGACGCCGCCGGTCTTTTTGGAGTCGTACTGGAAGTACGCCTGAACAAACTTGTCGGTGTGGTCGCCGATGATCTTGATGGAGTTCTTGTTCGCGCCGACGGTGCCGTCGCCGCCGAGGCCCCAGAACTTGCACTCGATGGTGCCTTCGGCCGCAGTGTTGGGAGCGGCTTCCTCGTCGAGGGAGAGGAAGGTGACGTCGTCGTGGATGCCGATGGTGAAGTGCTTCTTCGGCTCGGCCTTGGTCAGCTCATGATAGACGGCAAAGACGGACGCGGGAGGCGTGTCCTTGGAACCGAGGCCGTAACGGCCGCCGATGACGGAAGCTTTGCGGCCGGCGTCGGCCAGCGCGGTCACGACGTCCATATAGAGCGGCTCGCCCAGAGCGCCCGGCTCCTTGGTGCGGTCAAGGACGGCGATCTTCGTGGCGGTGGCGGGGATGGCGGCGAGGAGTTTGTCCGCGCGGAACGGGCGGTACAGACGAACCTTCACGAGGCCGACCTTCTCGCCGTGCGCGTTCATATAGTCGATGACTTCCTCGGCCACGTCGTGGATGGAACCCATGGCGATGATGACGCGGTCTGCGTCGGGCGCGCCGTAGTAGTTGAAGAGCTGGTAGTTGGTGCCGAGCTTGGCGTTGACCTTGCCCATATACTCTTCGACGATCTCAGGCAGCGCGTCGTAGTACTTGTTGCAGGCCTCACGATGCTGGAAGAAGACATCGCCGTTCTCGTGAGAGCCGCGCATGGCGGGGTGCTCGGGATTCAGAGAATGCTTGCGGAACGCATCGACCGCGTCCATGTCGATCATCTCGGCGAGATCCTTGTAGTCCCAGATCGCGACCTTCTGGATCTCGTGGGAGGTACGGAAGCCGTCGAAAAAGTTCAGGAAGGGAACGCGGCCCTTGATCGCCGCCAGATGGGCGACAGGGGCGAGATCCATGACCTCCTGCGGGTTGGTCTCGGCCATCATGGCGAAACCGGTCTGACGGCAGGCCATGACGTCGGAATGATCACCAAAGATGTTCAGCGCCTGGGTCGCGACGGTACGGGCGGAAACATGGAACACCGCGGGGAGCAGCTCGCCGGCGATCTTGTACATATTGGGGATCATCAGCAGCAAACCCTGGGAGGCGGTGTAGGTGGTGGTCAGAGCGCCGGCGGCAAGAGAGCCGTGGACGGTTCCGGAGGCACCGGCTTCAGACTGCATCTCGGCGACGTGAACCGTCGTGCCGAAGATGTTCTTCTGACCGGCAGCAGACCACTGGTCCACATAGTCGGCCATCGGGCTGGACGGAGTGATCGGGTAGATACCCGCTACCTCGGTGAACGCATAGGATGCGTATGCCGCGGCATTGTTGCCGTCCATGGTTTTAAATTTTCTGGACAAATCAAAATACCTCCTATTAGAAAGTGTATTGCTCAATCAAGTGTATTTTAGCACAGGTGGGCATAGTTGTAAATCGGAAAATTGAAACAGGGGCTTTTTTTACGCATTTTGACGATTCTGCCACTGGTTCCCTCTGTCAAAAATCGGCGTATCCGGCAAGAATGGTTTGAAATCCGGTGGCGGATGCTGTATAGTAGAATACCATGATACAATATCGGAAAAGGCGGGGGGCGGGGTTGTGATCTGCAGCATTCGATCTTTGGGGCTCAACGGAATCGACGGCTACGAAGTTTCTGTGGAATGTTACCTTTCCAATGGACTCCCCTCCTTCGATGTAGTCGGTCTGCCGGACGCGGCGGTACGCGAAGCGCGCGACCGGGTGCGCGCGGCGGTGAAGAACTGCGGCTTCAAGTTCCCGGTGAGCCGCATTACGCTCAACCTTGCGCCGGCGGGCATGAAAAAGTCCGGCACCATGTATGACCTGCCCATTCTGCTCGGCATTCTGGCGGCGGCGGGCGACCTGAAGCTCCCGCGGGAGCCGAGCGCCTTTCTCGGCGAGCTGAGCCTGGAGGGAAAGCTGCGGCCCGTAGCGGGTATCCTGCCGATGGCGCTTGCGGCACGGACGCTTGGCATCACGAGCCTCTATGTGCCGGAGGAAAATGCCGCCGAGGCCACGCTGGCCGACGGACTGACCGTCTACCCCGTGCGCGATGTGACGCAGCTCGCCGGACATCTGCGCGGGGAAGAACCCATCAAGCCCGCGCCGGTGTGGCTGCCGGGCGAGACGCACCGGCCTCCGCTCGATTTCGCGGACGTGAAGGGGCAGGAGAACGGCAAGCGCGCGCTGGAGATCGCGGCGGCGGGCGGCCACAACATCCTGCTGATCGGCCCGCCGGGCTCGGGCAAGAGTATGCTCGCCAAGCGCCTGCCGTCGATCCTGCCGGACATGACGCGCGAGGAGGCCATGGAGGTCACGAAAATCCACTCCGTCATGGGCCTGGTGCGCAGTGACGAACCGCTGATCACCGAACGCCCGTTCCGGAGCCCGCACCACACGATCTCGGCCGCCGGCCTCGCGGGCGGCGGCTCGACGCCGAGGCCCGGCGAGATCTCGCTTGCGCACCGCGGTGTCTGATTACTGCTTGGAACGCTCTGTAGGGGCGTTTATTTTTTTGCCAAAGTGCCAAAAAACCGCCTAAACACGGGATTTTTTGGCTTTTTGGATATGTAGATCTTAACTCCATTCACATATTCCAGGGTGTGTTTTTGGCTTCTCCACTCCGTCAAATTGCTGCAAAATATGTAGCCTATCCCCCCACTTTGCCATAAAGGTTCATCGGGTAATCAACCATTTGGCAAAACCCCACCTTACCCCATAACCTTTTTGCAAAACCCTTGTACATTTTGGCGTTTATACCTTTTATCAAAACGCCGTTCTTGCAGCAAGGTGCATAATAATTTCGAGCAAACAATTCGTGGAGAAATAGGACGGTTGCTATCCCCCCTTTGTGGAAAGTGCTATTTTTGCCGTGGGGATAGGCTATTGCCATATCGCCTATGGCAAAGGTTGTTCTGCAAAAAAGTATAGAGGGGGTGAGTTTTGCGGATATGTACGAATAGGCCTGGATGGTGTCTGATTACCTTGTGGAACGCGATGCTACCCTCTGAATAAGTCCTGAAAAGCCCCTATTTGTGGGCTTTTCTTGTAGTTTTACAAGAATTATTTGCCCTGCAGTACATACTGCAGGGTGTCTTTTTGCGCTTTTCAGCGAGAGTCGGTATGTATCGTCATACCATTTGGGGGTGTGGTTACGCCGAAAACTGTACATTATTCGGCGAAACTGAACCGATTGGCAAAAGCATAATTCTAACGGATGTTATTTCTTGCCCAATATGTACATATTCATTTTTCTGTGATATAATTTAATATAAATTTATTTGGATGGAGGATTTGTATGGATGTTCGGCAAGAGCTTGAAAAAATAATCATATCGACAGAAGAATACGATAGCGCAAAACTTCCATCCGAGCTGCTTCGAGATGTTAGCAAGTGGCAGTGGGGACGATATGGATGGGTTTCTCCTGCAAGCCTTATGTTTACAGCGGCTTGGAGAAAATATTTTTATCCGAATGTTGACTGCTGTAAAATCTGGGCATCAGATGAGAATAATTCTCCGATTCCCGGAGGCTACAGCATTCGCTCTGAAGATGAAGCCATTAGTATTCCACTTCTTGCGAAGTACGACCTGTGCGAGGACTTCTGTTCTCCTAATTCAGGAATGCAGGGTAGTCGTGCAATAGAGAAAATGCGGACACTGAAGAGACTTGACACTGATTTTGGCACAGCACAACGAACTGTTTTTGATTTGAAGCTGTTTGCATCTATATTGAACCAGACAAATAATTTGAACAAGGAACAATTGCTGGAACTAATTAAATTCTATATTTTTACAGCAAAAGAAATCAAACAGAAACGGTTGGCAGTAAACGAAGCCTTGCGGGTAGAAACTGCGGTATCCTTCGATGTCCTTGCCATTTTAGCAGATACGCCCGACCCTGAATTGACAAAATGCGTTGTTGCCGCTTGTTTACACGCACTATACCAAAGCCCGGGCGTTACAATTTCTGGAGTGGATGATTTCAAAACCGCCGCAGATGCACGGGCCGGCAAACCCGGCGATCTGTGCGTTGAAAGGGATGGAATTCCTTTAATTGCAATTGAGGTCAAAGATAAGACACAACATATTGATTGGAATAACATAGAACGGGCCAAAAGAATAATTGGAAATTGTCCTGGGCTAAAGTCTTTTGTCTTTGTACTCGAAAGCCGCGATGCTGCGACTGATAGAATAGTCAATGAGATTGTTTCTTCTACGCAACTCAAGACCGATAAAGGAAGTGCAATCTCTGTCATGTCATTAAAAGCACTGTGGAACTTGGCGAGTCCAATAATATCTGATAAGGAAATGATAAATTTAATTAGCCAGAACATTTCAAATGCTCCTGCAATAAAGCCAGAAACTAAAACCAAGTGGCTTGGAATATTGAAATAAGCGAAAAGGAAGGAATGACTATTATCTCATTCCTTCTTTTTCTTTATTCCCAGTCTGTTTTTCCCGTCCAATCACTTGGCAGTGTAAAAGGATAGCAAATTCTATAATGCTCCAGTGGAACGGTTCTGTTTGTGGCATTTGTCCTAACGTCGAACCCAAGTTCTCTCATTTTAGCAAAGAAGCCCTCGTAATCATCACACGCATCGGGGTAGCTATTAAACGGCATAATCTTTGTTCTGTTCTTTGAATCCAATGCTATTCTTTGAAATGCTACGCTCTCATCTTGAATCGAGGAATCAAAAGAAACTACAAATTTCGGGTATGGCTCTGTGAAATGACCATATAAAGGCATGAGGGAGTCGTAGGTTGAATATTCACTAACCGCTCTGTGGATTTCATTCCACATCATTGTTATCATTCTGGGGTCAACGGAGTCGGACAAATACATAACGCGAATGCGCTTTAGCGTTGTGGTAACACCTCCAAAGAATTGGAGGTCGATTGTCGCGCGCGGTTTTTTTCTGTCTTCGCCTAAGAAGACCTGTAATTCTCCTTGCTCAAAATGCCATCGAATTAGGTATCCATTAAAGTGTCGTTTTTTGTCCTCGCAAGGATATTCAACTTGGGGTGTATCATCCAGCATACTCATTTGACAAAGGTCGCCCATATCAGCCGTGGCTTTCTTTGCTTTTGTTTTTCTTGCTCTCTTGCCTTTTAAGCTGTCAAAATGGAGTTTCTCGTCCGGCTCTAAAAGTGGTACGGAATATTCTTCCAACCCCTCAATCTGATAGCGTAGTGCTAACCCTATCTGGTGGGCTACTGGGGGACAAACAGAATTTCCCACCTGCTTAACCCCTTCAACATATGTCTGCGGAATGCAATAGTCTTTAGGAAATCCTTGCATCCGTTTAAGCTCATCAACTGTACACTTTCTATTGTGCCAATGGAATGGTCCATCATATTTCCCCTGGTATGCGATTATCGTTTTGCAGATATCGTCGGGGTCCATCTTATAAAGGAAATTAGAAAACTTCGATCGCCACGCAAATAACGGATTAGGATGGCCCATCTCCTCTGTATAAAAACGATAATTCTCGCCAACAGGGATATCAGGGATTAGGTGACCATACTTTCCGCCATACGGTTCAACTACTTCTGTCTCATCTGTTATGTCGGCAATTGCTTCCCTTACCGTAGTATATGGCTGCTTTGATGGCGAATCCGCACCATGTGTTGGTCTTGGAAATTTGAAAGAAATATTTAAGTCTTTCCTAACACCAACAAGAAAGACTCTCTCTCTCTGTTGCGGCACTCCATAATCAGCCGCATTAAGAATTCTCCAAAACAGGTTGTATCCCACTTCTTGAAATGAAGAGCAGATGATTTTAAAGTCCTCTCCTTGCTTTGATGACAGTATTCCTCTGACATTCTCAAACACAAAAGCCTTTGGCTGAAAGTGTTTTACATATTGGCAGTAGTACCAAAATAGGGTGCCTCTTGTATCACTTGTTCCTGCCACGCCACCCGCTCGGCGTCCTGCAGCAGAGAAACTCTGGCAAGGAGGGCCGCCAACAATGTAATCCACTTTTTCTGACGAAAAATCTTCTGGAGCGGTTATCATAATATCGATGGGCTGGATATCTTCTTCCACCGCTCCAGTTAGTTTTCGATTTGCATTCAAAGTAGTGCAGCAATTGGCATCCCATTCAAGGGTGTTTGTAAAAGAGAATCCGCAAGGAGCCATTCCTACTTCAAAGCCGCCTATTCCCGAAAAAAGACTAAGACATTTTACTTTATTACTATTGGTCATCTTTGTTTTCCTCATTCTCTGAAGAGATTGCAATTTCGGATATATCACCCACATCACAATCCAGCACAGTACATATTTTGATAATAATACTTGTATTGACAACTTCGTCTTTTGCCAACTTGGCCATAGTTGATTGACTGATTTGAGCCATTTCTCTTAAATCACCTTTTTTTATTCCGCGGTCAATCAGCAATTTCCATAATTTTTTGTATGAAAGTTTCATATCCCACCTCCACATAGACCCCAGTATAGCACAGACAGGTAATTTGTTCAAGAGAATTGTTTGCGACAGCATATAAATATGTTAAATCACATATAATTATCTGCTATCGCAGATATTACTTCACATCCGATGCGTTTTGCATACTCTATGGTGTTTTTTGTCCCACCGGGTATTCCCTCATATACGGCAATCACACGCGCGGAGCGATCTACCATCCATTCATTTCTCGTTTGGAAAGTGTCCTTACCTCCAAGACCAATTGTTATTACAGTTCCGCTCATGGGTACCACCTTTCTTCTCGTTGCGATGATTAGCTGCTTTATTGGAGGATAATGCTGCTATGCACGGCTGCTGCCGCTTTCCAGTTTACGTAGACGTTCTTCATCAATTCCTACAAGTTTATGTGCAGTACTTATAAAGGAATGGTATGTGCCATCATACACTCCTGCTGGCTTTATCCCGTTTGACAGGAAAAAGATAAACCCTTTCAAGTCAGCAGCGTATGAGTCACACCCTGCGGCTCTCGCAGCAGGAGCGCCCCTTCTGCCGCCACGAGTTATTGCTTCTGCAGAACCGGCCTCCTGCTGTGCCAGGAGGATAGCTTCAACAACAGTTTTACCCTCCACAAAGTGGAGAAACTCATTAATAGAGTACTTATAGGAAATCATGTAATACCCCTTTCACGCCGTGCGTCGTTCCACGAACCAGCGGCCGATGTTATTTCCGGCGATAGAGGCGTTCCGCTCAAAGAACAGATAACTCTGCCGCCCGTTTATCCACACCGTGTAGCGGTCACCCTGACCACCAGCTTTCATGGCAGCGGCTTGCCGGATGTCCGTAACACGGTCAATTTCAAATTCACGCCCATCTTCCCATGTGATGCTGGTCGGGACGAGGTTGCCCTCATCATCAAACCGCGCCGCCACGGCAACATAGACTTTAATATTCATCTCCATCGGTGCAGTTCACCTCCACTCCCTTGAGGAAGCACCCAGTCGCTTGGAGCGGCGGGTCGATTACCATGTACCCCTTGCGTTTGAGCATACGGAACTTGAAGTCCAGCAGTTCGGGCGGGACACGCAGAACGGAAGCAGCGCCAAAGAAGGAAATGTCATCATTCAGTTTTTCCAGAACATCCTCATCGGACATCAGAAACTCGGCTGCAAACACATTAGCCTCGTACTCCATCTTGGAGGTGGAGTCAAAGAGCTCAAAGTCGTGAAAGGCATTCAGCCCCAAGGCTTCTCTGTGTAGGACGGCGTGACCCAGTTCGTGTGTTGCGATGATTCGTTGCAACGGTCGCGGCAAATCACTGTTGATGGTGATTGCCCGCTTACGGCTCTGCGCCAGGAAGAAGCCTTTACAAGCCCCTTCGTATGTACCCATCGGAACGAATAGCACGATGATCTTCATCGCGGCGCACAATTTGAACGGGTCGGTTTCTTTGTACCGTTGCTTGAGCCGCTGTACTTCGCGGCTGATATAGTCCACGGACATACCGATTCCTCTTTTCAGTTTTCCTCTATTATCCAGTCTATACTATTGCCTGTCCAATAAAGCGTACTTTAATCAGTGACCTTCGGCTTTTTTCTGCCGTAGGTCTTTTTTGCTTCATCCTTACAGGTCAGGTATGCTTTCATGACTGCAGCAAAGAAATCGTCCTTTGCTTCTTGGGAGAGGTCGCCTCCGGCAAACAGCGCAGAATTTTTCTCCAAGAGGAAATCAACCTCAGAGGCAGCTTTATTGCCAAATTGCTCACGAGCTGCATCCACATACTCTTGCTTCTCAAGCCCGTAGGTGGGTTCCGTGATTTCCTCTCTGGTTAAATAGTCCACCGACACGCGCAGAGCAGCAGCCAACTTTCGTGTGGTGGACGGTCTGGCAATCGCGCCGCCCGATTCGTAGGAAGCAATAGTCCGCTTGGATACCCCCACACGCTCAGAAAGCTGTTGCTGGCTTAATCCCTCTACTTCTCTTGCTCTTTTAATCTTGTCGGAAAAAGTCATTGTCGATTCTTCCTTTCAAAAAATTCGCCCCGTAACTTCATCAACTTCATCAAACCTATTGACGAAACTTCACCGCCCTGCTATTATGACGGTGAAGTTGCGATGAAGTTATGCATTCAGAATACAGCAGAAACTTCACCATGTCAATAGTTGTTTGATGAAGTTTGGAAAGGAGTGACGATTTATGGCCGAGCGAGTTATTCTCCATAGCGACCTCAACTGTTTTTATGCTTCTGTGGAAATGATGCTGAACCCCGCCTTGCGTGGTAAGGCTGTCGCCATTTGTGGAAGCACAGAAGAGCGGCACGGGATAGTGTTGGCCAAATCCGAACTTGCCAAGCGGGCCGGCATCAAGACTGGCATGGTGGCGTGGGAAGCAAAGCAGAAATGCCCGAACTTGGTTTTTGTTCCTCCGCAATATGAGCAGTATCTGAAATACTCTGCATTGGCACGTTCTGTTTACACTCGGTTCACCGACCAGGTGGAGCCGTATGGCATGGACGAGTGCTGGCTTGATGTTACGGGTAGTTGGGGCATTGCCGGAAGCGGAATGGAGATTGCCGAAACCATACGCAAAACCATGCGGGAGGAGTTGGGGCTAACCGTTTCCATTGGTGTGTCCTACAATAAGATATTTGCCAAACTCGGTTCAGATATGAAAAAGCCGGATGCGATTACGCAAATCACCTCCAGCGACTTCAAGGATAAGGTTTGGCCGCTTCCCGCTTCCGACCTTTTGTATGTGGGCAGAGCCTCCAACGAGAAACTGGCGCGGTATGGTGTCCACACCATCGGCGACATCGCTCACCTCGACCCCGAAGCAATGCAGCGGTGGTTCGGGGTGAACGGTCTGTACATTTGGCGGTATGCCGCTGGCTTGGACACCGCTCCTGTTATGAACAAGGATTTCGTATCCCCCGTGAAGTCGGTCGGTCACGGCATCACCTGTGTGGCTGATCTGCTGAACGAGGATGAAGTGTGGAAGGTCATGCTGGAATTATCCCAGGACATCGGGCATCGGCTCCGCATCCACAAACTGAAGGCCAGCGGTGTACAGATAGCCGTCCGAAGCAACGACCTGTCGGGGCGGCAGTACCAGGGCAAGTTGAGCCTTGCTACCCAAAGCCCAATGCTCATCGCCGAAAAGGCGCGGAGCCTTTTTGCGGAGCATTACCGCTGGACAACGCCTGTTCGTGCCGTCACCGTCCGTGCCATTGACCTTCACCCCAAAGATGAGCCGGAGCAGATTGATATGTTCGTTGACCCCCGCCGGGTCGACCGCGCAGAACGGTTGGATAACTGTATAGAGGAAATTCGCCGCAGATTTGGTAAGCGGGCGGTCTATGCTGCCACACTTATGGGCGATATCAAAATGCCTTGTGATGGGCGTGACCTGGTTCGGATGCCGAGCGCACTCGCGCGTTAACAAGTGCTGCTCCCAAATTGTTAGCAATCGTTATCTTCATTTGCTATTGAAAGCCAACAGCATCGGTGATACCATGTAAACAACAGATGCAGAATCAAGTGATTGTTTACATACGATTGATTTTGTGACCAACTACCGATTGTTAACAGGAGGGGCTTATGCACAGTTGCGACACGATAGGATTGACGGTTGAATTCGACGGCAAGAAGAATGTTCTACTCGCCGATGGTAAGGTTACAGAGTACCCCATAGGTGGCATGGCTTGTGAATACACTCGGCTGCATCCCACCGCCATCAAGCAGTTCATTTTGGACTTGCCCCAATACAGCACCCCTTTTTCATGTGAGGAAATCACCGCAGCCATCGACCATATGTACAAGGCTATGACCGAGGAACTCGGAGCGTTGATCTCCCTCATGGTTGCCACGGACTTCCTCAATTACCTCTCCGATTTCACACAAGCCAAGGAGGACGAGGCCAAAGAACTGATTTCCCAGATTAACGAGGTCTTGGTCGGTGATGCTGTAAAGGAATTTATTCTCAAGGATACCGGGTTTGACGAATTTGGCATAGCGACCGTGGGACAAGCGTTCCTTTCCGCATACAGTTCCTACGCCTACCAGTTTGTCGGCTTCAGAAAAATGTTTGATGTGCTGGTCAGCGATGGCAACATGGGCGAAGACGGCATGAATGGTTTCTTCTCGTTATTCGATATCAAGGACAATTTTCAGCACTTTGACTTCAACATTTTCCTTTATGGCGGGGCATTCCATTCGGTGTACACCATCAAATCCTCAATCTCGCTGATTGTGTTTGAGGCCGCCCACATGATTGATGCCGATGTAAAGGTGGTCAAATGCAAAAATTGCGGCAACTACTTCATTCCCGTAGGCCGTGCGGATCGGGTCTATTGCAGCTACCCATCACCACAGGACAAAACCAGGGCCTGCCGTGATATCGGAGCGCAAAACACCCTTATACGGAAGCGCAAAAATGATACCATCGCCAGCGAATACAGGCGCTTATATATGCGGCTGACCATGCAGCAGAAACGCCACCCGCAGGATGAGCAGATTAGGGCGAAGCTGACAGAACTAACCGAGACCATGCAGCGGCTTCGAAAGCAGCGGGATGAGGGGGAAATTTCATCCGACAAGATACTGGAATGGCTGGAACACTTTTCATCCCTTTTGGAGGGATAAACTCTTTAGCAAAATGGGGTTGACATCTCGCGCGTATGTGAATATAATAAATGTTAGCCAGTTAGCGAACAAGCATAACGGCTAACACCGCCAACATAGTTGTCCGAAAAATGGAGGCGCCCTCA
>Ga0070399_1002914_pt1 | contig 15754 bp, 11 predicted proteins | sample BioMet4_FD_61217 | JGI IMG/M metagenome (GOLD analysis project Ga0070399, IMG submission 61217) | Microbial communities from bioreactor (seeded with sewage sludge) at LBNL, California, USA - Biofuel metagenome 4 (version 1) | ecosystem: Engineered > Bioreactor > Anaerobic > Unclassified ... | reverse complement strand
CGAGCCCGATTTTAGGAAATCTGTCAAGAGTTGACATCAAGAAAGTGGGGGTATGAGTGAAAATGAGCCAGAAGAAAAGAGCACTGCTTACTGGCCTACAGGCTTTTCGACAGTGCTCATCAATAATGGGGGATTTATGGCACTAACGCATGTTCAAATGTGGGATGACAATATTGGCTTTCATGATGTGACTGTTGAAGAAGCTTGTGCAGTTTTCCCTGAATGTAAGACGGTATCAGCTAAACTTGGCTATTTTATGTGCAAGCTTTGTGGTGATCGTGTTTTATTAACCGAGCCAGGCATCAATAGAAGACATTTTCGCCATGAACAAGGTAAAACCCAGGATGATATCTGCGAAGAAAGATCAATTAACATTAATAAAAGTAAGATAACAACATATAAAGAACACCCAATGCCAATCCGGTTATTTGTTGATTGTTCAGATTACTCAATGAAACTTGAAATAGGATTTTTTACAACATCGCGCAATGAGAATGGAGAATTTTATTGTGATTTTATTAATATTAAAAGTATTAACGCCAATTATAAATATGACTTTAACAGTCGTAAACGAGAAAGCGGAATAACTTATTTACTTGCTAGTGAGAACCCGGAAACAGAATTTCAAATATCTTATGATCATCCCAGTAACAGCGTATCAAAATATTGGCCTATAAAAGTTGATGCGGTTAATCCTTTTGGCTCCATATTTGAGGTACAAAGTGGTCGTTTGATTCGAGCATCTGGGAATGCTAAGGTTGGCATAAAGTACTATTTAATAACAAAAGAAGAATTTTTAACCAGCAACAGTGATATTGAATCACGATTACTTCATAAATATGAAAATCGAAAGAGTGGAAGATGGTATTTATTTTCACTAAAGGCTCTTCGATTTAGCAGGGAATCTGCAAAGGTATTCATGAAATATGGCATTACATTAAAGAAGAATCAACTTGATTACTGTCTATTATGGCCAGTTGCAATTCGGGAGGTTGACACATCATCAAAATATGAATCCCTATTTATTTATCATCACTCTGAAAATTTATTCTTTCTTGTAAATGACGGATCGGCTGTATTTAAAATCTATCCCCAGGAGAATAATTCCTGTCAAACGATAATGTCATCATTATCTTGTAAAGTTGTTCAGGTCAAAAAAGGCAGTAAGGAAATGATGATTTCTGTTGGGGAAAAATCTGCACTTGGTTTTAATTATTTAATTAATTACGATACCGAGAAATGTTCTGCTATTCCTCAAGTGAATATTACTGGCAAGAACGGCGAAATTTATATTGAAAATGAATATTTGCTTTCATGTCACAACAATAGGGTAATAATTAAAGCAGAATATGATGGTCGAGTAGAAATTCATCAAATGAATTCTCTTGTTTGTATCTATAAGTACAATTGCAATGAATATCTAGAAATTGATATACCACGTAGCGGTTGCAAGATCATAGTGTTCTTGGCAAATGATGCTGTTAGAACTGTCAATTTCTTAATGGATAATAGAAAAAACCAAAATGCCAAAATAGAAGATGAAAAACTCTATGGAAAACTTTGCAAATGCGATGGTATTCAAGTGCCAATAACACATTCTTTTGCGACTGCAGCCTTACAATTATCTGGTTTTGAAAAAACAAACGCATGGATCAGGGCAAAAATTAAGAATGGAAAAATATCGAAGAAAGCAATACTACAAATTGAGTTAATGCTAAAACAGGAGGAGAAAACAAATGACTAACAATATATATGATTATATTTCACTCTGTGAAGTAATGGCGTCGAAAGATGATGGAGGGCCGACACTCTTACGCCTTGCTGATATTGGTGAAAATCAAAAGTTGCAACCATTTATATTTGATGAATCACGTTTGCCTAAATGGGATAATAGAAAATACCTATTTAATCAAGGGAATCAGAATAAAGTATCGAAATTAGGGTATTGGAAATGGAATGCAAAACCTAATAACAATGATCCAAATGACGATTATATTACGTCAGAAAATATTCAAGAAATGAATCCGGTTCTTGTTATTAAACTAAGCAACACAACTTCAAAAGAAGAAATAATTGCCGAGCTTAGAAAAGGAATTATTAGAAACTCGAGATATTATTGCGATGTTTTGTTTGTGTTTTCATGTGATATTGATCATTTATTCTATGGAATACTTTGTGAAGAAAACAGTCTTGAGGATGGAAATAATATATATAAGTTAAAGGAAACGCAATCAATACTTGGAGTATACAAATTTCATTGGGATAATATTATCGAAATATTCGATTCTCAAAAACGGTGCAATTTGAATATACTTGCCGAGCATGAACTCATGGAGATTGTATGTGAAGTATATATTAAAGACAAACAGGTAGCAGTTAATGATATTATTAAATCACATTTTACAAAAGCGGAATATCAAAAGATATATGGTGGTACAAGATCTGATGTACAAAAGGCGAAGAGTTTTTTTGATAAATTATTAGATAAAACAATTTTGCAAGAAATCACAACTAAGGTAAAAGTATCTGAAGAAGAGGCAAAAGGACTTCTTCAGAATGCCTGTAAACAAGCAGATGCAAATATTCTCAATCTCGATTTAGAAAATAGTGTTCTTTTAAATTTTATTCAAAATGACGACACACTGCGCAAACGTTGCGAACTAATCATTGAAGAAAATTGGAAGAAAAATCACAATAGGGAGATACAGAATGTAATAGATGAAGCAAAGGAAATAAAATCTGAAAACAGACAATTAACTGAAGACAAAAATAGGCTTTTGCAAGAAACCAAAAGAACAAATAATGAATTAATAATTAAAACTAAAGAACTTAAAGAGCTTGATAAAGAACTAGATCAAAAAAAGGAGTTAAACGAAAACCTAAAACAAGAGATAAAAGCAAAAATCACAGAAATAAGAACAAATGCTTCAGAAGTACTGGCGGAATATGGCGTGTATTCAAGTGTTATTAATGACAGTAATATTACTTCAAGCTGCGATAAAAAATGTTATAGTTTGAGTTCTTCTATATTGGCTTCAGAAGAAACGCTGGAGCATTGTGAGTCTTGGAAAGATAATATCAGATGTTTAATAATGAATCTTGAAAGTTTAGGCGCTGATAATAGTCTTACTGAAATGATTGCTTGCTTTATCTATTCATCTGTAATGAATAACAAGAATCTACTAATATGTGGACCAAAATCCGAAGATGTTGCTTCAATGATTTCCTTGAGCCTTTTTGGATATGTAGCGCCGATACTCGTTTGTGATGGCGATTATAATGTGCAAGCTATCAATGATATAAAACACTCCGAATCTTCAGTAATAATTGTAAAGAATATTTTCAATTCTAGTTGGAAGGATAGGTTTCTTGTAGATGTGCCACAAAATAAGGCATTTATATTTATCAGTCCTTTCTATGAAGACATGTCTATTGAACCTGCAGGTCTCTATAATTTCATGGTTCCGCTATTAACAGAAACTCTTCTTACAGAAGATAGGAACGATGAAATTGTTGCTGGTACGAGAACAAAATATCCGGAAATGTTGAGTGGCGAGAAGATTAATACGATTGTTCTTAAAAGAGTTATATCAGGAAGCTATTATCTGACAAAAATTATCAATATTCTATCTACAACCAAAGCTTTATTATCTAGTATTGGAACGAATTATAATGCTGATACGGTTGATATAGAGTGTTACTTATGTTTGCTTCAGTATACTGCTGTCACAGCAAAATGGCGGCAAATGGCCAATATCATTGGAACTGAAAAACCTCATATATCAGAGCATGTATTAAGTAATATACAATCTTTTATCGGAGATTTTGACTATGATTGATGCATTTATCGACCAAATTAGGAACGACCTAGGAATTCCTGTAGCCACTAATGATAGTGAGCAAACACAAATGATGCGGATTTTATATAGTGCAATTGGTCGTACTGCCCTAGCGTCTCTATACGATGCAACTGATTCAGACGGATCAGTTTCAATTACTCATTTCAAATCAAGAATTGAAGAACAGTGTGATGCGTATTTCTCAATATATCCATCCCTCGGTATTCTTCATGATCAAAAAGATATAATTGTGGAACAGATATATAATATTTATTATCAGAATGGTTTCTACTATCATAAAAATATGCGGATAGCATCTGCAAAATTTATAGAGGCAAAAGGGCAGCATATTAAGTTCTTACGGGCCATTATCCCTTTAATGAAAGCTAATATGAGTGGTTTAGGCTTTTACTCTGTAGAAAACAACGATTCTAATCTATCACCATATGAAGAAGCATTTGGTTTGATAAAAAAAACATACGAGGAAATATACCAATACATTTTACAAACAACTAAATGGATTGAACTATCTGAGTTCCCTAGCTCAATTGAGTTTTTAAATACAAATTTGAAATATCAACATCAATATTGGAAAAAAACGCCCGATAATAACGGTTTAATTAGTATAGCTAGATATGGAGATAAATATCGGATATATATTTTCTATAGGTATTATGATGGTAAATACCAGCAGAGCCGCATACCCGAATGGCAAATTGTTGATTACATGGCTGGAAGTACTTCCTGTTTTGGTGTTTATAAATATGCTTCAGCAATATTATTTCATGAACAATGTTTACCACCAATTAAGGTTTGGAATTCTGAAGCTTTGATTAAAATACAAATAGGATATCTTTTACCGCCAGAAGAGTATCACTTTTTCCATCTTTATAGTTGGCCATCCAATATTTCTAGTGAACAAAAATTGGCGTCATTGTTTGATGGTAGAGATATGTTGCCGTCAGTCTTTGCTGAATACAAGTTGCATCTTCAGAAGTTAGGCTATCAAGTGGAGGAACATTGACATGGGAAATAACGGTGCGTATTTGGTTCACAAGCAATTACGTCTAGAACTGGAAAACTATATTAAGTCTCAATACTTAAGAAAGTCACCTGTTATTCTTGATGCGGTTTCAAAAAAACTTGATGAAGAAGGTGTTTTGTATCGCAGACCTTATATTGAATCATCACCTGCTTATAGGACTATATTCAATGGAATAGGATTGTCACGAGAACTACCAGAATGGCTTAAAGATTATTTTAGTAAATTGGTTGATGCGGGCTTGGGAGTTTACCAGACTCCATATACGCACCAGGTTAGATCACTGGAAAGTGTTTTTAATGGTCAGGATGTGTTTGTTTCTACAGGAACAGGCTCTGGAAAGACAGAATGTTTTATCTGGCCGATTATGGCCAAAATGGCAAATGAAGCAAAGAATTCTCCAAAGACATGGGATATGCGTGGCGTCCGCACAATAATAATGTATCCAATGAATGCGCTTGTTTCTGATCAGGTGAGCAGGCTTCGCAGGTTAATGGGAGACAAAGAAGGCAGATTTCAGCAAATATTTAATTCTATCTCTGATGGCGGGAGAAGACCGCAATTTGGAATGTATACAGGGAGAACACCATATCCAGGCCCATCATCAAATCCTTGTGAAAATAAAAAACTTGCGGACACATATCAAGAAATGATTACATGCGCAACTGATGATGACCAATTATATTTAGATAAGTTAATAAAAGAAGGGCGGTTACCAGCAAAATCCGATTTAAGCAAGTTCATTGAAAAGCTTCGAGCCAATGATCATAATCCTGATCCTGACGATGCAGAATTAGTAACTAGATTTGAAATGCAGAAAGTATGTCCGGATATTCTCATTACCAATTATTCAATGTTGGAATATATGCTCATTCGCCCTAGGGAAGAAAAAATATGGAATGACACTATTGCTTGGTTGAATGCATCTTCAGAGAATAAATTACTATTTGTAATAGACGAAGCACATATGTATCGGGGATCTGCTGGAGGTGAAGTTGCTTTATTAATTCGCAGACTATTTCATCGATTGAATATTAGTCGTGAAAAAGTTCAATTTATTCTTACCACAGCTAGTATGCCAAATGAATCCCTTGAAGATCAAAAAGCTGTAGATGATTTCGCATGTGCATTAACAGCTTCTGATTATCAGCACAAATTCATTTATATTAAGGGCGAAACAGAAACAATAAAAGTCTCGAAGAATTATGAAATCCCAATCACACATATTAATAGCATTTCCCCTGAAAATTTTGACGGTGATGACGCTACCAAATTATTGTATTTGAATAAATTTTGGATGGGTTTACCGGGATTAGACGAGCCTTTTTCGAATCTCGATGTTGCTAATAGTTGGATGTATGATCATCTTATAGATTATCGACCATTTTGGCTGCTAATCAATAAATGCAAGGGTGATACAGTTTCATTAGACGAAATTTCCAAGGCGGTATTTCCAGAAACTAATGAAGAAGAGTCTTCAAAAGCAATAAGTGTTTTACTTACAATTGCTCCAATGGCAAAATCGGGTTTCGGAGCTGTTCTGTTTCCTGCAAGAATGCATATGCTTTTTCGGGGCATCAAGGGCATATTTGCTTGTACAAATCCTCAATGTAAGCATCACTATGCAAAAAATGGTTTAGCATTAGGCGAAGTGGCCTTATCGGATGATAATTTGATCTGCCCGTCTTGTGGTAGTGCAGTGTACGAGTTATACAATGATAGAAGATGTGGGGCATTGTTTTTCAAAGGCTATGTTTTAATTGATGAATTCAAGAAAAAAAGGAGAACATATTTATGGCATTATATCAGTGATAGTGATCGCGATAAAATGGCTGAAATTCACCTTTATATACCTCCAGAAGGTTTTTCTTCAGATGGTGGAACTAAAAACAACCCGATAGGAAAATGTTATTTGCATGTTGAAAATGGATATATTGATTTTACCGATGATTCTTTGGCAGGTCAAACGGGGATTCGCACATTGTATTATTGTGACCATTCCGACTCAAAAGGAAATATTACATTTACAACTTGCCCACACTGTGGGCATCAGTTAAGTAAAAGTGAACTTTCATCTTTTAGTACAAAAGGAAATCAATCTTTTTATAATTTGATAAAAGCACAGTTTATGTTAGAACCGCCAGTAAAAGGTAAAACAGGAAAAACAGATAAATATCCAAATGAAGGACGGAAAGTTTTATTGTTCTCTGATAGTAGACAAAGAGCAGCAGTTCTTGCCCGTGATATGTCTGAAGCATCAGAAATCACTGCTGCAAAGCAACTTGGAATTTTAGCAATTAGAGACATGGAAAAAAGTCCAAGTGACAACCAAAACTTGGATAATGTTTATGGATATTTTGCTGAGGAAGCTGTTGCACATCATGTTCAAATGTTTAACGATATGGATCGAGTTAATCTTCAGGAACAGGGAAAGAAGATCATAAAAGAGGCGGAATTCAGACATCGCAGACATAAAGAATACTATCCAAAATCAACAATATCTGGTACTTCGTCCAACGGAATGAAAGAATTATTGCTGAAATTTTATTGTGGAGGATATAACACATTGTACGATTCAGGATTAAGCTGGATCGAACCAGTAGAAGATCAGATGGACGATGCTATTGATTATCTATGTGAAGCGGGAATTAGCACAACCAAAGATGAATTCATTGAGATATTCAACGCTTGGGTTATGGACGTGTGTGACTCTCATGTAGCGTTAGGTTCAACTATTACTGATGATATTCGTGTAAAGGTACGTGAGAGATATTCTGCATATGGGCTCGAAAAAAACTGGCATTTTACAAATGTTATACGAAAGATTATGGGTTGGCAGAAGGATTCGAAGCCCGAGCTTAAGTGGAGGGACGTTTTAACAGAAATATTCTTAGTTCGCACTAACGAAAACACAGATAGATATTATATAAATCTTGCTACAGTTCGTCCTCGTTTAGGAATTAACAGTAAATGGTATATGTGTGATAAATGCTCTGAAATCACACCATTTCGCTTAAAACTCAAATGCCCAAATTGTGGCAGTGATGAAATTCATCTGATGTCAACGAACGAAATAAATGCAATGGAATTTTGGAGAAATCCAATTGTTGAAGCTTTGCAGGATAAGCCAATAAGTATTATTGACACTGAAGAACACACAGCGCAGGTTTCTCATAAGGATCAGTTAAATGATTTATGGTCAAGAACAGAAAATTATGAATTGAGATTCCAAGATTTTTTAAGAGAGGGAGAAGCACCAATAGATATCTTGAGTAGTACAACTACAATGGAGGTAGGTATTGATATTGGTTCTCTGGTTGCAATTGGACTACGTAATATACCCCCAACTCGTGAAAACTATCAGCAAAGAGCTGGTCGGGCAGGACGAAGGGGTTCAAATTTATCAACTATTATTACGTTCTGCGAAGATGGACCACATGACACAATGTATTTTAATGATCCTGTAGATATGTTTCGTGGTAAACCAAGAAAACCCTGGATTGATATTCAAAGTAGTAAAATTATTGAAAGACACCTCGGTATGGAAGCTCTTGAAGATTATCTACAATCTATCAGAGAAAGTATGGATGATCTGAGCACTATTGAATTTTTTGAACACCATAAAAATGATTTTTTTAAGTATCTGCAAGAGTATTTGATTAACAAAGATGACGTTCTAATTCCGGCAGGATATGACAACTCAAACGAACATTATAAAGAGTTTTTAAAACAATCATTAAATGCTCTTGGCGAAAAAGTTAAGATACATAGAGAATTATATGAAATTCAAGGTGATAGAAATCAAAAACCGCTCCTTGATGCACTTTATGATGAAGGAATGATACCAACGTATTCTTTTCCTAAGGATGTTGTAAGTACTTACATACAAAAGAAGGATAGTACCGCAGCAATTGAATATGAAACACAAAGAGGACTTGATGTAGCGATAAGTGAATATGCACCAGGCCGTTCCATTGTAATTGATAAAAAAACATATCAAATTGGCGGGTTATTTTATCCTGGATCTGAATATCGAAGTAAAACGAGCCCAGCAAAAGCTTTTATTGATGATCCAAATTATGTAAAACCAATGCTTAGCTGTAAATGTGGATGGTTTGGCTTAGAAAGTGACATTAGAGATGGTAAATGTCCATTCTGTGGAAATTCCGATCTCTCTTATGAAAAAAACATGCTAAGGCCTTGGGGATTTGCTCCGAAAAACGCAGATTCTATTGAAGCTATTCAGCTTGATGAACAGTATTCCTATACTCAGCCTCCTTTATACTCCACATTGCCCGATCATGATGATGTTGTGCCTATTAATGGATATCTACATATTCAATCAGCAATTCGTGAAAATCAGCGAATTATAATGGTTAATAGAGGCGTTGATGGCAAGGGGTTCGTGGTTTGTAAAGATTGTGGAGCTGCTGCGCCAGGTGATGATGGAGCCGCTTTGGATGGATTTGATAGACCATATAGGCTTAGAAGTCAAAACATGGGACATCAGAATTGCAAGCATTTAGATGTTGCAAAAGTAAATCTTGGATATGACTTTATAACCGATATGCTCACTCTAGAAATATTTCTGGATAGAAAATTAATTAATGTTGACGGAAATAAAGGAGAATGGTTAAATCGGGCAGCAACATCTCTTGCAGAAGCACTTCGTCTTTCAGTATGCCGTCAGCTTGATGTCGAATTTAATGAACTAATTACTGGTTATAGATTAAGAAAGAATAACCGAGGAGACTTTGTTGATATTTATTTGTATGATAGTTTATCAAGTGGTGCCGGTTATGCTGTTGGTGTAAAAAAGATCATCCCTGAAATATTGAACAATGTTGAAAATCTATTACTTGGATGTAATTGTGACAAGGCGTGTACAAATTGCTTAGAACATTATTACAATAGATATAATAGAGCAAGCCTAGATCGTTTCGCTGCCCTTGATTTATTACATTGGGGTAAAAATGGACAGTTGGCACCCGAAATTGGAATTAGTAAACAGATAGAATTATTGCATTCAATCGAATCCATCATTTCTCCAATTAATATGCATCTTATTTATGATAAAGATAAAGTGCGAGTTAGATATGACAATCATGAGCGAGAGATTATAGTATATCCATGCATGCTAAAGAGGAATGATACTGATGTGATCATATATATTAGTGATAACGATTTGAAATTTGCCAAACCCAATGCTATTAAAAAAATATTTGATGCAATGCGATAGAGACTATTAACTGATGATCGATGTTTCTCATAATGATTGTCAATATTTCAAATAACACATTTTAACTAAAGAACAGTCTGCGAGTAGAAGATCAGTTATGAGGCTAATAACAATTGATATTAAGTAACAGGTTTGTTAATTCTTTATAGCTGTATTATAAACAGCTTAAGGAAAGTAGAATGCTACGAGAATGTCACCCATTTTGAAATGTCTATCAATGATTTGAAACGTACATTTGAAAAAGAAAAATCTTTGACTCGGCTATTTCTGATGATAATGCTAAGAGAGAAACAAAACAACTAGTACTGTTATAGGTGAAGGAATAGGATTGAAGAACAACATGTTGAAAAGTGAAAGGCTTCAAATGACAATATCAATTAATGAATAATCTATTATTCTTTTACAATATTTGTGCCGTATGCTGATATCAGTAGTGAATACCAAAGGAGTAAGCCATGAATTCAGATGAGATAGTGAATACTTTTCAATCAGCACATAATTATGCAGTGAAAGCGGCATTTATAAAAATGCCAGAAATTGATGCGACTGTTTTGATTGATCTTCTGGTTGCTGTGTCAACCAATGAAATGACTCCGGAAGCAGCAGTGAAGGAACTTGCCAAGAAGTTTAAAGCACCGGTGGATGCGTATATCAAGACATTTGAGAAGATCGGCAAGCAGAAAGCGGTCGATTATTTACTGTCAAGTTCCAAGGTGGACGGGCTCCAGAGCTTGGCTGGTACGCATTTTTCCAAGGAACTGATCAAAGTTGCGGAAAAAGCAGGGAAGATCGTACAGAAATACTACGCCGGGGACCTTACCGGTGAAGAATTTCTGGAAAAGCTCTGGAACAGCGGCATTAGTGATGTCAGCCTGAAAGCGGCGAAAGCATGTGGATTTGATGCACAGAGTCTGATCAACAACTGCACGCAGTTGACTACAATGTCTATTGTTGCTGTTTCTTATGCGGCGGCTACAGAGGCGTATAACAATTTGATGCAGGTGATGGCAGATGCTACTGCCCAGCATGTTGAGACCGCCAGAATCCAGGCAGAGTGTCAGAGATCGGTAGAACAGATCCGGCAGTACCGGATGGAGATGGAGGAACTTGTTTCCAAGTATATGCAGGAGCATCTGGAGACCTTTGAAACCGGCTTCAGCGCCATGGATCAGGCAATTCTAGCCAATGATACCAATGGCTATCTGAAGGGCAATGCGGAGATTCAGAAGATATTGGGACATGAAGTTCAGTTTGAGACAAAAGAGGAATTCGATGATCTGATGAATTCCGACGCATCATTCAAGCTCTGAAGGAGGCCGGAGATATGGGACTGTTTGACAAGGTATCAAAAACCCTAAATGAAACGGCAGCGAAGGTGACGGAAGCCACCAAGAATGTGAAACCGGAAGATATCCAGAAAGGATTCTCAAAGATTGCGGATGAAGCAGGGAAGGCGACAAAGGCCGTCGGAGACACGGCAGCCAAGGTTGTAAAGGACGCAAAGACGGTTAAACCGGAAGATATTGGAAAGAACACACTGAAGATGGTCAGTGATGCCGGGGCTGCTATCAACAAGCATAATGCGGAACGGAAAGAAACGCAGAACAATGCCAAAGCGGTATTGAAGGAGACCAAGAGTACGGTCCCGGCTCTGACAGTTCATGATGCCATCGTTATCGTGTATCTGATGATGTCTGCGGATGAAAAGATATCCGCAAAAGAAGAACAGACGTTTGAATCCATTGGTAAAGACATGGATCCGGAATATGGCAGTCACAGGTATAACCTTGTCCATGAATGCGGCAACATGGTCCTGGACGCCGTAAAGAGCGGTGAATACAGCCAGTCAATCCACGACCAGGTGGCAAAGACGGTATGGAATTCCACCAATGCAGGAAATGGAACCATCAATGGCAAACTGATGCTGTGGAACCTGCTGGCGGTTTCCTATGCAGACGGTGTGAGCTGCAAGGAAGAACAGGATATTATCCGGCTTGTTTCCAGAGAACTGAAGGTTGCGGAAGATGTACTTCTTGAAATGGAGGCAGCGGTCAAGACAACACTGGCGATCAACCGGGAAGAGGAACTGCTGAAGAACAGCAGCAAGTCGTATTCCACGGTGGAACAGCAGATGAATGAGCTGGAAGACCGCAAAGGGAAGATCATGCAGGGCATACAGGCTCTGCTGACTGACTAGGGAAAGGAGAACAGAACATGCTGCTGCCAATACTATATATCAGTGTCGCTGCTGCTTCAGGTATCTTTGGAGTGGGAAAGACCGTGGAGGCTGCCAATACCAACACCACAGCTACGAAGATCAACAAGCTGGCCAATGATTCAGTAGAAAATGCGAAGAACAATCTGAATCAAAAGCGGACGGAAGTTTCTGCTTCTCTGGAAGCCCTTGGACAGGAGAAGATATTTGTCCTGAACAACAGCATCCACGACTTTCTGAATACGTTTGAGAAGATCAAGAATGTGGATTTCACCAACTCTGTCGGTCTGGAAGAATTGAAGAATCTTCATGTAGTACAGGCAGATTTTAAGGAGCTGAAAGAACTGGGACAGTTTGCTGCAGAAGTTGCCGGCGGTACCGCAGCCGGTGTTGCCAGCGGTGCGGCCACTGCATTAGCAGCCTGGGGCGGTGCTACAGCCTTTGCATCTGCTTCTACCGGTACAGCAATCTCCACATTGAGCGGCGCTGCAGCGACCAATGCCACATTGGCATTCTTTGGCGGCGGTTCTCTAGCGGCTGGAGGAATGGGCATGGCTGGAGGAGCGGCGGTACTGGGTGGCCTGATTGCCGGACCGGCGCTCGCTGTCATGGGCCTGGTAGTAGGCGCCAAGACAGACGAGAAACTGGATAAGGCGCTTGCCAACAAAGCCCAGGCGGATGAGATTGTGGAATCACTGAAGACAGCGACTGTACAGTGCTCTGCCATCCGCAGAAGAACTTATATGTTCTACACTCTGTTGGCGCATCTGGATACCTATATGCTGCCGCTTGTCTGGCAGATGGAAAATGTGTTTGAACAGGAGGGCGATGACTACAGTAAATACAAACCAGAATCCCAGAAGATCATTGCCCAGGCGGCACAGACGGCAGTCACGATTAAGTCTGTTCTGGATACACCAATTCTGACCAAAGAAGGAGAATTGACAGAACAGTCAGAGAAAATAACTGCATTGATTGGAAACAAACTGTACAAAAATTGAGATCCAGTTAATGGTGCAGAAAACCATCATGTTTCACTGAAGATGTGCCCTGACAGGCACATCTTTTCATGGGGAATACCATTTTAAAATGCCGAATAACTCAAGAGTGGCTTGATAGAAAACTGGATCAAACTCTGTATATTGAAGGTGAAGAAAGAACTCAGCTCAGCTGCCATTTCTGATAGAAAGCAAGTCAATGAATAGGAGGAGAATATATGCAGAACGTACAGGTATCCTATCGTGTCATACAAAGCGGATTTGTCTCCAAAGCGGCATTGGATATTGTCCTGAATGAAAAAGTAATTCTAATCTATGAGTTCTACTGTGATGATGCAACAGAAAGCATTGATGTGCGGGATGTGCTGAACAGCACAAGTCAGTGTCTGCTGCCGGTATTTTCTGCCTTTGACAACAATGCTACAAACGGCTTGAAGATTATGGCCCGTGATCTCACTGAACGCGGATATGAGATTTCCGGGATCAGCTGGCTGCAGTGCATAGAGTACATCTTGTGGAATCCGCCGGAAAGCAGAAATCCGAACAGGTTTGCGGATTGCAACATTCCGTTTGGAAGGTGATCAGCCGTGACAGATAATACGCGGACAACCTGCTGCCGCTTTATCAAGAAAGATTATCGTGTTCGTGGTACAAAGCTCATGGTGCTGATGGATGAGGATACTCTCACCAGAACACTTTACCGCTGTCAGTGCTGCGGAAGACTCTATCTGGAAGAGTACTACGAGGTGGATATGTACTGCGGCACCTCAGAAGATAAGTATTACAGTCTGCAGATTGCCGTTGCTGATGAAGAGGATGCCAGACAGCTTGCCCGTCTGTCACCCTTGGAGATGCTCTCGGAATGTACCAAAAGAGACAGTATCATGTGGTAGATCTGGTTGTTATTCTTCATATTTATTACCAAAATCCTGTTTGGAGGCGGTTATAACCGTCTCTTTTTCTTTATGACAAATTTGCTATTAAAGCCTGTCTCTTTAGGAAATGAAAATGTGAATAAAATCCGCATAACAAGCGGATTTCTGGCATTTTTATTGTACATGCAGATCACTATACTGAAATCAGAAAGGGAAGATGAATATGGACCGGAGAAAAGGAAGAAAAGCCGCACAGAAAGCCACAGACGATAGATATCCTGAGAAGAACAAACAGGCAGGATTGATGAAACCAGGAACAAGGCAACAGCCTCAGCTGACGGCAATTGATATCAAGATGATGTCTATGGGTGCCGAAGGTGCAGTCTTATACAGTAAAAATCTGAATGCCTGCTTCGATATGGAAAAGATTGCAAGGCTGACTGAAGAAAGTCGAAAAAAAGCAGATCATGAATTGCATAAGGAAAAACGCAGAAAGTACTCTAGGAAAGAGAAATAAGGAAACATCATAGAATTTTAAAGACTGCAGAAAGGCTGTTCCAAGATGAGCCATGATCCTGTATGGAATGCATTGAGCAGACAAAACAGCATCTTTTATGTGTTGATTTTTATCTTTGGGAGTGTGTTAATTAAGGAGGAAAGCCTGTTATGGAAGTATCCGCACCGGTATCATTAAACGAAGAAAGAACCCGTCAGATCCGTCAGATCATCATGAGCCACGGTTATTCAATGTCGGAAACGGACTACATCTGGAATGGCAATCTATTTGAAATCATTTCCCAGCTGACTGACAACAAACTGAGCAACGAAGAAATGACAGATGCGGCGGATATTCTAAGTGACCTGATTTTAGGCCGGCGGCCTGATCTCATTGTGCATGTAGCAAAAGAGGACCGTATCCGGGCACAGATGCGGATTATGGAGATACTGCCGGCCACGAGGGGAAAACTGACAACTGCGGAGAAAGAGCGGTTTGCATTCTGCATTTATCTGGAATTCTGCACCCCGGTGGTTGATGAAGAAAAAGGGAAAAGTTACAGCGGTATTGTTGAGTTCATTTCAGCAGATCACATTCTGAAAGAATTTCATGAAGATAAGGCAATGTTCCCGGAACGGTATGCAGCCGCTGAAACATTTACAGAAGAAGAACCGTTTGGTTATTCAATGAATCATCCAATCTGTTCGGTAACTGTCGGGTCTTCTTATCAGTATCTGAACCGGTTGTTATACCTTAATGGCAGGATTGCCAGTCATGAACGAAAAGGAAGTACAAGAAATTCCATGCATCAGATCATTGATCTTTATTTGATTGACGTGGAAGAGAACAACTGTAATTCGGCATCCCGAAAGACAATCACTCTCTATGTGTATGCGGATGCTATGGAAGAATCCGCAACTGCACCAGAAGTGATTATGCCGGGCTGAAAAGTCCACTTGTCCGGCGAAGCCAGGTCCACCCGTCCGGACTTTAGAAGTCCACTCGTCCGGACGAAGAAGTCCACCTTATGTTTATCTATGTAGAATGGAA
>Ga0070399_1002894_pt1 | contig 15843 bp, 14 predicted proteins | sample BioMet4_FD_61217 | JGI IMG/M metagenome (GOLD analysis project Ga0070399, IMG submission 61217) | Microbial communities from bioreactor (seeded with sewage sludge) at LBNL, California, USA - Biofuel metagenome 4 (version 1) | ecosystem: Engineered > Bioreactor > Anaerobic > Unclassified ... | reverse complement strand
GTTGGTGGCCACAAACACCGCTTCAAGAGCCGGATCGGCCAGCAGGGTACCGGCATCGTCGTACCATTTCAGACCGAGTTTTTCGACGGCGGCGCGGCGGGCCGGATTGAGGTCGGTCGCCCCGACCAGTTCGGCTTCCGCCAGCGGCGCGAAACGTTTCCGGTCGAGGGCGAATCCTTCCTTCGCCAGCCGGTTTTCGGCAATGCCGCCGAACCCGATCATTCCGTATTTGATTTTACGCATATTGGTTGCTCCGGGATGCTTATTTCATAGAGAATTCGGCGACTTTCTTGAAGGCGTCGATCATCGCCTGGATATGGCGTTCGCCGTAGACCGGATGGGTGAAGAACGAAATGGTTCGTTCGGTCAGCCAGTGGGCCGTTTCGCAATTGAACTTGGTGTAGTCGATGAAACTGGCCTTGGGATCGTCGAACGGATAGTTCGCCGTGCCGAAACCGTTGCGTTCGACGTAGGCCTTTTCCTTGTACATTTCCGGCCACAACACGCTGTAGACCGGCACCCCTTCCGCGCCGACCGCCTTGATGAATTCCTTGGTGGTGCACTTCAGTTTCGCGGTGTCGAGCACGAGCGGCGCCCACCAGAAAGCGTTCTGGCGTTCTTCCGAATCCACCGGACAATGCAGCACCAGCGGATGATTCTTCAAGCCGGCGATCAGCATTTTGCCGTTGCGGCGGCGATTTTTCAGGTTCCAGGAATCGAACCGGGAAAGTTCGCAGAGGCCGATCTGCGACTGCATTTCGGTCATCCGGAAATTAAAGCCCACACGCTTGTGGATGTACATCAGTTTGCCTTCGAGTTCGAGCAAATTGAGCCGTTCCTTCACGTCGTAGCCGTGGTCGCGGAACGAGCGGCATTCCCAGGCCAGATCGTCGTTGTTGGTCACGACCATGCCGCCTTCGCCGCCGGTGGTGAAATGCTTGCTCTGGCAGAAACTGAAACAGCCGGCGTCGCCGATGGTCCCGGCTTTTTTGCCTTTGTAGACGCCGCCGAAACACTGGGCGCAGTCTTCAATCACTTTCAGGTGATGCTTTTTGGCGATGTCCATGATCGGGTCCATGTCGGCCACGATGCCGTAGAGGTGAACCACCACGATGGCCTTGGTCTTGGAGGTGATCCGGGCTTCGATCGCTTTCGGGTCGAGGGTGTGGTCGGTGGTGACGTCGGCGAAGACCGGCATCGCCCCCGCCTGCAGTACGCAGAACGACGAGGCAATGAACGAATAGGACGTGCAGATCACTTCATCGCCGGGGCCGATGTTCAGCGCGCCGAGCGCGGTATGCAGCGCGGCGGTGCCGTTGGACACGCTGATGGCATTTTTCACGCCGAGCCATTCGGCCCAAGACCGTTCGAACTGCTTGCCGATGTCGCCGGTCCAGTAATTGACTTTGCCGCTGCGCAGCACGTCGGCCGCTTTCTGAATGGTGGATTCTTCAAAACAAGGCCAGCCGGGAAACGGTTCTTTAAAGGTTTTTTCGCCGCCGTTGATTGCCAGAGTAGTCATTTTTCATCCTCTTGATTTTTTTGTAATAAATTACTTTACATTTTCGGACGCTGGATATATTGTAATTCCAGTACATGCTTAATCGCAACAACGTTTGCTTGTTAAAAACAACTAAATAATTGTAAAAAATTACTATCATGAATTTATTGAAAAACATTCCGATTGTCCGGCAGCGCCATCCCGGCCTGGGGCTCCAACAGCCGTTCGAAGTGGTCTGGGAGTCGCATACCGGCAGCGAAAAAAACTGGCACGGCGACATGCATTACGCCCTGCAATTCTGCCTGATTCTGCACGGCGAAGTGGAAGTCCGGTTCAGCGATTTTCAGCGCCGCTATCAGGAAGGTGAAATCTGGTGGACGATGTTCTGGGAGCCGCACGCGTTCCGTTTTCTCGGCAAACACAATTTCATTCTGGCCGCCAATCTGGACTTCGACCATATCGGCAACTGCGATCCGTTCGGCAGCAACAACTGGCTGCTGCCGTTCGTCACCGCGCCCGCCCTACGCTACTGTCCGGACACCCCGGACGAGCGGCAAGAGGTGCTCCGGATCGGTCAAACCCTGCTCCATCACTGGAACAAGCGGCCGACCAACTGGAAGCTACGGGACTGGCTGACCATTCACGAACTGTTGTTGACCGCCATCGACCGGCTGAATACCCAGTCGGACACCGTACCGGCCACCGCGTCCGCCGAGCGTTTCCGGAAGATTTCGCCCGCCGTCAATCTGGTTCGTTCCAGTTCGGGCAGACCGCCGGAACTGGCCGCCGCCGCCGCGGAATGCCGACTCAGCGTCAGCCGTTTTTCCGAGCTGTTCCGCCAGACGTTCAGTCTGAGTTACGGCAAGTTCGCCGCCCGGTCGCGTCTGGCCGCCGCCGCCCGCGACCTCAAAAGCAATAATCTGGACATCGAGGAAGTGGCCAACAAGTGGGGTTTTTACGACAGCAGTCACTTTTACCACGCATTTCAGGAACTTTACGGCTGTACGCCCAAACAATATCAACAAAGTCATTAATCGAGGATCGATCATCATGTTGCAAGCAGGATTTGCCCGGGAAATCATCACCCCCGCCCGCGGAGTCGGACTGGACGGCTATTTCAATGCCCGTCCCAACACCGGAGTACTCGATGATATCAGCGTCAAAGCGGCCTTGTTCCGCGACGGCGACACCATCGGCGGCATCGTCACGTTCGAGCTGGAAGCCTTGACCGAAGAATTCTATCGCACCTTGGAAACCCGCCTGCGGCAGGATGGCTGCGAGTATGCGTCCAACCTGATTTACCACGCCATTCATTCCCACACCGCGCCCGGCTGCGGACTCGATCCGCAAACGCCGTATTTCCATTCCCTGCTGGAACGCGCCTGTGCCTGTATCCGGAACGCCGTCGCCAATCTGCGCGAAGCCCGGCTGGAATACGCATCGCAGCAGGGCAATCCGTTCGCGTTCAACCGCCGGTATTTCATGAAGAACGGCGGCGTCAAGACCAATCCCGGCAAGCTCAATCCCGACATCGTCAAGCCGGAAGGTCCGGTCGACGACACCATTGCCGTGCTGGCCGTGACCGACGTTGCCGATCACCGTCTCATGGGCGTACTCGCCAATCTCTGTAATCACAGCGACACCATCGGCGGCACGCTGGTCTCCGCCGACTGGCCCGGCCGCCTCGAACGTTGCGTGCAGAACGAACTCGGGGAAGACATTCCGGTCGTGACCATGGTGAGCCCCGCCGGCGACATCAACCATTTCGACGTGAACAGCTCCGATCCGCAGGACAGTTACGCCGAAGCCAAGCGCCTCGGCCGGGGCTATGGTGAAATCGTCTTTCGGCTGCTGCGGCAAACCCGGCCGCTGGCCGAGGCGACGCCGTTGCGGATTGCGTCCACCGTCATCGCCTTGCAGAAAAAGACGATTTCCGCCGCCGAACTCGCAGACGCCCGAAAAACCGCCGCCGAGCTTGCCGGCACCGATCTGACTCATGACATCACCAGCGAAGATTTAATTACGAACAGTCCGGCGATCCGGTTGACAGTCGCCCGTAAGATCATCGATTTTGCCGAAAAAGAATCCGGCCGTACCATTCCGGCCACCGTCCGGGTGTTGAAATTCGGTTCGGCGCTGGCGCTGGTCGGTCTGCCCGGCGAACCGTTCACCGAAATCGGTCTGGAAATCAAAAAACAGTCGTCATTCCCGATCACGCTGCTCATGGGTTTGAGCATGGGAGTCGTGACCTATCTGCCGTTGCGGGAATGCTATGCCCGCGGCGGTTATGAGCCGGGTCTTCTCTGTTGCAGTGTAGTGCCGGGCATGGCGGAAAAGCTGATTGCCGAAGTCGTTCCGCTGTTACGGAATTAGACAAACGAAAAAGTAATGAAGTGCGCCAGATTCGACAATTGCCCTGCTGGCGCTACCCATAGAGCGAAGGAACCAAAGTCTACGGAGGTCCTCGAGGCGCGGCCGCCCAGACACGCCATCACGCCATATCGTCCCCTCGCCCCGTGATTACCGACAAGTCCCCGACCGCTATTTTTTCTCCGCCTTCCGATTTTCCTCGTAGTCGGCCAGCGAACCGGGATAGTCCATGATCCGCCCGTCCTCGATCTCGATAATCCGGGTGGCCAGGCTGTTGATGAATTCCCGGTCGTGACTGGCAAAGATCACGGTCGGCTCCACCAGACTCAAGGCATAGTTCAGCGCTTCGATCGATTCCAGGTCGAGGTGGTTGGTCGGTTCGTCGAGCACGAGCACGTTACCGCCTTCCAGCATCATCTTGGCAATAATCAACCGGGCTTTTTCGCCGCCGGAAAGCACGCCGACCGGCTTGCGAACTTCGTCGCCGCTGAACAGCATTTTGCCCATAAACGAACGCAGTTCCATTTCGCTGATGCCTTCCCTCGGACTGAACTTCGCCAGCCAGTCGATGGCGCGTTCCTCGGCATTCGTCAGCAATTCGGCCGAGTCCTGCGGGAAATAACTGATTTTGACCGTTTCGCCATGAAGAACTTTGCCGGCGGTCGCCGCGAGCTGCTTGATCAAAATCTTGAGCAGCGTGGTTTTACCTGCGCCGTTGGTGCCGATCACGGCAATCTTTTCATTATTTTTGCAGAAAAAAGCATAATTGCGAAATAAATCGTGATCGTAAGTCTGGGTCAGAGCTTCGCCTTCGATCACCTTTTCCCCCAGCCGCTGCAACGGGGTGAAGCGGATGAACGGCGAAACGCGGGAACTGGGTTTGATTTCCTGCAGCTGCATTTTGTCCAACTCCCGTTGCCGGGAGGTCGCCTGCTTGGCTTTGGAGGCGTTGGCGCTGAACCGATTGATAAAGTCCTTCAGTTCGGCCATGCGCTTTTCCACTTTTTTATTTTCCCGCCGAGCCGACTCCAGCGCGATGGCGTTAGCCGTCATGAAGTCGTCATAGTTTCCGGTAAACAAGCGGATTTCCTGATAATCCAGGTCGGCGATATCGGTGCACACCTGATTCAGAAAATAGCGGTTGTGGGAAATAGCGATCACGATGCCCTTATGACCCTGCAAAAACTCGCAGAGCCAGTCGATGCTGTGCATGTCGAGATGGTTGGTCGGTTCGTCCAGCAGCAGAATGTCAGGATTGTCAAACAATACCTGGGCCAATAACACCCGGAGCTTGAACCCGCCCGTCAGAGTGGACATCGGCTGCTGGTGCTTGGCTTCGGGAATGCCGAGGCCGACCAGCAGTTTGGCGGCATCGTTTTCCATCGTGTAGCCGCCGGCATCGGAAAACAGCGTTTCGATGTTGTTGGCGCGTTCTTCTTCTTCCGGCGTCAAATCTTCCTGGGAATAAAGATACTCCCGGTCGAGATGAATCGCCCAGAGTTTTTCATTGCCCATACAGACGGTATTGAGAATGGTCTCCTGCTCGTAGCGATAGTGGTCCTGTTTCAAGAACCCGAGACGGCAATCTTTGTCCACCGCCACTTCGCCGGCCGTCTGCGTCTGCTGCCCGGCCAGGATTTTCATAAACGTCGACTTGCCGGAACCGTTGGCGCCGATCAGGCCGTAACGGCAGCCGGGACGGAACTTGACCGAAACATTTTCGAACAACGTCTGGTGTCCGAACTTCATGGAGAGATTAATCGTAGCAATCATTACCGAATCAAACCCAAATGTTAATTTCTTAAAGCTATACTGCGCAGCGCTAACTTAATCAATGATTGCCGAAAGTCAATCTCCGTCCCCGCCGTCAAGCGTTATTTCTTACCTTTCTTGTGTTTGCCGGACTTCCCCAGCTCCTCTTCGACTTCCTTGGCTCCGGCCGCATAATATCCGGCTTCGTCGGGCGCCAGTTCGTGGAGCAGCCGCAAAAATTCACCGGCATGAACCCGTTCCTCGTCGGCAATATCTTTCAGTACCTCGATCGCCAGTTTGTTGCTGGTCGATTCCGCCAGTTGCATGTACAACTGAATCGCTTCATATTCCGCCGAAACCATGAACCGTACGGCGCGCACCAGCTCGGCATCCGTCAGTTTTCGTCCGGCCGCCATCCCGGCGAATGGATTTCCAAATTCAGGCATAATTCCCCTCCCTTGTTGGTTCGTTAAAATTAACTGCGTTGCGCCAAGTCGCGAAGCTGTTCTCCAGCTTTGGTCAGCGCGTTTTGCTTAAGTTCTTCCGAACCCAGCATCGACGCCGCCGTAACCGTGGCGATATCCTGAAATCCGATAAAATGCAGCCAAAGTTCCAGATAACGACTTTGCAGGTCGAAGTCATGCGCCGGCGGGGTGCTGTAATCGCCGCCGCTGGTATAGATGACCACCGCCCGGCGGTTGACGACCAGGCCTTCGTAACCGGATGCCGTGGCGTTGAACGCCAGTTTCGGTTGGGTCAGAATGTCGATATAATGCTTCAGCCGGTAGGGAATACCGAAATTCCACATCGGCACGCTGAACAGAAAAACCTCGTGGCCCTGAAAGTGATTGAAAATCTGTTCGATCTTGTGCCAGCGTTCGAATTCTTCCGGGGTAAACTCCTGGCCGTGCTGAATGTGGAACTTGGCATCGGCGGTAAATTCGTCATAGTCCGGCAGCGGAAAACTCCAGATATCGATATCTTCCACATGGGCATCGGAGTATTTCCGGCGGAATTCATCAATAAAAACATCCGCCAGAGCTTTGGAATGAGAACGTCTTTTCCTCGGTGAACCTTCAATATGCAACAGTCGTTTCATGGTGGCTCTCCATAAATTCAGCTTGTTGAGAGGTATTTTAAGCGCATAACGGCAAGTTGTCAAATCCCGAAAGGAACCGACCCTCCCCGCGAAGCCGATCTGCTTCCCCGCGGCAGTCGAGTAGGCAGTACGATTTTCAAGCGTTGCCGACTCGGCCTCCAAGCCTGTAACGAACAGAGGAAATGACCACGAAAAAAATCCATTCCATAAAAATGAATTACGAACCCGCCAGAATTTCAGTTTGCAGTCGTCGGGCATAGGCAACGCTGCGGGCAACGGCCTCGCTTTCATTTCGATAAGTCTCGTCGGGTGTTGCACAACGACCGAGCTGAAGTTCGATATTCCAGTTTGCTTCGGGCGCGGCACGGTAAATGGTGCGCATCTCGAGGGGAAGATCCAGTACGCCCTCGCCCAGGGCCGTGCCGAAGAGCCGCGCGCCCGTCAATTCCTGTACCGTATCCGCAATCTGAAAATCCTTGAAATGAACGGTCTTCACGTAAGGGGCCAGCAGACGGCATTCTTTATACGGGTCCTGAAGAATCGGAATGCTGTTGCCGGTATCGAAACAAATGCCGCAGAATTCGTTTTCAATATGTTTGACCACGGAAAGAAGCTCCGAGGCGGTAAAATCCTGATGGTTTTCAACGGCGATTGCAATGCCGTTTTTTTCGGCCTCGGGCATGACGGCGCAAAGATTTTTTTCCGCTTCGCGAAGTTTCTGTTTCCGTTCCGCCGGAGTGAGGCGAAAGCGGCCGGTTCCCCAAATCGCCGTTCGGAGTACGCGAGAGCCGAGCAGACGTGCCATCCGGAGCTGACTTTGCAACGCATCCGAGGAACAGCCCCAGCCGCCGATTTCCAGAAACAGATGATATTTTTCGCACAACCGCCGGATGGCGGGATATTGCGATTCGTCGGCCAGATAGCCGGCTTCGACCATCACCCCGTCGAGTCCGAGTTCGGCCACGTACTTAATGAATTGCGGCAAAGTGAGATATCCCGGGATATCGGTCTGGTCTTCTCTGCCGCAACCGAGCGCAAACCGACAACTCCAGGTAATGATTCCGATTTTCATTTTTTGGTGCTTCCTTTTGCCGTTTTCTTCGCGGCGACGGCGTTTTCAAACGCTTCCGGGCTGACGAAGGCGAGCGTTTTGCCGGTGTCGAGAGCATCGATTTCCGCCATTTCGGCCTCGGACAGTTCGAAATCGAAAATATGGAGATTTTCCTCGATGAGTTTCGGATCGACGGCCTGGGGAATGGCGATGACGTCGTTTTGATTATCCCAGCGCAAAATGATCTGACCGATGCTGCGTTTGTGCGCTTCCGCAATTTTCTGCAAGGTCTTGTCCGCAAAAACGCGACCGCGACAGAACGGACTCCACGCCTCGCACTGAATCTCATTTTCCGCGCAGAATTTCCGCAGTTCCTTCTGCTGGCAGAAAGGGTGAATTTCCAGTTGGTTGACCATGGGATATAACTCGCAGTGATGCAGCAGGTTGGTCAGTTCTTCGATCCCGAAGTTGCTGACGCCGAGCGTACGAACCCGCCCCGAGGTGTAAAGCTGTTCCATGATCTTCCAGCTTTCCAGATAATGCGTCCCCGGCCAGTGAATCAGGTACAGATCGAGGTAGTCCAGCCCCAACCGGTCCAGGCTGGCCAGACCCGCTTCATACTGTGTCCCGCGAACCTGATCGTCGTTCCAGAGTTTGGTGGTGACAAATAGTTCCTCGCGGGGAATTCCGCTGGCGCGGATGGCCGCGCCGACCAGATATTCGTTTCCGTAGATGGCAGCCGTGTCAATCAGGCGGCAGCCGTGCGCCAGGGCGCATTCGACGCTTTCCTGCGTTTTTTTCCGGGAGCGGTAGACGCCGATTCCGATCGCAGGCATAATCCGGCCGTCGGCCAGAGCAAACGATGTTTTCGATATTTTCTGTAACATATTTTCACCTCCGTATATTCAATAACATAAATCCGGAGGGAAATCGCAGCCATGCGATTTTTTGATTCAAAATTTCGATTTTATGATCATGCGCCGGTACTCTTCGGGAGAGATGCCGGTAAGGCGTTTGAAAAAAGTGGAGAAATAGGCTTCCGAGGCAAAATTCATCTGTGCCGCAATGTCCCGCACTTTCAGCATTTCGCGGTTGAACAGCGGTTGGATTTTGTTCAGCAGCTCTTTATCGAGAAAATTCTTGGGCGACATTCCGAGCGCACGATGAAACTTCCGGGAAAAACTGGCCGGCGTTTCCCCGAAAAAATCCGCCAGTTCCGCCACGTTCATCTTGGCATTCACGTTTTCCCGGATATAATTCAGAACCGGAGTGAACGGCCCCATCCGGAGCACCTTGCGTTCGCAATCATCCGGCCAATGCCGAAGCGAAAAGTTCAGCAGAAACTGCTGAAAGCGAAACAGCGTCTCAATCCGGTTCCCCGCGTCGAAAACCCGGTTCATCGCGATGGTTTCCGCCGGCAGATTTTCCCGGAAAAACCGGTCTTCTCCGTCGAAAACATCGCATCCCGGCAGTAACTCCAGATTGTAATGAACGGCTAAATACCACATGCTGTCCCGCGGCCGGGAAAGAACCGGCAGCATCGCGGGCACCAGCAACACGTCGCCCGTCTTCGGAACGCAGACTTCCCCCGTCCGGACATTTTCGAAACCGGAGGAACGATCCCCCTCGTCCAGAATCAACAACAGCGTATTGAACGGCAACGTATAGTGAATATTGTAATTCTGGCGTTCCCGGAAAAGACGGCACAACCGAATTTCCGCGTCGCCGGGCCTGTTGTCGATGAATTCGACTCTTTCTTTTTTCATAATATCCTATGCGTGAACTAATGTTCTCCATACGGTACTATCGCGAAGAAGCCAATGCAATGCAAAAATACGGTAACGGTTAACCGCCTGGAATAAACGGGTTGAGCTGCGTCTATGACTGGTGGCAACGGAACATCCGCCGGAACATGCCGGGCGTCATCCCCTTGACCTGTCCGAACTGACGGTTGAAATTGGCCAGATTGTTAAAACCGGCGTCAAAGCAAACGGCGGCAATGGTGGCATCGGTCCCGGTCAACAGCCGGGCGGCCTTGCCGATTTTCATTTCTTTGACATAGTCGATAAACTTTTTGCGGGTAGTCTTGTGGAAATACCGGCTGAAGGCCGGCGGCGTCATACAGCCGATCCGGGCCGCCTTGTCCAGCGAAAGCGGCAGATTTTTTTCCACCGCGTCGTGAACGTATTTCAACACCCGGTTGATCTTTTCGTCCGGCGCGGACGGGTAGACTTCGGCGCCGGTCAGCGACAACCGACGGTAGTCGGACGCGGCCAGCCGGTCCAGAATTTCAATCAGCAACGCCAGTTTGACGGCGGGAGACACCTGCGTCATCCGCTCCAGCAGCGGCGCGACCGCCAGCGCTTCCGGCAGCGGAAATACCATGCCGTTGTCGGCGTCGTTCAGCATTTTCCGAATCGCCCGGAACTCCGGCAACTGAAAAAATCCGGGTCCGGCAAAATCTTCCTTGAACTGTACCACTCGGGCATGCCCCCAGGTGTCCGACCGGCTGTCGGCCGGCGAATTGTAGTAGTGATGCGGCAGCATCGGACCGATCAACACCAGGTCGCCGGCATCGAACTGGCTGATATTGTCGCCGACGAACCGGGTGCCGAAACTGGAGACAATATAGGTCAGTTCGTACTCCGGATGCAGATGAAAAATACAGTCGATGACGCTGCCGATTTCATCGTGAAGAAAGAACGAACTTTCCTTGTCGGGCAGAATTTTTTCCAGATAGTACTTCATCGGTTAAACCGGTTTAAATAGTATCATTTTACGATAAAATGGTAATAGCGTCTCCGTCCACCAGATATTATTTTAACCATAAGCTGGAAAATTTCAAGACATTTACCGGAGGCTTTCCATGAAACGTTCCGAATTGAATCGGGTATTGACCGACGCCGTGGCGTTCTTTTCCGACCATCAGTTTTTTCTACCGCCGTGGGCGTTCCGGACTCCGGACGAATGGCGGCGGGCCGGAACCGAATGCGCGGAAATCCGCGATCGTCATCTGGGCTGGGATATCACCGATTTCGGCAGCGGCGATTTCGCCCGCCGCGGGTTGACACTTTTTACCATCCGCAACGGCGATTTACAGAATCCGCAGGGCAAGAACTACTGCGAGAAAATCATGATCGTCCGGGAAAATCAGGTGACGCCGTGCCATTATCATAAGTTCAAAACGGAAGACATCATCAACCGGGGCGGCGGCACGCTGGTCATGGCGCTGTGGTATGCGGACGCGGCGGGACGGCAGTCGGACCGGGCCGTGACGGTACAATGCGACGGCATTACCCGGACCTTCCCCGCCGGAGAACCGATCCGGCTGAAAACCGGCGAAAGCATTACGCTCGAACCGCAGATGTATCACTGTTTTCACGGCGAAAACGGCACGGTTCTGGTCGGAGAAGTATCCAAAACCAACGACGACAGCACGGACAATTTCTTTCTGGAACCGGTCGGCCGCTTTCCGGCCATCGAAGAGGACGTTCCGCCCCGCTATCTGCTCTGCAACGAGTACCCCGCATCCCGGTAAGCAAGTTTCCCACAAGTCTCAGGGAAAAACCCGAAGTTGTTCGGGGGACTCAGCAAACATAGTTACGTTCAACCGAATCCAGAATTAAGCACGGAGGCAGACGCAGTTTCAAAGTGCGCTGGGCCTTACGGTCCGCAGAGATGGACGGCTAAAATAGTATCGAAAAAAGTCGGAATCGGCATGGATATCGAATGGCCGGACATCTATTATGTTCCCGGCAAAACTTTTAAGGGGTGCTTATGAAAGAAGACGTGATCGTGGCCGGATATATCTGTCTCGACCTGCTGCCGGAGCTTTATCCGGGTAAGGACGGGGCCTCGTTTCAGTATGTGCCGGGCAAACTGCTGGAAGTGGGCGGCACCGACACGTGTTGCGGCGGCGCGGTGCCGAACACCGGTCTGGCGCTGTTCCGGCTGGGACACGGACCGCAATTGATCGGACGCATCGGCAACGATGCGTTCGGCAGTGCCATTCGAGACCTGATCGAACGCGTTCAACCCGGCTTGGGACGGCATCTGATCGTCGATTCGACGCGCTACACCGCCAATACTTTTATCATCAATCCGCCGGGACAGGATCGGATGTTTCTGGTTCATACCGGCGCGAATGCCGGGTTTTCCTCCCGGGACCTGGCGGCCACGTCCTGGGACGGCGTCCGGCTGTTTCACTTCGGCTATCCGCCGCTGGTGCGGGAGTCCTATCGCAACAACGGCAACGATACCAAAGCGATGTTTCGCGAAATGCGCCGGAACGGCATTACCACTTCCCTGGATATGAGTCTGCCGGACGCCGGTTCGGAAGCGGCCCGCATCGACTGGCCGGCCTGGCTGAACAACGTACTGCCGGAAGTCGACGTCTTTCTGCCGTCGATCGAGGAACTGGCCATGATGACCGGACACGATCAGGCGACGCTGCTGGCTTCGCCGGACGCGTTGCGGGCGCTGGCGGACGAACTGTTGGCCAAGGACGTAGCAGCCGTAGTCATCAAACTGGGCAGCCGGGGCATTTACGTCCGGACGACGGCGGATTCGGCCCGGCTGGCTGGAATGGGCGCGTGCCGGCCGAAAAATCCGGCAATTTGGCGCGATCAGGAATATTTCATGCCTTGCTTCAAGGTAGATGTAAAAGGTACGACCGGGGCCGGAGACTGTACCATCGCCGGGTTCCTGTCCGGGCTGCTGCGGGGGTTGTCGGCAGTGGACAGCGGGGTGCTGGCGTGTGCCGTCGGGGCCTGCAATGTGGAAGCGCCGGATGCGTTCAGCGGCTTGCAGGACTTTGCCACGGTTCAGCGGCGATTGCAGACCGGCTGGGAACGGCGCGATCCGCAATTGGACCGCGCGGTTTGGCAGGAACAGTCTTCGGGAGTATATTCTCGTAAAAATCAATAACGGGTTGAACGGAAAAAGCTGACAATAAGGGAGTGTGTTGTACCATGAGTACTTTTCTGGGTATCGGTCTGGGACCGATTCAAACGGGAATTTTTTTAAGCGGGGCGTGTCAGGGCGGCATGAAGCGGCTGGTGGTTTCGGAAGTGGACGCCAACCTGACGGCGGCGGTACGGGCCGCCGGCGGCATCACCGTCAATATCGCCGGTCGCGACCGGATTACGCAGGAAAAGATCGGGCCGCTGGAAATTTATAATCCGACGGTGCCGGAAGATTTGGCCAAATTGGTACAGGTTGCGGCGGAAGCCGACGAGATTGCTACCGCTCTCCCGGGCGTGGCGTTCTTCAAACATATTGTCGGCTGGCTGAAAGACGGTTTTGCGCAGCAGCCGGACCGCCGCCGATTCATCTATACGGCGGAAAACGACAACTATGCCGCGGAAAAAATGGAAGCCGCCATGGGCGTCAAATATCCGCACACGTATTACCTGAATACGGTAATCGGCAAAATGAGCAAAGTCTGCTCGATTCAGGACACGCCGGAATTTCATCTGGCGCCGTTGTGTCCGGGAATCGACCGGGCTCATCTGGTGGAATCGTTCAACCGCATCTATATCAATCCGGTGGCGGACATCGAACAGCGCCAGGTCAAAAACCTTCACGTCAAACCCGACCTCTATCCGTTCGAAGAAGCCAAACTCTACGGCCATAACGCCGTTCATTTCATGCTGGGCTGGTACGCCGGCACGATGGGCTTAACCAGCATGCACGAAATCGCCGGACATCCGGAATTGATTGAAGCCGCCCGCGACGCCTTTATGAACGAATCCGGCCAGGCGTTGTGCCGGAAGTGGAAAGACGTCGATCCGCTGTTTACCGCCGACGGGTTCAAGGCGTATGTCGACGATCTGCTGATTCGGATGGTCAATCCGTTCCTGCGCGACCGGGTCGACCGGATCATCCGCGACCTGCCCCGCAAACTGGACTACAACGACCGGGTGATCGGGACGATTCGGATGTGTCTCGATCAGCAGGTGATTCCGAAACGCTTCATCCGGCTGGCGGGAGACTGTTTCGCGCATCTGGAAGCCAATCCTCCGCCGCCGCAGCAACAGAAATAATCGGCGAGACGATCAATCACAATGGCCGGACTGATTCGATGAATCACTCCGGCCATTGATCATTTTTAGGGGAAAGAAACTCAGCGCCAGACCGGAGGCGGACAGTCTCAAGGGACAGCAATGGAGCGCTGTTTCCCAGGCACCAGGTGTCATCCCCGCCACTCCCGATGTGACCTTCCCGTCCCTTTTCTCCGGTTCTTTCCGGGACTTGCCTCGTCGATGCGGCGCCGACTGGATTTTTCCGGTTCGCGTCATAGATTAAGCATTTGATACTTTAATGTAATCATACGGATGGAACATGGCAAAAGAATACAATATCTGGATTGTTGCCGGCGAAGCTTCCGGCGATATGTACGGCGCGCGGCTGGCGCGGGAATTGCAGAAGATGGCGGCCAGTCGGGGCGCGGCCTTGCGGCTGGCCGGCATGGGCGGACCCGAAATGCAGAAAACCGGGATGGATATTCTGGTCGATTCGACCGAGTTGGGCGTGGTCGGGTTGGTGGAAGTGTTCAAGCACATTTTTATGTTTATCCGGCTTTTTTTCGGTCTGGTGAACAAGGCGACGGAAGAACGGCCCGATGCCGTGATTCTGATCGACTATCCCGGCTTCAATCAGCGGTTTGCCTATATGATGTACCGAAAAGGCATCCCGGTGATCTGGTACGTCAGCCCGCAGGTCTGGGCCTGGGGCAAAGGACGGATTCCCAAACTGGCGAAATATTGCGCCAAAATGCTGGTGATTTTCCCGTTCGAAACGGAAACCTATGCGGGAACCGGACTCGATACCGTATTTGTGGGCCATCCGCTGGTGGATATTATTCACGAGCGGTTCGATGCCACGCTGCAACGCGATCCGAATACTTTTCTGCTGTTGCCGGGCAGCCGGATTCACGAGCTGGAAATGCTGCTCAACTCCATGCTGGATACGGTCTGCGAACTGCATCGCCGCCATCCGGAACTGAAATTCGTCTTGTCGGCGCCGCGCGAACGGATTTATCGCAAAGCCGAAGCGATGGTGACGACGTATCGCCGGCACCATGCCGAACTGCCCGAAATCACCATGACGTGCGGCGATACGCCCCAATGGCAGCAGCGGGCCGGAACCGGTTTGGCCACGTCCGGCACCGTGACGGTGGAATGCGCCATCGCCGGACTGCCGCTGGTGGTGATCTACCGGCTGAAATGGATTACGCTGCTGGTGGCGGGAGCGCTGGTCAAACTGTTCCGCGGCTATTTTACCATGGTCAATATCATTGCCTATAAAACTGTCTATGAAGAATTCCTGCAATGGCGGGTCTGCCCGAAGATTCTGGTTCCGGCCATCGAGAAGATTCTGCCCGGCGGATCGCGCCGGGAGGAAGTCGTCAAAGAGATTGCCGAAGTCAAAAACGCGCTGTGCTGCGGCAGCGACGGCGCCAGCGTGAATGCCGCCCGCCAATGTATGGACTTTATCGACAAAAACAAAACGGAACCGGAATTTACCTTGTAAAATGAAGACCCGGACGCTGATAGCCGGGCTGGTCCTGGCGGTGCTGGCCGTGGTGTTGCGGCTGATTTATCTGCAACAGTTTGCCCGGTTGCCGGTATTCGACCTGCCGAACGGTCCCGACGTGTTCGACTATGACAGCTGGGCCAAGGCGATTCTCTCCGGTCAAGGACTCTGGCAGACGCCCAACATTCACGGTCCGCTCTATCCGTTCTTTCTGGCGCTGCTGGACAAGCTTTTTTCGCTGCAATATTTCTGGATCCGACTGACGCAGGGGTTGCTGGGGACGGCGGCATTTGTCGGACTGTTTGCGATTCTGCGGCGGTCCGGTCAGACTCCGCTAGCCTGGCTGGTACTGGTGCTGGCCGTGATTTATCCGCCGCTGATTTATTATCAGAGCGAACTCATCAGCGAAACGCTGCTGCTGCCGTTGTTCTGTCTGGTGCTGGTTCTGTTGGACCAGGCGGACCGGATGGCCGAACGGAAAGGGTCGGTCGGTCCGGCGCTGGCCGTCTTTGCCGCCGCCGGGGTAACGGCCGG
>Ga0070399_1002890_pt1 | contig 15874 bp, 12 predicted proteins | sample BioMet4_FD_61217 | JGI IMG/M metagenome (GOLD analysis project Ga0070399, IMG submission 61217) | Microbial communities from bioreactor (seeded with sewage sludge) at LBNL, California, USA - Biofuel metagenome 4 (version 1) | ecosystem: Engineered > Bioreactor > Anaerobic > Unclassified ... | reverse complement strand
ATATCGGAGATTGGGGACGTGACTGTTATTATTACCAGAGCGCTAAGATGGCATACTATTTTGGCGTTACAAAGGACTGGCAATATATGAGTGGTGGCAGTAAAGAAGATGCATTACAAAGCATTACTGCCTCAAAGAATCCCATTAATATGGCATTGCAAAACAAAATTAAGGGAGAGAGGATGGTGATGATTATCAACTTCGCTGCTTTCCAAGGAGATAAGGCCCAAGCCATAACAGGGTTATTACAACCTATGTTTGGTAAGCTCAACGCTATCGTATATACATTAAAATAAACTGATGAATTCAATTCGTCTTGTGTCTGTTGTGCCACAGGTGTTTGCGCAACAAAATAACTTGGATTCCGAAATATGGAATCAAGATATTAAATTTGAGAAAGGACAGGTCTATCTTATAGAGGCCGATTCAGGTAAAGGTAAGAGTACTTTTTGTAGCTATATCGTGGGTTATCGTCATGATTATGCTGGGAAAGTGCTTATCGACGACCAAAATGCATTAAATTTCAAGGTTCAGGATTGGGTTGATTTACGTCAGAACCATATCAGTCATCTTTTCCAGGAATTACGTTTGTTTCCTGAGTTGACGGCTTTTGAGAACGTGGAAATCAAGAATAAGCTCACTAATTTTAAATCGGAGGCACAGATTAAGGAATGGTTTGATCATTTGGATATTGCTGACAAATTAGATGCAAAGGTAGGGCGGATGTCGTTTGGACAGCAACAACGTGTGGCCATGATTCGGGCGTTGGTGCAGCCTTTTGAGTTTCTGTTGGCTGATGAACCCATCTCTCACCTCGATGATTCGAATTCGCAGCTAATGGGTGAAATCCTAATGGAAGAGGCAAAAGCACAGGGAGCTGGGGTTATCTTGACGAGTATAGGTAAGCATATCGCCTTAAACTACGATAAAACGTTACGATTATGAGTTTGGTTTGGAAATTATTGAAGCAGCATATTAATGTTGCACAGTTTGTGGGGTTCTTCTTTGCCAATCTTTTCGGAATGTTCATTGTCCTGCTTGGCTACCAATTCTATGAAGATGTAATGCCCGTTTTTACTTCCCAAGACTCTTTTATGCGGAATGATTATGTCATTCTCAGCAAGAAGATAGGTATGGGCAGTACAGTCAGTGGGCGTAGCAATGCCTTTACCAATGACGAGATTGGTGATCTAAAGCGTCAGGTTTTTGCCACTAAGGTGGGCAAGTTTACATCCACTGAATATAAAGTGGATGCGCATATGGGCATTAATGGCACTGAGATACTTAACTCAGAGCTTTTCTTCGAAAGTATTCCCGATGAATTTATCGACATCCCTTTGAAGAATTGGAGTTACAAACCGGGTGCTCGTGAAGTTCCTATTATTTTGCCACGTAGCTATATCGCTATGTACAACTTTGGCTTTGCACAAAGCCATTCTTTGCCAAAGATCAGTGATGGACTGGTTGGTATGATAGATTTTAATATCTATATTCATGGCAATGGGCACCAACAGCAGTTTGTCGGGAAAGTCATTGGATTCTCTAATCGGCTTAGCACAATTGTGGTTCCTCAGGCATTTATGGACTGGAGTAATGCATATTTTGCGCCAGATGGGCATTCTGATCCTACCCGTCTAATTCTTCAAGTCGATAATAGTGCCGACCAGTTGTCGACTAAGTATATCGATCGAAAGGGTTATGAGGTAGAAAATGATCAGTTACAGACAGAGAAAACCACCTATTTCTTACGAATGATGGTTTCCCTTGTTATGTTTGTTGGCTTGATAATCTCACTATTGAGTTTCTATATTCTTATGCTCAGCATATATCTTTTGGTGCAGAAGAATGCTGAAAAGCTTGAGAACTTGCTCCTCATTGGATATAGTCCAGGGCGTGTTGCTGCACCATACCAGTGGCTGACTATTGGATTGAACGTGGGTGTATTGCTCATCGCATGGTTGGCGCTGTTCTTTTTGCGTGGATATTATATGAATATCATAGAAACGCTATTTCCTGAAATAGATGGAGGAACGATGTTTCCGGCCATTATTCTGGGTATAGGATTGTTTGTTTTGGTTAGTGTTTTCAATATCATTGCAATCAGAAGAAAGATAATTAGCATTTGGAAACGAAAGGAGTAAAATGGAAATGAAGAAGAAAGGCTATACAAATTCAGATGGCATGAAGCGTGAATCCTACGACTATTATGAGGTCAAGGAAGCGTCAATGCTTCTTGATTGGCTTCTGAAGAATGTCAATGAGAGTCGCAGTAAGGTTAAAGCCACACTCAGTGGGCAGGGAATAAAGGTAAATGGGAAGACTGTTACACACTTCGATTTTGCCCTAACACCCGGTATGAAGATTGCTGTCAGCAAAACCAAACGTAACCGTACACTGCGAAGCCGTTATGTAAAGATTGTCTATGAGGATAGCTTTTTAGTTGTCCTTGAAAAGAATATTGGCATCCTCAGCATGGCTGCAGGGCATAGTTCTCTGAATGTTAAGAGTGTCTTGGATGATTATTTTCGCAACACCAAGCAACATTGCACGGCACATATCGTGCACCGGCTTGACCGCGACACAAGCGGCTTGATGATTTACGCCAAAGATAAGCGAACGGCATTGGCCCTTGAGGCTGACTGGCATCATACCGTTTATGATCGACGCTATGTTGCTGTTCTGTCAGGTGTAATGGAAGACAATCAAGGCACAATAGCCAGTTGGCTTAAAGATAATAGTGCCTACGTTACATATAGCAGTCCTGTTGACAATGGGGGAAAGTACGCAGTGTCTCATTTTGTAACTTTAGACCGCAATCAACAGTATTCCTTAGTGGAGTTCAAACTTGAGACAGGACGCAAGAATCAGATACGTGTGCATGCCGCTGACATGAGCCATCCTGTGTGTGGAGATCCGAAATATGGAAACGGAGACGACCCTATTGGGAGACTGTGCTTACATGCTTATGTGCTCTGTTTCTATCATCCAGTCACCCATGAGCCCATGGAGTTTTCAACAAACATACCCCATGCATTTACACAATTATTTTAATTATTTAGCAAGTTGACAATGAATACAAGCTTCTCTTTTTATCTTTTCATTATCATAGCCATAGTTTTTGGCATCATAATCATCAAAAAGGTAACAGGTTGCCTTTTTCGTGCAATAGGCATTTTGGTTATAATAGTTGCGCTTACCTATATTTACTTTACCTTTTTCAGATAGAACAATTAGATGTGAAAGGACTCCATGTTCTTGTACCTACGCTTCATCCATCGGTTATAGATGTTGCGTAGCCAAAGGCGGTGTGCAGCAATAAATCCCACTCCGATAGCCATCATGGTGAACCAAGCATATGTAGTGCCCAGGAATGTTTCCAATATTTGAATAAGGGTTATTGGAATGATAAACGTTCCTATCACTTCTAACATTTGGATATAATTGTTATCTACGCCACCTTTACTTATAAACTTCTCGTTAAGGGGTATCTTTTTGTTGTTATAAACGGCCAACTGCATAATGGTGAAATGTTGGAAACCTGCAGTAAACAGGCCATAAGATAACAACATCAGTATTGACCATTTACCCACAAAGACCATGGGAAGCATCAGGATAAATGGCAGTGTCAGCAGTCCACAGTAAAAATAATACTTTGCGGTGAGCAGTTTCAGAATGTTTTCCTTATGGACCATGAGGACGTCAATGTAGTTTCCTTCATAGCTCATTACCTTAACGAGCATCATGACAGCAAAGATCACGAAGTTGTAGATGCACCAGAAGTTTGTCATAAACGATGTGTCGTAGACTTCGGTGAATGTAATAAGTAGACTGATGACGACAATTATGGCAATAGATGATATAAAACTTTTCCGAGGATTCTTGTTTCTAAGCAAGGACTTTACTTCCAATTTGAGGTGTTCTCCCATATCCCCATATCTTTCCAGGAAGCTCAATTTGTGAATCGTCTTTGGTGAAGTATCTTTCTGCTTGCCTAGTTCGTCCCAAATACTATGGTATTGAACCCTACGGTTGATTTCGACCAATCCAATCAAAATGACTAGTGCAACAACATGAGGGATTATATTTCCATTTTCTAATCCAGTGCCGATATTAGAGTAAAAGATAAAAAAGTCATCAAATCCTAGGATTAATCCTGGAGTAATAAGTAAAACAGAAGCAGCTATCGGTAGTATCCACCACAGCATCTTGTTGATCACCAAAGTGCGTGTAATCGAGTAAAACTGGCTGTCTGCTAATGTGATGATGTAATAGAGCAGCATAATGGATAGCGAAGTGAGCAATCCATAGCTGAATAATACCGACATCATACAAAAGGGAATGAGGATCGTAAACCATATCGTGTTACCCCAGTTGAACAAAGATCTCAATATAAAGCAATCGACGGTGGTGTATCTTGGGATAGGCAATAAGACATATGGCTTGACTATCTGGGCAGGTGTCTGCTGAGAGATATACCTAAACCAATAATCTATAAGGAGAATAACTGGCATTGCAGCCATGATAAACTCTGGTGAGGTAAGAGTTTTCGATTCATTAGCCCCCATTGCCAAGATTACAGCAAACATGAGCATGTAAGCAATCATGAATGTGAATGATATGCCTACTAGCCATTTAGCTGCCTTGTTAGCTTCGTAAATAGGGTCACGCTTCTCAGAGAGCTCCCTATGATGCTGTAGCAGGCGAAAGAGCTGATAAAATGAGAGAGTTGTCATAAGAAGCTTTTTATTATAGTAGTTTTGTTTTGATTGTTATCTTAAGTCTATTACTTCAGCAGTTGGAAAATCCTTTGCTCTAAAAGTAAACATAGAGTTAGGAAGATTCTTTTTGCGGAAATTTGATATAGTAATCGTAGACCATTTACCCCCTGAAAGCATTTTTATGACACTGGGAATATAGCTCTTGCGATTGATTGTGAGGTATATCTCAGAGACACCACGGTTTTTATTTTGTGCCGTCATGTGCACTTGATAGTTTGCACTAGATGTAGTCATTCTGAGATTGTATCCACTTTTATACATCGTAATGAAAGTATATGGGTTCATTTTCATACGTTGTGCTTCTGTAGGTGTCGTTACGTTTACTTCGTTAGTGCTTTTCAGATAGCTCCACTGTGTCTTACCATTGTACCAAACCACAGCACCACCTGCACGGGCATAGAACATATTATCTTTGATGGAGATGGTTCCAGAGGTTGATTTGATATCACCACCCGAAATGTGAAAGTTGGCCGAGGCACCACTTTTGTTGCCGATAATGGCGGCTGTCTTGTCCAATACCTTTTGAGCTTGCGTCGCCCTTTGTGCCGACACACACAGTGTGGTGAGTGTCAACAGTGCTATCATTGCTATTTTCTTCATTTTACAGTCATTTTTTTGTACTTACAATTTCAATAACGGCATTGCTAGGGTAGATGTTACCATCATTAATAACGTTTAACCTTAACTGCTATGGATCTGATTCAGTAAACTGTTGAGGCTGTTTTCATCTGTGATTAACACATCACGTGGCTTTGATCCCTGTGCTGCACCCACAATGCCAGCAGCTTCCAATTGATCCATAAGTCTCCCGGCACGGTTATAACCGATGGAGAATCTGCGCTGAATCATACTTGTAGAGCCTTGTTGCGTAATGACAATGGCATGGGCTGCCTCATCAAAATAAGGATCAAGGTTCTTTGCATCTGTAGCTCCTGAGCCTCCGCTAATCATGTTGTTGTTCTCGTCGGGTTCTGGCAACTCCATTGGATCAACTGGTCCTGGCTGTGCTGCAATATAGTCACAGATCTCTTCTATCTCGGGAGTATCTACAAATGCACACTGAATTCGAATCGGCTCTCCTCCTGCAAGGAAGAGCATATCACCGCGACCAATGAGCTGATCAGCGCCAGTTGCATCAAGGATAGTTCGTGAATCAATCTGCGAAGTCACACGGAAAGCCATACGTCCAGGGAAGTTTGCTTTGATGTTACCCGTGATAACTTTAGTAGTAGGACGTTGGGTTGCAATCACCATGTGTATGCCTACTGCGCGTGCCAACTGTGCAATACGCTGGATAGGCAGTTCGATTTCCTTTCCCGCTGTCATGATGAGGTCGCCAAACTCGTCGATGAGTACTACGATATACGGCATGTACTCATGGCCATCGGTTAGGCGAAGCTTATGATGAATGAACTTATCGTTGTATTCAGAAATCTTCTTTACTTGCGCCTTCTTCAACAAGTCATAACGAGTATCCATGAGCTTACAGAGCGAATTGAGGGTGCGCACAACTTTTTGCACGTCGGTTATGATGGGCTCATCCTCGTTTTCAGGCAAGGCAGCCATGTAGTGAGGTGCAATCTTGTTGTAGATGCTGAACTCCACCTTCTTGGGATCGACAAGCACAAACTTGAGTTCGTTGGGGTGCTTCTTGTAAAGTAGAGAAGTGATGATGGCATTGAGAGCCACAGATTTACCCTGACCTGTAGCGCCGGCAACGAGCAAATGGGGTATCTTAGCAAGGTCAACCATGTAGACTTCGTTGGTGATGGTCTTGCCCAAAGCCATGGGAAGAGCCATGTGCGAGGTCTGAAACTTCTTGGTGTTGACAACGCTTTCGACCGACACAATTTGCGGACTCTTGTTAGGTACCTCAATACCGATGGTACCCTTTCCGGGTATGGGCGCAATGATACGGATGCCCAGAGCAGACAAACTAAGGGCTATATCTGCCTCAAGACCACGAATCTTGCTAATTCGCACACCTTCAGCCGGGGTTATCTCATACAGTGTAACCGTAGGACCCACAGTTGCATTGATTCGAGAAATCTTCACTCCAAAGCTGCTAAGCACTTCTATAATGCGATTGTTGTTGGCTGTTATCTCCTCCATGTCAATGACAGGCTTGGAGTTATATTTCTTCAACAGATCGCAATTGGGAAACCTGTAGTTGGTAAAAGGCTCCCAAGGGTTGATAGGAACCGATAATCTTTCCTCTGCAGTGGTACCGTTGCCAGATGCCTTGGCCTCTTGTTGAACCTTGTCAACGACAAGCTCACTCTCCACAACAGGTAGAGGTTTGTCGTCAGATTCGTTGAGTTGGCCACCTCTAGGTGGTATAATGGGTGATTGCCCCTGAGTCATATCAGTGAGGTCAACAACCGTGGGCAGTTCTTCCTCTTCGTCATCAATAACTTCTTCAACCTCTATTTGTTCGGTTCCCTCGTCTTTAGACGCGTGGTTTGTAACTGTAAACTTTACCTTATTGGTAATGTATTTTACGGGGTTTAGTGCTTTACGAATGATTTCTATGGTTTCAGCGCTAAGATACGTGAGAAATGCAAGAGCCACGATCAGCAATATAGCTGTTAGTCCTGGAGGCCCTATCATGTTCTCTAATTGCTTTACGCAAAACACGCCATGATTTCCTCCTGGGTTGAAGACCATGTTGCTCATGAGTGGGGTTAGAAATTTCGCAAAAGTGACAGAACTCCAAACCATCACTAATGCCGTGCCAAGGAACCATTTCCATAGATTCACGTGGTATGCACGTGTTAACTTCAAGGCAACCAAAATGAGGAATAGGGGAATAAGGAAAGCCGGTAAACCGAAGTTTACTGTCATCAGATAGTAGGATAGAATGGCACCCAACGATCCACAATAGTTCGTGAATTCTTTATTTTGATTGAGCCATTCTCCCGGTCGCATGTTTTCCAACATGCTCTGATCTACTTGCGCTGTGGAGAGAAACGACGCCATAGCAATGATAATGTACACAGCTATCGCCAGAATAATCAACCCCAAAAAGAAATTGGAGGTTTCGTTCTCGAAGATATATTTGAATCCAGTCGCCTCGCTAAAATTTTTTGACTTACGGCTGGTCTTTTTCCTTGCCATTATCGATGCTTTCTTTACTTTATATGCAAAAGTAATAGATTTCACTTGAAACTCAAAATAAAAGAAGACGAAGTTTATAAGATATTTACAATACTTGACGCGTATCGTTACGAAAATACAATTCTGGAACTAACGACGATAGAATTAATTTAATCATTAGATTCATGTTTAACGTATTTGCATAATTCTTTGAAAATTATTGAATTCAATACAGTATAGGTCGGAATGAGGTTTTTAGGAGGTTGTGAAACAAATTGTTTCATCGAGTGAATCAATTTGAATCACTCTATGAATCAAATTGATTCACGTTGTGATTCAATTTGTTACACAATTTCATTACGGTTCTTTCATAGACACTATAGTGAATCTTGTTTTTTCGAAATGGATGGAAAATTCCATCGTCTTTTCATATTTTATCCATCGTTTTTTTATACTTTTGCATTAAGTAAAAAAAATCGATGAGAAAAAACATATATAGTAAGTTCGATAAGAAGCTGATATCTGGACTTCCTACATTAGAGTTCCCTGGACGAATAATTTCTATAATATCGCCCCAAGAGACGGACAAGGCAGTAGATTATTTGCTTTCAAGCGATATTCTTGGAGTTGATACAGAGACGAGGCCTGCATTTAAGCGTGGTGAACAACATCAAGTATGCCTCCTTCAGGTATCGAATCGTGACACTTGCTTCTTGTTTCGCTTGAATCATACAGGGATGACACTGAAGATTAAACAATTACTTGAAGATACCACTGTACGTAAAATAGGTCTTTCATGGCATGACGATCTTCGTGCATTGGAGGCACTTCATCCGTTTAAGCCTGGTCTTTTTATTGATCTCCAGGACATGGTTAATGATCTTGGCGTGGAGGATCTTAGTCTTCAAAAGCTATATGCAAACTTCTTTCACAAAAAGATCTCAAAGCGCCAACGACTTTCTAATTGGGAGGCCTCGGTGTTGAGTGATAAGCAAAAGCAGTATGCCGCCATCGATGCATGGAGCTGTATCCATCTATACGAGGAAATTATGAGGCTTAAAACAACACATGACTACGACCTAATCGCTGTACCTGACCCCGTGAAGTCTGATGAAATGGTTAAAAATCAGACTACAGAATAAGAATTCATTGGCAATAATGACAAGATGAGCTATAATAATATATATCTGAAACGAGGCAAAGAGGAGTCCCTTTTGCGTTTCCATCCTTGGGTTTTTTCTGGTGCTGTACAACGTGCTGACGAAGGAGTAGCTGAAGGAGACTTGGTGCGTGTAATAACTGCTGATGGCAATTTCATTGCAGTAGGGCATTATCAGAACAGTTCGATTACCGTACGTGTACTTGCGTTTCAGGATATTGCTATAGATCATAAGTTTTGGACAATGCGCCTTTCGGATGCATTACGTATGCGCCAAAGCATAGGTGTTGCTGACAATACTCAAAATAGCACCTATAGACTGATTTATGGTGAGGGTGACAATTTGCCAGGACTGATCATAGATTGTTATGATCAGACGGCAGTGATTCAGGCTCATAGTTTGGGCATGCACCTTTGCAGAGAGGACATATGCAAGGCTCTATTGGAAGTGATGGGCAGTCGCATCAGTAATGTATACTATAAAAGCGATACCACACTGCCGAACGCGGATGAACTTGGCCAAGCAAATGGATTTATCCATGGACAGACAGATAACAACATAACGGTTGAAAATGGCCTGAAATTTCGTGTTGATTGGCTTCGCGGACAGAAGACGGGATTCTTTGTTGATCAAAGGGAGAACAGGTCACTTGTGGAACATTATTCGAAAGATCGGAGTGTACTCAATATGTTTTGTTATACTGGAGGATTCTCGGTCTATGCCATGCGCGGTGGAGCGAAGCTCGTTCATTCTGTCGATAGCAGTGCCAAAGCTATTGAATTGACCAACAATAATGTTGCGCTTAATTTCCCAGATGACTCTCGCCACAAAGCTTTCGTTGACGATGCTTTTAGGTATCTCGAAGAAACCGACAAGCTTTATGATCTTATAGTGCTTGATCCACCTGCGTTTGCGAAGCATCGTAGTTCATTGCGCAATGCCTTAAAGGGTTATACAAGGCTTAATATGAAGGGTCTCTCTCATATAAAGGCCGGAGGTTTGTTGTTCACTTTCAGTTGCTCCCAGGTTGTTTCAAAAGACGATTTTCGGCGTTCCGTTTTCACCGCAGCCGCTCAGGCGGGTCGCAAAGTGCGTATTCTTCATCAGTTACATCAGCCTGCTGATCATCCAATCAGCATCTATCATCCAGAAGGCGAATATCTTAAGGGGTTGGTTCTTTACGTGGAATAAACATGTCTTTACTTTTTCACCAGAAAATAGCCAATGAGATTAAGCGGCGCTCACTTATGCGTCACGAAGGTCTTTATCTCGTTGCATTGTCAGGTGGAGCAGACAGTGTGGCACTCTTACGTGTCCTCATTGTACTGGAATATAAGGTTGAGGCTGTTCATTGCAATTTCCATTTACGAGCTGAGGAAAGTGATCGAGATGAGAATTTTTGCGTTTCACTCTGCGAACAACTAGGTATCAAGCTTCATCTCGTACATTTCGATACGCTTGGCTATGCTTCAGCACATCATGTCTCCATTGAGATGGCTGCTCGTGAACTTCGTTATGGTTACTTTGAGAGGCTTCGTTTAGCCTTAAATGCTGAAGATATATGTGTAGCCCATCATCAAGATGACCAAGTAGAGACGGTATTGCTTAATCTTGTTCGTGGGACAGGACTTGCAGGATTGCAAGGGATGTGTCCTCGAAATGGCCATATTATAAGGCCGATGCTTGGTATGTCTCGTGCAGAGATCCTGGTATATTTAAATAGCTTAGGCCAAAGTTATGTGACCGACAGTACAAACCTTGACAATGAATTACAGCGCAATAAGTTACGCCTTGATGTGATACCATTGCTTGAAACCATAAACCCAGCTGTAAAAGAGAATATTGCTCGAATGACAGACCACCTGCATGAGGTTGCTAAGGTGGTGGAGAGTTCTTTACGAGAATCGACAAATATTATTCAGGTAGATGATAATTGCTATGATTTGAATGTTCTCTCAGCTCAACTTTCTCCTGAATATCTTTTGTGGAGCATTGTTAGTCAATACGGCTTCAATAGTGCTCAGGCTTCAGAAATAATGGCAAATAGACAGAGTGGGGCAAAATGGAAGTCAACTCATTATGTTGCTTGTGTTGACCGGGATAGATTATATATTTTGCCTCGTAAGGATTGGGAGGAGGACCTGCCTGAATTTCGCATACCAGAGATTGGCACTTATCAATATCCTCATGTTTTAAATTGGGGTAACGAGAAGGAAGGTCACCGTGATCAAACACATTTTCGCTTTGTCACACAATTTATTGATAGTAAGTCTGATATCAGCAAATCCCACCTTACTGCAACGCTTGATGCTGATGAGGTTGAATTTCCATTGACTCTTCGGCCAATCCATGAAGGGGACCGATTCGTGCCTTTTGGCATGAAGGGTAGCAAACTTGTCAGCGATTTTCTGACTGATCTAAAGATGCCCTTGCCACAGCGTCGTCGTCAGTTGGTATTGACGGATGCTCATGGCAATATACTGTGGCTCGTGGCATGCCGCATCGATAACCGATTCGCTTTGATTAAAGGACATTCTACTAAGGCCTTGATTATTACTACGGAATGAGTTAAAGAGCAAGAAAGTACATTTCAGACATGTTTTATTCTCAATTCTTACGATATCTGTGAATTATTCGTTATTTTTGTTCAAGAATATCAATCATCAAATCAACTTAATATGTTTACAGAAGCAAACAAAAGGCAAATAGAGGGGTGTGGGATGACTACAGCTCAAGTAGAGCATCAATTGGAACAGGTTAGAAATGGTTTTCCTTTCCTACATATTGAGGCAGCAGCAGCTGTTGGCGATGGAATCATGGCCCCAGATGAAGCTGCACAGGCTCATGCTGTTAATGCCTGGGAGGTTTATAAGCAAGGGGGAGGACATCGTGTCGTAAAGTTTGTGCCTGCCTCAGGTGCTGCCAGCCGAATGTTTAAGAATTTGTTTACCTTTCTGAATGCAGATTATGATGTGCCGACAACTGACTTTGAAAAGTACTTTTTCGATGAAATCAAGCGTTTTGCGTTCTATGAGGCACTCGATGAAAAGTGCCAGGAAAACAATCAACAATCAATTGAAGAACTTATTCAGACTGGTAATTATAAAGCCGTAGTTGCCAATATGCTTACTCCTCAGGGGTTGAATTACGGTCAGTTGCCTAAGGGTTTGTTGCTATTCCATAATTATTCTGATGGGTCTCGTACACCTATGGAAGAACACTTAGTGGAAGGCGCACGATATGCTGCTGTCGATGGACAGGCTCAAATCCACTTCACAGTATCACATGACCATCTTGTTCTCTTCCAAAATAAAGTGGCAGAAAAGCTGCCTTACTTTGAACAGAAGTTCGGAATAAAGTTTGATGTTTCTTTCTCAGAACAAAAGCCAAGCACCGATACCATTGCCACCAATCTTGATAACACGCCTTTTCTAAATTCAGACAACTCGCTTTTGTTCCGTCCTGGTGGACATGGAGCTTTGATAGAAAACCTTAATGATATTGATGCAGATGTGGTTTTTATCAAGAACATCGACAATGTGGTTCCAGATAGACTTAAGGAAGACACGGTGCTTTGGAAACAAATTATTGCTGGTGTTTTGGTAGAGACTCAACAAAAGGCTTTTGATTATCTTCATTTATTGGATAGCGGTAAATATAGTCATGATCAACTCCTTGAGATAATTCGGTTTGTTCAACGTGTTATTTGTTGTAGATATGCTGACACCAAGAATTTGGAAGATGCAGAATTAGTGCTGTATCTCCGTAAAAAACTCAACCGACCTATGCGTGTTTGCGGTGTCGTTAAGAACGTCGGAGAGCCTGGAGGTGGACCATTCTTGGCTTATAACTCTGATGGCAGCGTAAGTCCTCAGATTCTTGAAAGCAGTCAAATCGATAAGAATAATGCCGAGTACATGAATATGTTTACTTCCGGCACACACTTTAATCCAGTTGATCTTGTCTGCGCTATTAAGGATTATAAGGGCCAGCCGTTCAATTTGCTAGACTTTGTCGACCATAATACTGGCTTTATCAGCAACAAGAGCAAGGACGGTCGCGAACTCAAAGCTCTAGAATTACCAGGTCTTTGGAATGGTGCAATGAGTGATTGGAATACTGTCTTCGTTGAAGTGCCACTTGCAACTTTTAATCCAGTCAAGACCGTTAATGACCTTCTTAGAGATGTGCATCAATAATTAGTTGTTATATAAGTAACTATATATTTTTGCTGAATATTAAGTAGAAGTTATTTGAAAGATATAAAGTATTATATATACTTGACAATTGCTTACTTGTAACCACAATTATTTATTATAGAAATCCCTGGCTATTCTTTCTTTTCTGAATAGCCAGGGATTTCTAGTTTTACTTATGTATGTTTGATGCTCTGCTTTCTATTGCTACAAAATTTCTTATATCAGATTTCCAAAAGAGAGTCAACGAGTTTCTCTGCTCCGGCATCTGTAAGTTCTTTTGCGGTACCATTGCCATAGGTTACACCACAAGTGTGGCAGCCTGCACGCCGTCCCATTAATATATCGAAGTGCATGTCTCCAATAACAAGTGCATCATTGGGACTGACATTAAAGTGCGAAAGTGTTTTGAGAACAGGACAAGGGTCCGGCTTTGCAATTTCGACGTCTTCGCTACCAAGGATGAGTGAGACATAGGTTTCAAGCTCCATTTCATGTACAAAGTCCTGTAGTGAGTTGTGGCCACGGCTTGATGCAATCGTAATTATGGCACCTTTTTGGTGCCATTTTTTGATAGCCTCAACAACTCCGGGGAATATTGGGACTGCACCTTGCCTGTTGCGCTCGGCAAAAACCCTATGATAGATGCCAACACAGCGGTTTGCTTGTTCATCACTTAAGGGCATTAAAGCACGAAAACATTCTATGAGTGGTAGGCCAATAGTCTTGCTACATTCTTCACGAGAGCGCATTGGTAAACCGGCTTCGCGCAAAGTGGTTTGCATAGAGTCTGTGATTATTTTGTTAGTGTCGGCCATAGTGCCGTCAAAATCAAGAATAAAAAGCTTGTTCATAGAAATAAACGAATATATAAAGATGCTTTTCTGACAATCTCTTTGCAAAATTACCACATATCTTTGCCAAATAAATCATTTTGCGCTACTTTTGCAGAATAATGGTCAATGAAATGGAGACGTTAAAGGAAAAAACAGCCAAAGGACTCTTCTGGGGTGCTATCAATAGTGGCTCTACTCAGTTCTTAAATTTTGTGATTGGCATTTTTCTGCTAAGAATTCTATCTGTTGATGATTACGGTATTGTCGGAATGATTGCAATCTTTACTTTGATTGCAGGTAATTTGCAAGACAGTGGTTTTACAACAGCGCTGGTCAATGGCCAGGATATAACTGAGGAAGACTATAATTCGGTGTTTTGGTTTAGCACAACTATCAGTCTTAGCCTGTATGTCATACTCTTTTTCAGTGCACCGCTTATTGCCGATTTTTTTCACCAACCTTGTCTCATCCCTCTCTCTCGCTTTGTCTTCATTACCTTTGTGCTCAGTGCTATAGGAATTTCACACAATGCTTTCATGGTCCGAAAGATAATGGCTAAAGAACGAGCAATAATAAGTATCGTGGCTTTATGCTTATCAGGTATCATTGGCATTACTTCTGCACTCAGTGGGTTAGGCTATTGGAGTCTAGCCTTTCAGCAGGTGTCGTATATCTTCATTACTGATATTGGAAGGCTTTATTATGTGAGATGGCTACCAAAGCTGCATTTCTCAGTAGGTCCCATCAAGCGAATGTTTAGCTTTAGTTATAAGATTCTGATTACAACTATAATCAACACCATAGGCAATAATATACTTACAGTAGTCTTTGGACGATTGTTTAAGCCCAAAGAAGTTGGAATATACACTCAGGCTAACAAGTGGAATACGATGGCAAGTTCATTGATTACCAATACCATCTCAAGCACAACACAACCTGTCCTTAGTTCGGTGAGAACAGATAAAGAGCGAGAAAAGCAAGTCTTCAGGAAGATCATGCGATTCACCGCGTTCCTATCTTTCCCGTGTATGTTTGGTTTAGCTATCGTTGCCAAAGAGCTTACGCTTATCGTTATTACCGCCAAGTGGTTGGAAAGTGTTCCTCTACTTCAGGTATTGGCTATCGGTGGAGCTTTCCTACCATTCGTTTCAATATACAACAACCTTACTTTCAGTCACCTACGATCTGATATCTTCATGTGGGTTAGTACAGCACAGTTGGCTTTTCAGCTTCTTATCATATATGTGACTTATTCCTATGGCATAATGGCCATGGTACTGGCATATACGTTTTTCAATGTTCTTTGGCTTGGTGTATGGCAGTATTTTGCTCACAAACTTATTGGGTTATGCCTGTCGGAGATGCTAAAAGACATTATGCCATTCTTTTTGATAGCTGCGGGAGTTATGGCTTTCACTTATATCATTACGCTTTCCATTACCAATTTGGTGGTACTTCTTTTTGCCCGCATTGTCTTGGCAGTTGTTTTATATGGTGGTATCATGAAACTTTCTCATGCCAAAATCTTTGAAGAAAGTGTCGAGTATCTATTTAAGAAAAAGCGGAAGACTTCCTGATTCTTATTTCGCCTTCAAAAAATAACGATAATTATACATCTGCATGATGGGGTAGAGAAGTGCCCTGCATAGCTTTGTAAAGCTGCCTCCACTGGTCTGAAATAATCGAGAATGGTGCTTCACAAAGAGCATGGTTAGTCTTAAATAAGCACCAAGTCCATCTTCAAGCTCGGCATTGACAATCTTCTTTGCTTCCTTCAAAATCGGTTCTTTGGAATCCAAACTGTCAAG
>Ga0070399_1002888_pt1 | contig 15912 bp, 14 predicted proteins | sample BioMet4_FD_61217 | JGI IMG/M metagenome (GOLD analysis project Ga0070399, IMG submission 61217) | Microbial communities from bioreactor (seeded with sewage sludge) at LBNL, California, USA - Biofuel metagenome 4 (version 1) | ecosystem: Engineered > Bioreactor > Anaerobic > Unclassified ... | reverse complement strand
GGCCATTTTACCGTGAGCAGGCATACGTTTGTGATACCGCCATAGAAAGTCATGAGCTGCTTCTTCTGCACTTGGCGTTTTAAAACTGAAAACATCTACCCCCTGCGGGTTTACACCGGACATGACATGTTTGATGGTTCCGTCTTTGCCTGCTGCATCGAGTGCCTGCAGCACAATGAGCACAGATTCTTTTGCTGCGGCATACAGCTTTGTCTGCAGCTCACTTATTTTAAACAGATTCTGTTCGGTCTTTTCTTCTATCTTATCTTTTTTGCTCTTATCAATATCGGCACAGGCTTTTTCTTCATCAAGCTTTACTTGCTGGGAACCGGTAAAACAGTAGCTGTCGATGTCGGACATGATTTCTCCCTGTTGCAAAAATTCGAAGTATATTTACATAGTAATTATATCAGTGTTTATACTATTCCGCCACAATAAAAAAGCCGGAAGACAAAAAGCTTCCGGCTTTGCTCCATATTCTCTGTTTCAGGACTTTAAATTATAAATTCTTGATAAGGCCTACACCCATGCAGTTCTTCGCTTCTTCCCGGTTGGAAAACAGGTTTATACTGGTAAATGTTCCGGTCTGGTCTGATGAGAACAGTCCCCAGATTTTAACGGAAGCAGAGTCATCAGCTGCAAAGGTGATGGAAGGTACGATATAGCCATAGTTATCAGGGTGGTCATCGTAGGAATACATAACATATGTACCTTCACATGCAACAGCAACTGTTTTATTGATGGCATAGGAAACTGCCGGTGTGATGGTAATGGTGGATTTGGTATCATCCGCAGGCTCTCGACTGTTAAGCAGCTGATAGCTCATGATACCGAATGTAAAGTGATCGATACCGGTATATTCAACCTGCTCACAGAATGTATTCTCATAGTGATACCACAGATAGTCCCCTTGCTCATCCTGGCAATCATCTGTTTCATGGCCACCTTCAAGAGCGATGAGCAGATCTTTTACAGCCGTGATATTCAGTCCGGCGTAACAGGCTCCAATCGGTGAATATCCGCCGCAGACAGAGAATGCATCTGTCGTATATTTACCGCCGAATACAGCAGCTTGCTTGTCTGTATATTTATCGGAAGTGCTGATTGTCGTTGTATTTGTATGATAATGCGCGTCATTGCCGTTTGAGTCATATACCGTGTTTGGGAAAGTTATAGATTCGACAGTTGCTTCTTTATAATCGACGATAGCGCCGCCGCCGATGTACAGTCCTTCAGTCGGAGTGAGGAATCCGACAACACCGGATTTGTTGTCGATAAGAGAAAAACCTTCAAAACCGTCTGTCTTCATTATTGAGTCATTGAGCTTTCCACCTTTGACAAGTACTTTACCGTCAAGGATCCTGGCATATACATCTGCAAACTTGATGTCAGTTCCGGAGAACGAAAAACTTTCGATATCGCCTGTATACTGATAACGGAATTCTGCACCTGATGTGTTGTCTTTGCTGTCCCAGTTTACATTGATACGGGAACGGGTTCGTCCGCCCCAGTAATCACCGGCAAGCCAGGTTGAAGTATTCTGGGTAGCATTGTCGCCGAATGTTGATGAATATCCTGCGCGGAGGTATCCGCTCAGATTGAAACCTTCTGCAAATACTGATGCAGATGCCATAAAAGCGGCTGCAGTTAAGATAATTTTTTTCATATACTACTCCTGTTCTTTTCTGAAAACTATATTACTGCATTGATTTTATAATCTTATGCAGATTTATGCAATAAAATATGCATAAAAATGCATTTACTCTGCCATACTGATTATAAATGTTGACAGCTGGAAAATCCTCTGTTACCATTTACACCTATAAAGAAGGACGACGATGAAAAACAAAGAAGCTGAAAAATGGAATGAAGGCATCGATAAAGAGGCACTTGCCAATGCATGTCGGCATTTTGTTCTTGATATGGATGGTACATTTTATCTGGGAAATACAATTCTGCCGAGGAGCCTTGATTTTCTCCGTAAGGTGGAAGCTACTGGCCGTGATTATATTTTCTTTACGAATAATTCTTCAAAAAGCCCTGAGGTCTATATAGAAAAACTGGCAAAAATGAACTGCCATATTTCCCGTAATCAGATAATGACAAGCGGCGATGTGACAATAGAATATCTGAATACGGTTTATCCCGGGAAAAAAGTATATCTTGTTGGTACGGAGCCTCTGATAAAGAGTTTTGAGGAGGGCGGAATAACACTTGTTCAGGATAATCCTGACATCGTTGTTATCGGCTTTGATACAACCCTGACATATGAAAAAATCGTTAAAGCAAGTGATTTCGTCCGTGGCGGTGCTGTATATCTTGCAACACATCCTGATATCAACTGTCCGGTTGAGAACGGATATATTACAGATGTCGGTGCCTTCTGCGCAATGATTTCTCTTTCTGCAGGGGTCAAAAGTGTAAAGGCTCTGGGAAAACCGAATAAAGAGACTGTAGAAATGGTTACGCACCGCACCGGCTGGAAAAAGGCAGACACGGCATTTGTCGGGGACCGTATCTATACAGATGTTGCTGTTGGAGTAAACAACGGTGCAAAGGGACTTCTTGTTCTTACCGGAGAAGCGGATATGAATACTGTGCGTGAATCGTCTGTAAAGCCTGATGCCATTTTCGATGATCTTGGAGAGATAGGTTCGTATTTAAAGTGAAATGGCAGACTCTTTTTGACCCGGAGAACAGCTTCTGGGTTTTTATGGGAAAAATTACGGATGTAGTATTCCTTTCTCTCTGCTGGCTGCTGTTTTCTCTGCCCGTGATAACAGCAGGAGCAGCTACGGTAGCACTTTTCCAGTTTACACTGAAGCAGGCTGAAGATTCTGAAGGATATGCTTTCCGTTCTTTCTGCAGGGCTTTTACCCAGAACTTTGGACAGAGTACTTTTTTATGGCTGCTGTATCTTGTTGGCTGTGCTTTTTTTATATTTGATTTTTATGCCCTCTTCTTTTATAAAATGCCTGTGTTGATTCATATCTGTGCATTTGCCATTGCTGCATGTCTTGCATTTCTGTTTGAGGTGATGTTCTGCTATGCGTTTCCAGTACTGGCACGGTTTAACGTCAGTGCAGTAAAGGCTTTAAAGGACGGCTTGATTATGGCGTTTCAACATCCGGGCAGAACGCTGCTGATACTTTGTGTGTATGCTGTCATGTTCTGGGCTTCGTATATGAGGCCTGTTTTTAGTCCCGTTTTTCTAGCTCTTGCACTGTTCTGTGTGTCGTATCTTCTGCGCCGGCTGTTCAGAAATCTTACTGTCTAGGATTGCCGGTAGTCATCCTGATTATCAGCTGATTTCTGAATTCAAGATGTGTAACAGAGAGCTGTTCTTTATCTTTGTGTTCCAGTTTTGACTGCATCAGAGAAAAAGCACTCTGACCGCGCTGATTGATAAAGTGATCAATTGTTGTTAGAGCCACTCCTCTGAACTGAGAAGGATAGATATTATCAAAACCGCAAACACTGTAATCCTGAGGGATACGAAATCCTTCTTCCAGCAGTTCATCGATGACACCGTATGCTACCATGTCATTGATAGCAACGATGGCCGTTACATCCGGATGTATTTGGACACATTTTTTTGCAAGTTTTTTCCCTGTTTCATGCTCGATTTCAACTGTGGAAAGTTCGTTCTGCGGATCAATATCGCTGGTAAGCAAAGCAACACTGCCAAGGGGCGCAAGTGTCTTAAAACTCTGGACAAGACCATTGTAGCGCAGAACACGGGAACTGTGCTGTCTGTTAAGTGATGTTGAGACATAGCATATCTGTCTGTGTCCAAGCCCGATAAGATGTTTTCCCATTTGAAACCCGGCGTCAAAGTTATTTACGACAACTGTATCAAGATTTGATTCATTCTGTTTGTCTCCGACTGCAACGACCGGCAGTGTCTGTGCAATCCTGTCGGCAAGATCGGTCTGCTGCGGTATCATTGCAAAGATAAGTCCGCGTACAATGGGGTTGTTTGCAAACTCGATTACCTGTTTTTCCCGTTCAAGATTCCAGTATGTGTTGAAGATGATTGTGGTATACCCATTTTTTTCAGCTTCCAGCTCCATTCCCTGCAGCAGTGTTGCATAATACGGATTGATAACGGAAGGGCAGACTATGACGATAAGCCCCTTTTTATCAATGCCATGTTTTGCCTGATAACCAAGATTCTGAGAGATGGCGTAAACTGCATCTATTGTTTCCTGTGAGAATCGCGAGATTTTCTTTCCTGATAATATCATCGATACAGCAGCAGTCGATATGCCTGCCTGTAAGGCGATGTCCTGCAATGTTGGACGTTTGTTCATAATTTATTAACTAAAATTTAACACAGCTTGATGTTTTTTGCAAATAAAATTTGACAACTTATCCTTTTAGCCTTATGATTTATCTGAAATTGCGGACAAATTGAAGCTTGAGTAGCTGTTTAAATTTGTTGAATAATTATAACAAGGAGGAACTATGAAAAGTTCATTAAGAAAGGGCAGTATGCTGCTGGCCGCCGGACTGTTCATGGGAGGTCTGGTTTCTGCTGCACCGAAATCTGTACCTGCAAAGTATGCTGTAAACGCGCCAATCGAAATTGTATGGTGGCACGCACTGGAGAATCAGTACACGGATCTGGTAAATAAAGTAGTTGATGACTTCAATAAAAGCCAGAAAAATATCACTGTAAAAGCAGAATATATTGGTAATTATGCTGCAGTTAACCAGTCTCTGGTTGCTGCTCAGGCAGCGGGAAGCGGACTTCCTGCAGTCGTAGTAGCTAATACTCCGTATGTTGCCCAGTATGGTGCAAGCGGACTGTGTGAAGATCTTACACCGTATATCAAAGCTACCGGTTTTGATATCAATGACTTTGGAAAAGGTATGGTGGAAGCTTCTGCATATCAGGGAAAACAGGTTTCTCTTCCATTCCTTATTTCAACTCAGGTCATGTATTACAACAAGGATATGGCAAAAAAGAAGGGAGTTACAATTCCGGCACAGTTCAAAGACATGGATCAGTTCCTTGCAAAAGTATCTGAACTCAATTCTGACGGAACAACAAAGGTCTGGGGAACGATCATTCCCGGTTGGGACCAGTGGTACTTTGAAACATTCTTCCTGAACAATGGTGTAAATATTGTCAATAAAAACGGTACATCAACCGATCTCGGCGGAAAACAGTCACTTATGACTACCAAAGCGATGGGTAACTGGATTAACAAAGGATATGCATATTTTGCCGTCGGCAAAGATGGCTCTTCCCAGATGAGACAGACATTCATCGATCAGAAGGCTTTTTCTGTAATTCATACAAGCAGCCTGTACAATACATATGTCGACAAGTGTAAGAACTTTGAAGTCGGTATGGCATGGCTCCCTGCAGGCGCAACAAAGAAACAGGAAATCGGCGGCTGTGTTCTGCTTATTCCTGCAAAGAACAGTCAGGCTGTAAAGAATGCTGCATGGGAGTTCCTTTCATATCTCTGCAGCAAAGGAATTAATATGCAGTGGGCAGAAGGAACCGGATATATGCCGACCCGCAAATCTGTCCTTGAAACAGCAGAAGGCAAAGCTTTCCTTGCAAAAAAACCTGCATTTAAGTGTATTTTCGACAATCTTGACTATATCTATCCGCGCATCCAGAACAAGAACTGGAATCAGCTTGCAACAATCTGGATGAACTATCTTTCAGAGTTTTATAACAACAAGACTGATATCGATAAAAATATAAAGAAGATGTCAGACGAAATCAACGAAGTCCTTGAGGACTAGTTCTTTCTAATCCAGGGAACACTCAGGCGGGTGTTCCCTGTTTTTTTATCACCTGGAGGACTGGTATGAAAGAATACAGTATCAAACCGAGAACAAAAGACCATCTGCAGGATTTTCTGTGCACTGTTCCCGCTCTCATACTGATTGTAATGTTTACGTATTTTCCTATTGTAAAACTGATCCAGATCAGTTTTACTGACTGGAACCTGTTGAATGATCATTATAACTATGTTGGCTGGAAAAACTGGAAGTGGCTTTTTACCGGTTCAGGAACAAAATATCTGCTGAACTCACTGAAAGTGACGTTTATCTATTCAGCAGGTGAACTGTTTATAACGATTGTGGGCGGCCTGATACTTGCCCTTATATTCAATACGATGACAAGCGGGTTTTCTGCGATGCGGGCAATTGTTTTTATGCCAAAATATGTTGCAATGAGCTCTGCGGCTGTCATTTTCCTGTGGATACTTGATACAAACAACGGTGTCCTGAATTACTTTATTACGAGAATAGGCGGCCAGCGTATCGACTGGCTGGGACAGAAGGGAACGGCTATGATATCAGTTCTGCTTCTGACCGGCTGGCGTGATATCGGTTATGGCATGATTATATATCTTGCTTCGATACGGAGTATTCCTGCTGATTACTATGAGGCAGCCTCTCTTGACGGTGCTTCATACTGGCAGCGTCTTTTTAAGATTACGCTTCCTATGCTGAGCCCAACGACTCTGTTTCTATTTGTAACACAGTTCCTTGCTTCCATGAAGGTATTCCAGAGCATCGATATATTGACGGGAGGCGGCCCGTACCGCTCAACGGAAGTATTCGTGTACAAGATATATGCATATGCAATGGAAGATTTCCGCATGGACAGGGCATCGGTAATGGCTTTGGCGTTCTTTGTACTGCTGCTGATTATTACAGCGTCGACAATGAAATTCTCTGACAGAAAAGTCAGTTATGATATGTAAAGGGGTGCAGCATGAAACAGATGACACAGACTGAACTGACACGCCGCATACTCCGGCATAAGAAAATTGTTACGGTTATACAATGGATACTTGCCATCGTGGTCACCGTATTTGCTTTCTATCCTATTTACTGGATGCTGATATCATCAGTAAAAAGCCAGGATGAAATACTGCTGCTGCAGCCGACTTTCTGGCCTAAAGAGTTCCACTTTGAGAACTATGTGAATGTTATGCACAAAGTCAATTTCAGCAAGTATTATTTCAATACTATGGTTATGACTGCAGGTATGCTGTTCTGTCAGATAGTGACGGGAATATTTGCTGCATACGGCTTTTCAAAGGGAGAATTTAAATACCGTGATACAATATTTATGATTGTACTTGGTGCTTTGATGATTCCGATACAGGTTACATTTATTCCGCTCTATATCATGTTTGCCCACTGGCATCTTACGGATACATATATTGGACTGATTCTGCCGGAAGCAGTGAGCCCGTATTATATCTTTATGCTCAGGCAGACATTCATGTCCATAGACAACAGCTATATTGATGCTGCAAAAATAGACGGTCTGGGAAAGATAGGTATTATCACGAAGATACTGAGCCCGATGTGCAAATCGACACTTTTCACAGTAACGCTTGTAACGTTTACAAACGGATGGAACAGCTATTTCTGGCCAAAGATCATTGCCAAGGAAGAGAGTCACCGTGTTCTTACTGTTGGGCTTGCCAAGCTCCGTGATACGTTTGCGGGACAGGGTACAATGAATAATCATGAAATTATGGCCGGCGCCGTGCTGGCAATACTTCCGGTAATAATCCTGTTTTTTATTTTCCAGAAGTACATGCTTTCCGGCTACAGCAAAGCTGCTATGAAATAATTATTTTTCAAATAAGGAGATTTGCTATGAAAGTTGTTGCACACCGCGGTTACAGCGGATGTTATCCTGAAAATACGATGCTGTCTTTCCGCAAAGCTGTGGAAGCAGGATGCGATGAAATCGAACTTGATGTTCAGCTTACCAAAGATGGAACCGTTGTGGTTATCCATGATGAAAAAGTAGACCGTACAACAGACGGAACCGGCAATGTACGGGACTTTACGTACAAAGATCTGCGGAAGCTGAATGCTGCTAAAGTATGGAATGGAAAGTTTGAAAAGGAAGCGATTCCTTCATTTGAAGAATACTGTGAATGGGCGGCAACAGTACCGGTTACAACAAATATCGAGCTGAAAACGGGTATCGTCTATTATCAGAATATTGAACAGAAGACAATCGATATTCTGCGCAAAAACGGACTTGAAAAGAAGGTGATGTTCTCATCATTCAATCACTGTTCACTGATTACGGCGAAGAAGATTGCACCATCTATTCCTGTTGGCGCTCTTATTGATGCCCCCGGTATCGTGAATGCCGGTTTCTATTGTGAAAAATACGGCTTTGAATTCTATCATCCAAGCTACAAGGCACTTTCTGATGAAGCCGTAAAAGAACTGAAGGACCATGGCATCGGCATGAATGTCTGGACAGTGAACGGAATGGCTGAACTTCAGATGCTGTACAACTGGGGCGTTTCCGGGGTCATAACCAATTATGCGACAGTCTGCCGCCAGTATCTTAAAGGTATAGGAAAATGAAGATAAAACGTCTGCTCGCGGTATTCTTAGGCATTGTAGTTCCATTTCTGCTTTGTGCACCGGTATTTCCGGACAGCAGAGATAAACAGGGGCCTGATAATATTGCAGAAGTTACAAACCGTTCTGGGGAAGAAGGAAAACTTACGCTGTATTTCCTTGATCTTGATGTGCCGAAAGACAGCAAGGATAAAAGCGGTGACAGTACCATTATCATATCCCCTGACGGCAAGGTGATGCTTGTTGACTGCGGTCATCCTGATGCCGGCAGGAATGTAGTAGATGCACTGCATCGTCTCGGTATACAGAAAATCGATATCTTTGTAAATTCGCATCCGCATATCGACCATCTAGGAGGATTTCCGGAAATAGCTGACAGTTTTGAGATTGGTCTTGTGTACCGCTCACACGTTGAATACAACACAAAGAATACCCGTGATTTTGCCGCGGCAATACAAAAACATAATCTGCCTGTACAGTATCTGGAAGAAGGTGATTCATTCATGTTCGGTGATAAAGTCAAAGTGGATGTGCTTGGACCTAAAAAGAACATTGAATATCCTAAAGACTATCCAGCAAATTCTACACAGATGGTGAATGATAATTCCATAGCAATGCAGATGCTGTTCGGACAGTCAAAGGTATTGATGTGCGGTGACCTGTACCGGAGCGGTGAAAACGTTATCCTTGATACATATGCTGACCGTCTTCAGAGCGATGTGGCAAAGGCCAATCATCATGGCAATGACACAAGCAGCCAGAAGAGATGGATAAAAGCTGTAAAACCGCAGGTCGTAGTAGCTATGAACGATATTATGGGCAGTATGGATGTACTGAACAATTTTGTAAAATACGGAGCTGTCTTTTATCATACGGAATATAACGGTATGGTAAAAGTACAGCTGGATGATGCCCATAGTGTTCATGTTACCACACAGTACAGCAGCTGGGTGGAAAAGATACAGAAACCGCAGAACTAAGCCTGTATTGCAAGACCAAGCGGAACAGGCCGCTCTGCTTCTCTAAGATCTGCATAATGGTCTGCAAGTTTCAGTGTGCGCTTGCCGTTGCAGACAATCTGTGAAGAACCGCCTCCATCAAGGTTGATACATTCATCAAGATGCTGGGCGGCGCAGAAGTCTGCAAATTCCTGCAATGAAGCACCGCACGGATTTTCTCCCTGTTTATAGAAGAATCTGTTCGTGCCTGATGCCCAGAGCAGTACAGGTTCTCCCTTTTTGCTGCCAAATCCTATACGCGGAGCACGTGCTTTTGCCCAGTCCAGCGGATATACCGTTGGAGGATACATTGGACCTGTTCCGGAATAGAATGGAGTGTCGAACTGGCGGGCTGCTTTTCCATTTTGAACAAGAACCGGACCGACCTGCAGGGCAAACTGGATATCAGGCATGCCTGTATAGGAAACATCCAGGCTATCCGTCTTTACAGACGTTCTGAGAACAAAACCTGCTTCCGGAATCGGTGTACTGCCACCGTGATGGATAGCAACAACCTTTCTGTTTACAATCACGATATCATACATATTTTCCGTATCAGGCGTTGCATCAAGTGCCGGCCGCTCATATAATACTGCATTGTCTCCGCTGCGGAATGTCCTGCTGCCGATAGTTATTGTAAAATCTGCAAGATGCGGGTGGGTAATGGATACATTCTCGCAAAATGTGAACTAAAATTATTTAAAAAAGCATGAAAAAAATTGTGTTAAAATCAGCCGATAAACACCTTCTTTTCATTGAGAGAGATTCCTGTACATGTTATAATCGCATAAATTAAATGGAGAGAGGTTTATATGAAATCGCATGAGATTTTGGGTCCTTCTGACCGTCCGCCGCTTGTCCGGTGGATACCGTTAAGCTTCCAGCATGTGTTTGCCATGTTCGGTGCCACCGTACTTGTACCGCTTTTAACAGGATTGAGTACTTCTACAGCTCTGTTCACGGCCGGAACCGGTACGCTGCTGTATATTGCAATCACCGGTGCTAAAGTTCCTGCATTTCTCGGTTCATCATTTGCATTTATTCCGGCACTGATTGCTATTGGTCAGGACTACGGCATTGCCTATGCGATGGGCGGGTCGATATGTGCCGGACTGTTTTACTGCGTAGTTGCAGCGATAATAAAAATTGCCGGAAAAGACTGGATAGACAAAGCTCTTCCACCTGTGGTAATCGGTTCAGTGATCATTGTTATCGGTTTGAATCTTGCACCTACTGCGATTAAGGAAGCGATGTATGTCGGATCAACCGGTGCTGCAAGCGATTATTCTCTTGTCTATCTGAGTATTGCATTTGTAACTCTGGGAATAGCGGTTATGGGTACTATTTTTCTGAAAGGGTTCTTCAATACGATAGCGATTCTTATAGGCCTGATCGGCGGTTATATGTTCACCTTTATTATGGGTGAATTCTTTCCTGCATATCATATCATTGATTTTTCTGTTGTGGAAAAGGCAAAATGGTTCGGCCTGCCGTTCCTGCATACCGATACAGCCGGTAATTATTACTGGCTTGCACCGAAATTCAATTTTGTAGCAATACTCACATTCATCATCGTTTCACTTGCTACAATCTGCGAACATCTTGGCGATACGCTGGTAACATCAAAAGTTGTTGGAATCGATTTCTATAAAGATCCAGGACTGCATCGGACACTTACCGGAGACGGTCTTGCGACATCATGGGCTGCAATATGGGGTGGACCGCCAAATACTACCTATGGTGAGAACATCGGTGTTATGGCAATCACAAAAGTATACAGCGTCTGGGTAATCGGCGGTGCTGCAGTTATTGCCACGCTTCTTTCATTTATACAAAAATTCGGCGCTATGATACGCACAATACCAGGACCTGTCCTTGGCGGTATTTCAATGCTTTTGTACGGACTGATTGCTTCCAGCGGTCTGCGTACCATTGTTGAAAGTGGTGTTGATTACAAGGATAAACGGAATCTGACGATTTCTTCTGTAATACTGGTAATCGGGATTGGCGGCGGTGTACTGCAGTTCAATCTTGGCAGTGAGTTCAAGTTCAGTCTTGGTGGTGTTGCATTTGCGACGGTCATCGGCATTCTGCTGAATATCATCATACCGAAAACTACTGCTGCTGCGCAGAATTAATTTGATAATTCATGTCTGCCGTGATATATTTAAAGTAATTATAATCCCTGTTTCTGCAGGGCATATTATATTGCATCCTATTATGGAGGACTACAGTTATGGACAAGTATGAATGCGGTGTTTGCGGATATGTATATGATCCTGCAAAAGGTGATCCTGACGGCGGTATTAAACCGGGAACCAAATTTGAAGATATCCCTGCAGACTGGGTATGCCCTGTCTGTGGTGCTACAAAGGATTCCTTCAGTAAACAATAACTGGTAAACTCCAGTGAATGACAGGCTCCGGTAATCGTGCCGGAGTCTGTTTTGTACTTGATGTTTTTTGCTGTTTGTTGTATATTTTGAAAGCTAATTTACGGGATGTAGCGCAGCTGGTAGCGCGTCTGGTTTGGGACCAGAATGTCGCAGGTTCAAATCCTGTCATCCCGATATGTAACTCACTGCAATGCAGTGAGTTTTTTTTATACAGGCAGATGTAACCAGATATGTTACTATGTCTGCATGACATGCAGGTGAATCATATGAGATATCTGCTTACCGGTTTTATCCGCTTTAGAATGCCGACTGCGGCGAGAGAAAGCATAAAAAAGATAATGGTAAGGGCAGGAAGGAAAAACGCCAGATTGTACATAGTACACGTGATATTCATTCTGGCAGCAATTTGAACAAAGATGTAATGTACCAGATAAATACCGAATGTACAGGATGAGATATAGCTGATGACTGATTTCTGACTGTCGGTAAACTGTCTTTTGCCGAACATGCTTTTGAATCCGACAAACAGTGCCAGCGACATGAATATGACGCCGGGCATCATATTATCATAGAAATCTTCTGTTTTTGTACCTGAAAGGCGGGAATAATAGCTCGTCAGAATACATGTTAATGCTGCTCCTGTAATACCTGCAGCATATATACCTGACTGTGTTTTGCGTGATATTTCATACGTACGGAAATAATACCCTGCAATATAGTAGAATACGAATCCGGTTAAATCTACCATCTTGAAAGATATGGAAAGAGGAATCCCCTGATTTTTTAATATCGCTGATATACAGGGAATAATCGATCCGATGCAGATGTACAATATAAGCAGATATTTCATATTTTTACGTGATGCATGTGCTGTATAGATTCGTAAGACAGGAGTAAGCATATACAGCCCGATAAGTCTGTACAGAAACCAGAGATGTGCTGCTGGATAACCAAGAATAAAATGTTTGGGAATCTGCAGCAGCGATGATGCAGTAAAAGGTATATCTTTGTACAGAGCTGCATCGATGATATTGTATATCTGATAGAACAGTCCCCAGAAAAGGAGCGCAATAACAATCCTGGAAATATGTTTACTGTACATCTCTTTGACAGTTATTTCTTTACAGGGATCAAGAAGATATGCACCGCTTACCATGAAAAAGACAGGAACGACCCATCTGGCTATGCTGTCGACCAGATTCAAAATCTGCCATTCGTATGATGTAACAGGTTGAGCATACCATTCCACTGCATCAACATGAATCAGAATAACAAAAAAAGCTGCAACGATTCGAAGTAAATCCGGATATATATCATGTTCTTTCATAGTTTTTCCTTATGTACTATACGATATGTAAAGAGGAAACTGCCTGCATCAGACCTTAAACTGGTCTATCTCATTGCCAATCTGCTGTATGGAAGCATTCATCTTCTCTGATATTTGAGTGAGGAGGGTTCCTGTGTTCTTGATCCTATTGGCATTTGCTGTCATTGACTCCATGCTTGATTTGATGGTTCCTGTTGCAGATTTGAGACGTTCCATTTCTTCCAGTATGGATTTGTTGCCGGCGGACATTTCAGATGATGCGTTCTTTACTTCTGCAGAACTGTCACTCATGGTATGCAGGGAGTCAAGTATCTGTTTGGAGCCTTCCTGCTGCTCGGTCATTGCTCCCCGTATCTGGCGTACAAGCTCATCAGTCTGATGGATTTTTTCAGTTACGGAAGAAAAAGCGCTGCTTGATTCTGCTGATGCGGAAACGACAGCTTCGATTGATTCCCTGATATTATTCAACTGGTCACCGATTGTCTTTGACTGTGAGGATGAAGTTTCTGACAGCTTCCTGATTTCATCTGCTACAACGCTGAATCCTTTTCCAGCTTCTCCTGCATGGGCAGCTTCTATGGCTGCGTTCATTGCCAAAAGATTGGTCTGACTTGCGATTGCCGCTATAGCGGTATTGGCATTCTGCAGCATTTCCGACTGCTGTACGATCTGTTCGATGCGTTCATTGACATCGAGCTGTTTCTGGGAACCGTTCTGTGCATTCTGTTCCAATTCAGAGAAAGATGATGCCATCTTTTCTATGCTGCTGTTTACAGAACCGATATTGCCGATCATCTCTTCTACTGCAGAAGATGCCTGGCCTACACTTTCTGATTGTGTTTCTATCATGTGTTCAAGAGATGCAATATTTGCTGCTATCTGGTCTACAGCGCCTGCTGTCTGGTCTACACTGGAGGCCTGGCTGTTTATCTGGCCGCTTACATTGTCTATGTCGGATATAATGGTGGTAATTGAAGCGGTTGCATCCTTTGTGCCATTCTGCAGACTGTTGTCTACGGACGCAAGGCTGTTCTTGGAGTTTTTGATATCGGTTACTATTTTTTGAAGCTTTTCGACAAAGCCGTTGAATCCCATGACAACAGAACCTATTTCGTTTTTTGTCTTTACCTCGATGCGTTTGGTAAGATCAGCATTGCCTGATGCTATGCCCGTTATCGCTTTTTCGACAGTCTGCAGCGGTCTGAGGAAGATGATAATGAGTACTGCTGATACAAGCAGCAGTACGGCTCCGATGCTTGCTGCAAGGATGATGATTACGTTTCTGAGATTTGCAGCAACGGCATATATTTGAGTCACCGGAATGGAAACTCCGAGAGACCAGTTTGTTCCTGCAACAGGTGCATACACGATGTATTTTTCTTTGCCATCGAGACCTGTTGCAAACCCGGATCCGTTGTTTCCCTGAATCATCTGTGCAGCGACTGAACGCATGCTTTCACTTGTTTTTTTTGTATCAGTGGCAATATTGAGGTTGAGCTGGTAATCTGTATTTTGATGTGCGATAATTGTTCCGTCGCTGGCGAGTAGAAACGCTGTACCGCCATCTCCTATCTTTATCTTGCTGATAGTTTCTTGGAGATTTTCTATACCGGCCGCTCCTACGAACATGCCGGTAAGTTCATTGGCGCTGTTATATGCTGCCCGTACAAGGAGCAGTGCAGTTTTTCCTGTCGATTTTGCTATCATCGGGTCATTGATGATGGTTTTCTTTCCGTTTTTCATGATAGCAGTAAAATATGGACGGTCTGAATGGTTGCCGGTTTTTCCAGAGTCATACCAGCTTTTGCCTGTTGTATCAATAAAGAGAACATAATCGAACGTTGAGGGACGTTTGCGGCCGGTACTGGTAAGCCAGGCGGCAATCTGTTCCGGAGAACCTGAATCCAGTATATCGGCGGCTGTATACATGTTCATATCGCACAGCTGTTTGTTGATCCAGTTGGAAATGCCATATGAGTATGCGCGGACCATGATGACACAGTCATCTTCATAATTTGCTGCGGTGTCGTCCTTTACTCTCTGGATAGAAATATAGGTAAGCAGAGAGAAAAGTCCGATAATAACAATACCAAGCATGAAGACAAAGCGCAGGGCCAGTTTCTGCTTTTTTCCTGCTGTTTTTTTTGAGAACATCTTCAAGACCTCATTTTACAAATCAATATTCTAAATTCTTATCCAATTATAAATTGCAGATTCGGTTCAGTCAATTAAAATATATCTTTTATTGACTGCTTCCTTATCCAAAATCATTGATTCAACACATGCTGCATGGTAAAATAACATAGTGAAATTTTCTCCTGGAGGTTTTATGGAAGAAAACATAACGGAAGTTGTTACATCACTGGTCTTTCAGCTGGCTGTAATCATTTTTGCAGTACGTATTTTTGGAAAGCTGGCAGAAAAAGTCGGCATTCCGTCAGTTCTCGGCGAACTGATTGCCGGTATCATTATTGGACCATATGCATTAGGCGGTTTGGGATTGCCCGGTTTTCCGAATGGTGTTTTCCCGCTGAATTCTGCTTCTCTTGCAGTAAGTCCTGAACTGTATGCTATTTCTTCTTTAGCTTCCATTATATTGCTTTTTGCTTCCGGTATCGAAACCGATCTTACGATGTTCCTCAAATATTCCGTTACCGGCGGTATTGTTGGTTTTGGCGGTGTAGCTGTATCGTTCCTGCTTGGCGATGTTGCTGCTATGGTTATGCTGCAGACCGGTTTTATGGATACGCGCTGTCTTTTCCTTGGTATTATGTCTACAGCCACATCTGTCGGTATTACTGCCCGTATTCTTTCAG
>Ga0070399_1002884_pt1 | contig 15925 bp, 19 predicted proteins | sample BioMet4_FD_61217 | JGI IMG/M metagenome (GOLD analysis project Ga0070399, IMG submission 61217) | Microbial communities from bioreactor (seeded with sewage sludge) at LBNL, California, USA - Biofuel metagenome 4 (version 1) | ecosystem: Engineered > Bioreactor > Anaerobic > Unclassified ... | reverse complement strand
CCTTGTCTGTACGATGCTCATCCAGAAATTCCTTTGCGGAGTTCCAAGCCTTCGCACGCTTATCAATCAAATCTTGAATCGTCATTGTAGACATGTTTTTTCCTCCTTACATTGTCTGCTTGAGCAGGTCAAGTCTGCTCATCAAATCCGAAACATTACGTTCCGGCCGTTTTGCATGAATCTTGTTGAGTAACACATTAGTTACTTGTTTTTCACTGTAGAGGTTGCCTGGAGAAGGGAGTATCGTTTCGCTATATATGGAACGATCTAACACCGCATCTGCAAAACCAAGTTCGATAGCTTTATTTGCATTCATCCATGTTTCTTCTTCCATCAATCTCGCAATCTTATTGCGGGACATCCCAGTCTTGATCTCATAGGCGTTGATGATGCTTTCCTTTACTTCATCCAGCATTTCAATTGCCTTCTGCATATCGTTGTGATCACCCATGGCAATTGTTGCTGGATTGTGGATCATCAACATGGCCACTGGTGAAATCAAAACCTTAGTGCCTGCCATGGCAATCACCGATGCGGCGGAAGCTGCTATGCCATCGATCTTGACCGTCACATTTCCCTTGTAGTCCATCAGCATGTTATAAATCTGTGCTGCTGCGATACAGTCACCACCAGGACTGTTAATCCAGATTGTGATATCTCCAGTTCCTTGGTTCAGCTCATTACGAAAAAGAGCAGGTGTGATATCATCGTCAAACCAGCTCTCTTCTGCAATTGTTCCTTCAAGGAATAGGGTGCGTTCTATTGTTTCTTCCTGGGTGTTTTCATTTTTAATATGAATGTCTTTCCACGCCCAGAAGCGATTGATTGTATTATTTTCCATTGTTTTCCTCCTCAGGCTTAGCCTGTTCAGGTGATGCCTGTTGTGTAGATGCGGCAAAAGCACCAGCATCTTTTAATTTGGTCATGTTTCCATTGATAAGATAAAGATCGCCACCTTCTTCTGGTGGGATCTTGTCCATGTTCTCTAGTTCACGGATATCGTTTGCACTCATCCAGCCATTTTGACGACCGACAGCATATCCATTCATACGGGATTGGTAGTCACCACGCAGTAAGCCATCTACATTGAACTTGAAGAAGAACTCACTCTTTTGATCAGCAGTAAGTAATCGACGATTCATTGACTGCTCCCATCGTGCAACCCAGGGATCAAGGGTATACTTCACAAATTCAAGTGATTGCTGCTCGATGTTTGAGAAAGATGACTTTTCAAGGTCAGCCAGCATATGTGGAGGGATACGGAAGATCCGCGCAATCTCATCAATCTGGAACTTTCTAGTTTCCAAAAATTGAGCCTCATTTGGTGATATCGAGATTGGGGTGAATTTCATACCTTCTTCAAGTACTGCTATCTTATTTGAATTGCCAGAGCCACCAAATGTCGACTGCCAGGATTCTCGGATGCGTTCCGGATCTTTCACAACACCAGGATGTTCAAGAACACCACCAGGAGAGGCACCATTTGAGAAGAACTTAGCCCCATATTCTTCTGCAGCAATTGACATTCCAATTGCATTTTTGGCCATTGCAATCGGTGAATAACCAACTAAGCCATCAAAACCAAGACCAGGAATATGTAAAACTTGGGAAGGTGGCAAAATAACAGTTGTGTCTTTTAGAGTCGGTGCATCGGTATCTCTGACAACGTAGGAGTAATAAAGCTGCCCATGTTCATCACGATCCACAGTCATCCGATCAGGCATCAAAGGGTAGAGAGCTACAATGTCTCCTTTTCCATTTCGGATAATCTGCGCATAAGCGTTTCCCCACAAAAGTAGATGGGTCATCAAAGTTTCACGGAAGACAAACGATGTCATTTCTGGATTTGGTTCATCATGGAGTATGAAATACATCGGATTATCGATTGCTTTCTTCTTGGATCCATTTTCGTCATACTCAAATAAGTGCAAGGGGAGACCGGCAACAGCTTCTGAAAGAATACGGACACAGGAGTAAACTGCTGTCATTTGCATGGAACTTCTTTCTGTGACATTTTTGCCAGCAGTAGAAGGACCAAATAAAAACCGATAACCACTTCCATTAGTGATGTTGGTTACCGGTTTATCTCTTGATTGAAAGATTCGATGAAAGATGCTCATAATTTAGCCCTCCAATAAAAAAGCACCTCACTAGGAGGTGCCAAATAATGATTCAGTTTTCTTCTGACTGGTTCAGATTCAGACAATCTGCAAGATCCTCTTCTGTAACACCTGCAGTCGCCGCCTGGTTCCATGCTTGTCTTGCAGCAAAGGCGACTTTCATTGATTTTAAGAAAGTGTCCTCTGCTTTATTGGTATAGATTTGAAACCCGGTATCGAAAGCTCTCAATAATGAAATGTGTTGAATTTGATGTGGCATGATGAATTTCTTCCTTTTATGCTATGATCTCTAAAGAGAGGTAAACTCTCTTGGACAGGCCGCATCAATGTGCTGCCTGGATGTTACTTGGTCTTGCGTGCTTGTTTGATCAGAATGATTGCTGTGAGTAGGTTAATCATCGCTGTTATCAAAGGCTGCAGGACCTTTTTTAGCATTTTCCTTTCATGAAGAAAGTATAAAAGAAGGTAAGCCACATTTAGGTCCGAAAGTTGTCCCAAAAATGATGAATTTAAGTGAGTAATCCACAGAATATCAGAAGTTATCCACATTTTATAGAATCAATAATCCACGAGTATCATAAACAGATTCGCTGTTATCATTACCGCAGCGGATTGCTCGATCTAGTCCCATAATCATGGCAATTGCGCCATCAATTTTCTCAGTAGATTTTTCCTTGTCTGCTTTGATATTGCCAGCTGGATCACGGCGAATGAAGATGTTGTCCATCATCCATGAAAGAACGGGCTGGCCACCATGGGCAATCTTCTGTTCCAAGGTCAAACGCATCAACTCTTTGGTAGGCGGACTCATGTCTTTGAACCCTTGTCCAAATGGCACAACTGTGAAGCCCATACCTTCAAGGTCTTGAACCATTTGTGTTGCTCCCCAGCGGTCAAAAGCTATCTCACGAATATTGAATCGTTCACCAAGCTTCTCGATGAATTTTTCAATATAACCATAGTGAACAACATTACCTTCGGTTGTTTCCATGCAACCTTGTTTGATCCAAATGTCATAAGGTACATGATCACGATTGACTCGCAGAATAACATTTTCTTCTGGTATCCAGAAGTAGGGGAGAACGATATATTTGTCATCCTCATACTGAGGTGGAAAAACCAAAACAAAAGCCGTGATATCAGTTGTAGAAGAAAGATCTAGTCCACCATAGCAGATACGGCCTTCAAGTTCGTGTTCATCAACAGGAAATGCACAAGCATTCCATTTGTCCATTGGCATCCAGCGGACTGCCTGTTTTACCCACTGATTTAGTCTGAGCTGACGAAAGGCATTCTCGTCTCCAGGATTCTGCTTCGCTGATTCACATGCAGCTTTTACCTTCTCAATATCAACCGTAATGCCAAGAGATGGATTTGCTTTCTTCCATACCTTTGGATCAGTCCAGTCTTCTTCCGGTTTTGCACCATAGATGACAGGATAGAAAGTGGGGTCCACTTTACGACCGGCTAGGATATCTTCTGCTTTTTGATGTTGTTCATAGCAGATCGAATGAGTATCCGTACCTGCAGTAGTAATCAAAAAATACAATGGCTGCATTCTGGCATCACCAGAGCCTTTAGTCATAACATCAAAGAGCTTTCGATTTGGCTGGGTATGTAGCTCATCGAAGACAACACCATGCACATTGAAGCCATGTTTAGAGTAAGCTTCAGCAGATAACACTTGATAGAAACTGTTGGTAGGCAAATAGATAATCCGCTTTGTGGCAGCTAAGATCTTTGTACGCTTATTCAAGGCAGGACACATGCGTACCATGTCGGCCGCAACATCGAATACAATTGAGGCCTGCTGCCTGTCAGCAGCACAGCCATATACTTCAGCACGTTCTTCACTATCGCCACAACAAAGAAGCAGGGCAACAGCTGCAGCCAGTTCAGATTTTCCCATCTTCTTTGGAATTTCTACGTAGGCAGTATTGAACTGACGATATCCATTCGGCTTCAGGCAGCCAAACAGGTCACGTATGATCTGTTCTTGCCAGTCAATGAGATCAAAAGATTTTCCTGCCCAGGTGCCTTTAGTGTGATGCAAAGCTTCAATAAATGAAACAGCATAATCAGCTGCTTGTTTGTTGTAGGTACTATCCTTGGCAATGAACTGTGTTGGTGTGTATTTCTTCAGCTTTCTCATTGCCATAGCATGGTAGTCTCCTTTCCAAATAAAAACGACCTATTGGTCGACTGTACGATAAACAGGTGGCATGCCACCAATGTTTATCAGATTTTATATTTTTGTTACTTTGTGATGATGCTCATAACTTTGTCATAAGCCTTTGTGACTTCAGTATCTTTTGACATAATGTCCCAACCACGATAGTAGCTGACAATTTCTTGTCCTTCTGCATTTCTGATTGATAGAACTGAAACTCTCCCACAATCGATTCCGAAGTCTGATTCTTCATCAAATACCTTAGCAGTATAAGTGTAGCTATTTCCATTAACCTTTACAGTTCCCTTGTTCCACATAATTGAATCCTCCTTGCCTTTTCTATGGCATCTTCATATTGCCTCTTATCAAGAAGAATTGGATGATACACAGTTTAATCTGTGTCTACATCTTCAAATGTTTCTTCGTGGTTCGGGTCCCAAATCCTGGCCTCGCCATTCTTTTCAATGCGCCAGCATAGGCCTAGCATAGAGATTGCTTCCGTAAAGCCTGTAAACGCACTGTGGTTCCTAGGACCTCCAAACTTTTGATCAGCATAATAACGCTGTGCCAAATGATCCTCCGCAGTTGTGATCCAGTAATCATCAATATTGAGTTCTCTCATAATAAGAACCTCTCTTTCCATGTATATACATCCCTCTAAAGTGTAGAAATTGGATGATACACATAGCCGAGTGTGTCTAGATACGAGAACATTTATCAGCACCTAAAGCAACACTGAGAGTACAACCATTGTCCCAGGCAACCATAATTGATCCGATATCGTCAACACCTAGAACAGTTCCTTCAGTTCCTGGTTCTGGAGCATGTGGATCATCCATGGTGTCGAGTTTCACACGGCAGCCAGTAGGGTAATTGTTTCTGAGTTGTTCGATAATAGCTTGAGAAGGGAGATGCATCATAAATTGCCATCCTTTCTTGTTTTATTTGCATGACGGAAGGCCGAATTTCCTTCTAGGTTCTTCATTAAGATCTTTCTTGTTTGTTTATATTGATCACCTATGAAGCCGAGATGTAATAAGCAGGTCCGCCAGGTAAATTTTTCGTTATCTAAGGCGACAGGCTTCGCTGACATACGTGCACTATTTTGAGCCGTCTTGATAAGCTTTGTAATGAATTCCATATAGGCATTGGTTATTTCAGGATCATCCGTAGGCTTGAACCATGGGAAACTTAGTTTTCCATCTTCTTCATTGATCAGAAAACAGTTTGTTTCAAAGATCTTAGCTAGAATTGGACGGTACGCTTGGATAAAACACTCAATATTTTGGCGAGTATGCCCTTTATCGTTCGGTGCAGGTACAGAGATTCCTAAAATATCTGGTTCTTCCTGCTTCTTTGCGGTACAGAATCCGTGGTCAGCAAGATAATCTAGTAGTGTTGCAATATCTGCAGTATCCATTTTAGGGTTTACTTCGACAATGCCATATTTGTTGACTGTAATTTGTTTGTTGATGACATAACGAAAATCAGGCATCTTATATTCCGCTTTGGTGTGATAAAAATCAGCGATCGTGTTTGCCAGCTTCTTTCGTTGCGTCAATTCGATTCTGAATTGATATGATTGCATGTTATATGCCTCCTTTGGCATGTATATACATCACTCTGAAAGGTACATATAGCAAGGACCAAATTGCGACATTATGCTGATTTCTTCATCAATTCTTGAATATCATTGTAAGAATATTCAAGGCCATCGCGAACGCATATAATACCATCGGTTTTTCCTATGTTTTCAATGTATCGGTTCACAATCACATCGCAGTATTTTTCATCTAATTCAGCCATATAGCAGATTCGTTTTGTCTGTTCACAGGCAATTAAGGTGGAACCAGATCCACCAAACGGGTCGAGAACTAAACAGCCAGTCATAGAGCTGTTCAAAATTGGATATGAGAGTAGGGGAATCGGCTTCATTGTAGGATGTTCACCATTCTTTTTTGGTTTGTCATACTCCCATACTGTCGTTTCTTTACGACCGGCATACCAGGCGTGCTTGCCTTTCTTCTTCCAACCAAATAAGACTGGTTCGTGTATCCATTGATAAGGTGACCGACCAAGGACCAAACTATTCTTCTTCCAGATGCAGCAACCAGACAAATAAAAACCAGCATCCTGGAAAGCCTTTCTGAAATTTAGGCCTTCTGTGTCCGCATGGAACACATAGATGCTGGCGTCATCTGCCATTGCTTTTTCAGTATTTGTAAATGCAGCAAGTAGAAATTGGTAGAACTTGTTTTCTTCTAAGTTGTCGTTCTTGATCTTGCCGGCAGATCCTTCATAGTTCACATTATATGGCGGGTCGGTAATGACCAAGTTTGCTAGTTTGCCATTCATCAATGTTTCATAAGTGGTTGAGAAGGTACTGTCACCACAAATGAGGCGGTGCTCTCCCAGCTTCCATAGATCACCTGACTTTGAGAAGATTGGTTTCTTTAACTCGGCATCTATATCAAAGTCATCCTCATGGACGTTATTCTTTACATCTGTTTTAAAAAGGTCATCCAGTTCAGCCTGATCGAAACCAGTGATGGAAACATCAAATTCTGTACCCTGCAGATCAGTAATCAACAACGCTAACTTGTCCTTGTCCCATTCACCAGAGATCTTATTCAGGGCAATGTTCAGCGCTTTCTCGTGTTCTTCATCAAGATTTACGACTACACATTCTACTTCTTCTACTCCGGAGTCCTTCAGTACTTTCAAACGCTGATGCCCGCCAACAACTCGACCGGTCGCTTTATTCCAGATGATTGGATCAACATAGCCAAATTGGTCCAGGGACCGCTTCAATTTTTCATACTCTGGATCACCAGGTTTTAGATCCTTACGTGGGTTATAGTCAGCCGGGATAAGAGCTGACAGCTTCTTCTTTTCGATAATCATGAACTTACCTCTTTCTTGCACTTAATAAACGTTCCATAACATCATCTTGTGGGCTAAGCCCGCTGAAGTCAGATGTGGAGTTTTCTTTAACAATCTGAAATATCTGGAACCAGGTCTGATTGACCTGCTTCATATAAGCCTGACTCATGGTGACATATGGTGATGCGATAGCATTGCCAGTGGTAGGGTGCTTAGCCAACATTCCGTATTCAGAAATTGCTTCTTCACATTGTATCCATCTTGAGACGGACATTGCATATTGCTCTATGAGCTGCACATTGATGATTTCTGCGCATCCTCGTTCTCTGAGCCAGCTCCATGTTTCTTTGTAAACTGCTGTAGCAACGAGTTCTTCACCATTTTTCTGCTTGGCTTTCATAAACTCTTTAATAGGTGGCATATCTTCACCAGTAATTTCAGATGGTGAGGGTAGATCTACTATTGTGGTTTTACGGCCTTCAAGCATAGCCTGCGTGAGTGCCTTTTTCTTTTTACCAGATCCTAAGCGTGGACCGCCACGTCTCGTTCCATCTTTTGCCATGTGCATCTCCTATATTTATGCTATTTCTTTTGAATATTAGGTAGTAATATGATGATATTAAAATTTTTGTAATATAAAATTAATCCAGGGAAATAAAATTATGAAAACAATTGTATGTAAGAACTGTGGTAGTAATCAGTTTGAAGAAATAGATGGTTACTTAGTGTGTAGATTCTGTGGCACTAGATATGTGAAGGATGAATATTTAAATAATCTAACAGGTTCATCTAGTATTTCTATCGATAATGATATTAATAATCTTTTAGATAAATGTAAGAGTGACCCAAAAAATGCCAAAAGGTATGTGAACCTAATTCTTGACATAGATCCGAGCAACACTGAAGCAATAAAGTTATTAAAGGAGATGAAGTGAATTATGGTTATGAAAATTGCTGAATTTACAAAAAAATATAATTTTGAAGCTGATTTTGTACAGTCAGTTTTTTCAAAATATCAACCTGAGTATGTGAAGTGGAGTACGTGGGATGGTTGGCGTATTGAAGATAATCATATAGAAGAAGCACTATCCTTAGTGAAGTCGGAATTTGCCATTGGAGAAAAAGAAAAAATAAAAATAGCTGAAGAAGCTGAAAAAGCCAAAAAAATAAAGGATGAAGAAGACGAGAAAGCAAATAAGTTAAAGGATGAAATACAGAGAACTAAAAATGCAAAATTAGCGAATATGCTGATAACATCAGGCTTTAATTTTGATGGTTATACGATTGTTAAGTATTCAGGATATATCTCTGGCGACGATGCAGTTGAAATCGACAGAGGAACGTCAGGTGCGTTTTTTAAAGCAAATCAGGCTGTAAATGTCAAAGATATGTTAATGGATAGTCTTGCTGTAATTAGAAGAAATGCATTGCAGGAACTAAAAGAAAAAGCATATGATCTTGGATGCAATGCTGTCATTGGTGTTGATTTTGATTACATTAATCTTGATCCGGAAACAGCAAATGTACATGGTGGCACTACTTACTTACCGTATATATTTGGTGTTACAGCAAACGGCAATGCAGTAATCATAAAGAAAAATGATGAATAGGTATATAAAAAGTCGGCAATTTGGGGTCTTGCCGACTTTCTGTATATTGTAGCCAGTATAATCAGGCTACATTGAATCCTCACTCATTTTTGCTCCACAATGTGGGCAGGTTTCTTTTTCCATGTTTACTTCAAAGCCGCAATTACTACAATTGCAGTGCGGGCTATAAAGCACGCCACTTACAGAGTCTTTTGCAGGAATCTGTTTGTGTACCCAGTGAGCTCTTAATATATTTCTCTGTGTTCTTGTATCCATGTATTTAGTTTACTCCTTTAATTAGGCCTTTGAAATGCTATTTTTGCGCGCGTGACCCTTGCGCCGTTTTCCATCAAAAGGGACGTAGAGATTGAGATCCCCCTACCATTCAACGATTGTAAGATTACAATATCGGTGCTATATTTGAATTGCCCCAGCGAACCCAAAAGAAATCGAAGCCAACGGAGGATGAGTGACATCTTGTGGGGCACCCGTCACTTAATCCTATAGAGGTACTACAAACCGTAGTTGATGTTATGACCATCATTTGCTTCATCCTGTTTTTGCTGCAAAAGATTGTCACACATCTTCCGTGCTCTGATGGGTTCCTACTTAACCTTTTGACTGTAGTTAATTAGCTACAGTTTTTTTGTTGGCCAGCGATCACCCATCTGAGCCGTGATGCGAGAGTGGCAAGGCTTGCATAAAGACATCAGGTTGTCCCAGTCATTCGTACCTCCATGACCCAAGGGAACGATGTGGTGAACTTCTGTTGCAAAAGTCGTCTTGCCTTGTCTTAGACACTCTTCACAGAGAGGATGGGTATGGATATAGGTGTTACGAATTTTCTTCCAGGATCTCTGGTACCTTAATCGCTCAATTGGATCACGTCCATATCGTTCATACTGTTGGTTCACCATCTTTTGGTGCTTGTCACAGTATCGCTTATTTGTCAGCTCTGGACAGCCAGGATATGCACAGGGGTGCTTTGGTTTTGTTGGCATGCGGTCTCCACAAAGAAAAGCCCTCGTGTATATGTACGAGGACTTGTTTGCCTTTTCTTACTCTATTAGTATAGCAGGTAACTTGTCGGATTTTGTCCACGAAATTACTCATTAAATACTATTCTATATAAAGTTTCATTTTGTTATAATCAGTGACGGCATCTTGATCTATCTGATTAAATTCTTGAGTATATGATGTTAAACTTCCACTTGGACTAGTTACAATATTTTCAAATTTTACATAATCATTATAGAAATTTTGTATTGCATTATAAGCATCAGTCCATTTTTCTGGTGGATTCTTTAAGGCTTTCATTAATTCAGTAATTTCATCCATATCATTAGCTACAGCTTTTTCCGTTTTTTTGAAATCTTGATTGCTAAAAAGATTCGTTAATGATGTATTGAAATCAGAGTTGAAACTTCCTGTCACACTATCAATGGTAAATTTGTCTGTTTCAGTATCATTCTTTTTCCAAATGGTATTGTACCAAACATCATGTATTTTATTTCCACAGGTTTCTGCTCTGGCAGTTGCCACCAATAATGTATCATTCAAATTTTTAATATCTTCACCATATTGTTCCTCAGCAGCTGCTTCAGCTTCTTGTTGTGCTTTGATTTCTGCCTGTTTTTTCATTTGCACACTAATTAAGCCTATTACCAGAACCACAACCACTCCGATAATAATACCAATCCACTTTTTTGATATACTTCTTTTTTTATAAGTACTATTAGTTTGATTTGATTTCGCTGATGTTGTGCCTTTTTTTGAGTCGTCAGCCTTTTTGGTATCATCTGAGCTTGACGTATCGATATCTGTTTTGCTTTCTTTGACATTTGAAACTGAAACTGTGTTTTCAATGTCTACTTTTTCTTCAACTGGGCAACCACAATTTCCGCATATTGTTGCGCCATCTTCTAGTTCAGCTCCACACTCTTTGCATATTTTCTTTGACTTTTTAGTCAAATCAAAACCGCAATGAACGCATTTTGCAGCTTTGTCAGAAATCATTTCACCACACTTTGGACATTTAATCATTGCCATAAATCATCTCTCCTGATTTTTAATTATTTTAATACAAGGATTACTACATATATTAGTATAACATTTCGAATTTTCTTTGAAGAATAATACTATTAAATACTCAATAGTCAAAAAGTATCCGTTTAGGCGCATTAAAAAAATTATCTTAAGATGTTTTTGAAGAATTGATTTATTTTGAAAATGCTCCTGCATCACCAAGGTGTACAGTATTACCTGAACCAGAAACGTCATATTTCATTGGCATAAGAATTCTTCATAAATAATTTCTTCTTATTCAATTCTCGATCCTAATTTACAATTCAAATTATCTATATTCTTTCATCATTGTTCCATAGTATTAATATGCTAGGAAATCTTGAATTGATTGCAGAATCTAATATTTCATAATGATTTCCAAAGTTAGATGATTCAATTTGGAATATTTTTGTTATTACTAAAGATATTTCAACATTGCAATTTCCTTTTACCAACAAACTGATTTTTGATGCATTCGAATCAATCATTAGTTCATATAATCTTTTATTATAATGAAATGTAAAATGATCTAATCGATGAAGGATAGCCAGTCTGCCTTGATAAGAAAGCTGTATTTTGTCAGTAAAAATGTATTTGCCATCAATAGCAATTTTGTCATATACATTTTCTAACATTTCTTCATTTACTTCGCAACACAATTCTATTGTGCCATTTGCAGTTTCTTTCAAAATTGTTTGAAGCTTTAAAAGGTTATTCTTTTTTTGCAGCTTTAATTCAGCTTGTTGCAATGCTTCTCTTTCCTTTTTTACTGCAATATTTGCAAGTTGAATACGTCTTCTTTCAGCACGCTCTTCTGGTGTGGCTTTCACTTTTTGTTTATTTTGCTTTTCCCGTCGCTGAATTTCACGTTTTCTCATTTCAGCCATCTTTTTTTGGTATTTTTTACCCTGTTTCATCTTTGGATGTTTTTTTGCTAACTTCGGATGTTCTTCAGAATACTTAGTCCCTACTTTATGCGCAAAAGAACTAACGTCACCTTGATGTACGCTGTAGCCTGAGCCTGATATTCCATATTTCATAGCCATACTTATCTACCTTTACTTAACTATATAGCATTAGTATATAAAAAGAAAAGCTTTCAGTTTTATTGAGAGCTAATCTTTTTAAATCATTACCCCAAAAAGTAGAGTGGCAAGATGTTGTACTGCTCGGTTCTTTTTGTTGTAGGCAGAACTACGTTCAATGCTGAAGTTATTCATGATCGTGTACACTGCAATGCTTTTTTCCTGGGCTCCGGTCATGTAGAACTCATGAAGAATATAACGTTCATCTTCAGAGAGATGCTGCCATGCCGGCTCAAACCACTTCATGAATTTAATGGCGGAATAATAACGTCTGGCATACACATCTGTGATCTCAATGGCATGCAACAGCTTCTCTTCATGGGCGTTGTAATTGTTGATTTTTGGCATTCCATCAATAATAGGAGAGTGAATACCAGCAGCTGTGTCTTCAATTTCCCGGATCTTTCGTGGAGTGTCAGATATGATGAATTTCATGCTGTCATAGTTACAAAGGGCCCTGATAGTTGCACAGATTGCATCCTTGGCAACCTTTTGAGAATCGGCATCAGTTGTCATAATCATCTTTTTCACTACTTTCCACGACTTATCATCAGTTAAAGCAATCGTCTTTTCTCCAACGTTTGGCAACTCTTGATTAGTAGTCGGGCTAGCGATTCCGGCAACCTTTGACAACTTTTCGTTAGTTGTCTGCTCGGTGATTTCGCCAACATTCGCCAACACTTGATTAGTAGTTGATGTGTTCATCTGATCACCTTCTTTACTGCGTTGATTAACGCTGTCTGTGTTGTGTTCTTTGACTCAAGGGCCTGTTGGATGTCTTCATCAACAGTTCCCTTTGTTATGATGTGGTGTATTACAACAGTTTCTGTCTGACCTTGCCGGTATAGACGGGCATTGGTCTGCTGATAGAGTTCCAGAGACCAGGTCAGTCCGAACCAGATCAAGGTAGAACCACCGGATTGCAGGTTCAGTCCATGGCCCGCAGAAGCGGGGTGGATGACGGCAATTGGTATGTAACCAGCATTCCAGTCCTGAATGTCTTGTGATGACTTCAGTTCTCGGACCGGAAAACGTTCTTTGATCCGTGCCAAGTCATGTTTGAACCAATAGGCTATTAAGACAGGCTTTCCATTAGCTGCTTCAATTAAATCTTCAAGTGCATCTAGCTTTCGGTCATGAATATGAATGATATCCTTGTTCTCATCATAGATTGCCCCATTGGCCATCTGAGCTAGCTTGCCAGATAGAACAGCAGCATTCATGGCATCAATCTCTGTCCCTTGTAAGGACACAACCATTTCCTTTGCCAGGGTGTCATAGAGTTCTCGTTCATCCTTGGACATTGAGACTTCTACATTGTTAAGGACCAGATCAGGTAAGTGCAGATAGTCTGATGATTTCATGGAGATAGTAATGTCCGAAATCTTGTCATAGATTCTTTGCTCTGCACCTGGTAGCAGGATGTAGCTATGTGCATAAGGCCCATATCCGACTGGCCGGAAGTAGTTATCTCGATAACCAGTGATGTACTTGCCTAAACGTTCACCCTTATCAAGCAAACGGAACTCGGAGAATAGATCCATTAAGCCATTTGATGATGGCGTGCCAGTCAAACCAACAATCCGTTTGATGAATGGCCGTACTGTTCTTAAGGACTTGAATCGTTTGGCCTTCCATGACTTGAAGGATGACAGTTCATCAATGACAAGCATGTCCCAGTGGAAGTGAACACCTGACTGCTCAATTAACCAAGGAATATTTTCACGGTTGATGATTGTGACATCGGCATTCTGCCAGAGTGCGGCTTTCCGTTCAGCTTCTGTGCCAACAGCGACTGTGTAGGTGAGATTTCTCAAATGGTCCCACTTACGGATCTCTGCCGGCCAGGTGTCTCTAGCTACGCGGAGTGGGGCGACTACCAGGACTTTATTTACAGCAAACTCGTCATAGATCAGATTGTTGATTGCCGTTAGGGTTAAGACAGTCTTGCCGAGCCCCATATCAAGGAAAATGGCAGATACTGGATGTTCCTCGATATATTGGGTGGCATAGGATTGGTATTCATGTGGTTCGTACTTCATATTGAGCCACCTTCGATCTCATTCAGTACTGGTTCGATCACGAGGGGACAATCGATGCAGTACACTTTGAAGCCAAGGTGTTCAAGCTGAATCTTTCGCCTGAGCTGGAGTGGTCTCATTTTCTTGCCAGGTGCTTTCAGCTCAGCAAATGCAATTTTTTTGTATGGCAGCAGGATGATTCGATCAGGGACTCCATCAAAGGCAGGTGAGACCCATTTCAGACATAGGCCATTATGCCTGTGAACTGCCTCTATCAGCAGCTTCTCGATGTCTTTTTCGAGCATCAGAGAGATAGGTGGTGCCACCCGGTGCCACTCATTACAGGAACTTTTATATGGGGATATTTTTATTCCCCTTGTAAACTTTCCTATACGATTGGCACCGACCGGCACTCTTTACGTAATTTTGGCTTAAATACCGGTGAAGTCAGTATTTAACCGTAATCCCTTCACGTATTTGCCTTTGTTGCTTCTGTAATGATCGAATCCTGCAATTTCTAATGATGAATAGAAGTCCTGCGTGCTTCTGATGAATTCACCATTTGCTTGAGCATATTGCCGATATTGCTGGTATAAAGGACCTGACTTTTCGGAATAGGTCTTATCCACTTCACAGCAGTCTTCAATGAAATGTGTCAACCAGTCGTTTGATTCCCTGTAGGCATCAATGGCGTCCTGAACACAAGTTGGAAGTGTTAAGTCATAATCCTCATTGATTACTTGTTTAGCGCCTTCAATGATCCATTTCAAAATGGCTGGACCAGCATTGTGAACAAGGTAATCTGAATAATTCTTGATATCCGAAGATCCGGTGATTGTTGCATCAAAAGGAATAACAATTAGTCGCCGCCAGGTTCCTGGATCATTGGCACCGATCCTTGGTAAGTGGTTGGTATAGAGGACAAGGGTGTGAGTTGGTTTGAAACCAAATGGGCTTTTATATTTTTTCTCGGCGTACACTTGGTCAGTAGAACAGAGCTGCTTAATCATTGAGGTATCCAATCGAACACCTTCTTTCAACTCTGCAGCGATAACAAGTCGCTTACCTTTGAGTTCAGCCATTTCTGGTTTCGTGTTTGACCGTGAGTGGACTGTCAGAGTGTCAGCACTCAATTGCCCACCATAAGATCCAAGGACCGCATTGATAGAATTCCAGAATGTTGATTTGCCGTTGGACCCGGTTCCATAGGAAATAACTAAGGCTTCTACAAACACCTTGCCAATCGCCGATAAACCGACAACTTTGTGAACGTAGTCAATCAGTTCCTGATCTCCCTCAAATGTTTTATCTAGACTTCCAAGCCAGAGATCTTCACCATCATTTCCAGGAGAGACCCTGGTAATTTTTGTGATGAGGTCCAATGGATCATGGGGTTTTATGCCTGACAATCCTTTGCGAAGGTCATACGTGCCAGCAGGGGTATTCAATAAGAATGGGTCAGCATCTAGGTCCTCTGTATTGATTTCCAATAATGGCTTTGCGGCTTCCAAGGCAGCTTTGACATATTTCATATCTCTGCGTTTCATGACGAAGGCGAGATACTGCTGTGCACTGTAGTAATTCAGGGCGGCGTGGAGCTGGTTGTCTTGGAAATTGGCAGGAGATTTCTTCGCTGCTTGAACCTGTATCTCACTTAATCCAACCGTTTCGAGTGCTTCCTTTGCCTTCTTCAAATCACTGAGGGCATCAGAGAGCTGTATCTTTAGAAATTCTTCTGCCGCTGCAAATTGTTGTGCTTTCGTTTCAATCCAGTGGTCTTTTACAAAGCGGATGTAATCTGTACCGTCAGAATATTTGAGCTGATTATGGCAATTCCTGGCCAGACACATTCCTTCTCCAATATCTGAGTAATCATCCGGTTTAAGAGGAGAGGGGACGGTACCAAAGACGTCATTGTAGATTGTTGGTGGAATATATCCGGCTTCATTGGAGACTTTATCACCAAATTTTGAGGCACTCTGCCAGACCTTAT
>Ga0070399_1002849_pt1 | contig 16059 bp, 12 predicted proteins | sample BioMet4_FD_61217 | JGI IMG/M metagenome (GOLD analysis project Ga0070399, IMG submission 61217) | Microbial communities from bioreactor (seeded with sewage sludge) at LBNL, California, USA - Biofuel metagenome 4 (version 1) | ecosystem: Engineered > Bioreactor > Anaerobic > Unclassified ... | reverse complement strand
GACCATCGTGTCGGTGCCGCAGGAGGCGTGGTGCGCGTGATATTCGATCGTGCCGATGGGGATGACGAACGGCACGCGGCGGTTTTTGGAGTCCTCCAGCTGATCGTAGAACAGATCGACCATTTGCATGGAAAAATCCCTCCTGTTGTTTTTCCCTCCCGGCGCGAAGGCCGGGAGGGAAAGAAAATCTCAGAAATTCAGTTCGTAGAGCTTGCCGATTTCGGGAGACAGAACGTCGCAGCCGGTCTCGGTGACGGCAACGCCCTTTTCCCAGCGGACGCCGAAGGTGTCGGCGGAGATGAAGGTGTCGATGTTGTAGGTCATGTTGGGCTTGAGCGCGTAGTCGGACGAGGTCTCGATCCAGGGGGCTTCGACCTCGATCATGCCGGTGCCGTGCATCGGGCCGTAGACGAAGCAGTCCTTGTAGCCGTTGTCGCAGTAGTATTTATAGAAGTTCTTCGCGATGTCGCTGGCCTGTACGCCGGCCTTGATCTGCTTCTCGGTCCAGAAGTGCGCGTCGCGGCAGAAGAGCACGACGTCGCGGCGGCGGCCCTCGAGCTTGCCGAGGATGACAGGGTAGCCGATGGCGGCGGAGTAGCCGTCGATCTTGGCCGACAGGTTCAGCTGTACGATGTCGCCCTTCTGGAACTGGCGGTAGCAGGAGCGGGAGATCGCGTGGCGGGTGGAGGCCTCGGAGAAGACGTACATCGGCAGGCCCTCGTACTCGGCGCCGTTCTCATAGACGACGCGTTCGGCCACGCCGACCATCTGCAGCTCGGTCATGCCGGGCTTGATCTCCTTGATGACCTGCTGCGTGGCGAGCTCGGCGATGCGGTAGCCCTCGCGGAGGCAGGCGATCTCGTTTTTCGACTTGATCGAGCGAAGCTCGACCATGATCTTGTCCGCGCGGACGATCTCCGCCTCGGGGAACGCGTCGCGGATGCCCTCCATGATGACAACGGAGGTGTCGAGGTAGCTGGCGACGCCGATGCGGAGCTTTTTGCCGCGGATGCCGAGAGAGTCGAAGACGTCCTGATAGGTGTTTGCCTTCAGCTCGGGATAGGCGGGGTCGGCGCCCTCGCGGTATTCCTTGAGGACGAAGACCTTTTCGATCATCGAGCGGTCGGAGCCGTACTCCTTGCTCTCGGGGCCGACCATGAGGGCGGCCTCGCCGGTCGGCGCGACGACGACGCCGCAGCGCTCGAACAGGGGCCAGTAGTCCGAGAAATAGCGGGCGTTGGCATAGTCGGATTCGTTGGAGTTGACGATCAGGGCGTCGAGGCCCTCGCGGCGCAGGATGGCGGCCGCGCGCTGCGCGCGCTCCTTGAACTCCTCCTTCGGGATTCGGATCGTTCCTTGCATAGTATATCTCCTTTTCAAAAGAAATGTGGTTGTACGGACGAATGAGGACGCTCAGTCCTTCTTGGAGTTGGAGTCGATCAGCACCACGATGACGAGGATGATGCCCTTGACGACCCACTGCCAGTAGGTATTGATGCTCATGAGGACCATGATGTTGGTGATGACCTGGAGGAAGAGCGCGCCGATGATGACGCCGACGATGCGCCCGCGGCCGCCGGTCAGCGACGTGCCGCCCAAAACGACGATGGTCATGACGTCGAAGAGCAGGTTGTCGCCCAGCGTCACGTTGCCGGAAAGCGTTTTGGAGGTGAGGCCCAGCGCGCCGATGGTGGTCATCACGCCGCAGAGCACGAAGGACAGCACGCCGATCAGGTTGACGTTCAGACCGGAGAGCTTGGACGCCTCCTTATTGCCGCCGACCGAATAAAAGCTGCGGCCGAGGGAGGTGTGCGCCGTGAATATGTAGAGGATCACGGCGACCACGATCATCAGGATGACCGCGAAGGGGACGAAGCCGACGTAGCCGGCGCCCATATAGTTGAAGGATTCGGGCAGGCCGGAGATCGGCAGCGCGCCGGAATAGATGTAGTTGAGACCCTTGAGCACGTTCATGACGACCAGCGTCGCGATGAAGGACGGCATTTTGCCGTAGACGACGAGCAGGCCGTTGATAATGCCGATCGCAATGGACATCAGCAGCACCAGCAGCATGGCGGGGAAGACGGGAACGCCCATCTTGACGACGAAGCCCGCGAAGAAGATGGAGACGGTGCCGATGGTGGAGGAGACGGACATATCCATCTCGCCGATCAGGATGACGAAGAACTCGCCCATGGCGATGATGGCGACGAACGAGGCCTGGCGCAGAATATTCATGATGTTGCTGGTCGTGCGGAAGGAGCTGGAGAAAACGCAGCAGAGGACAAACAGCAACACGAAAAGAATCGCGATCATCCAGTCGCTGAAGAAGGCCTTTACGCCGCCGGAGTACTTCTTGGATTTCACTTTATAGTCATTCATGTTCTTTTACTCCCTCTTTAACGCCCAACAGACTGTTGATGATGACCTCCTGCGTCTTGCGTTCGCCGGAGACCTCATCCATGATCTCGCCCTCGTACATGATGTAGATGCGGTTGCACAGGCCGATCAGCTCCTCCATCTCCGGGGAGACGAGCAGCACGGCCTTGCCCTGTTCGGCCAGCTCGTGAATCAGCGTGTAGATCTCGAACTTCGCGCCGATGTCGATGCCGCGCGTCGGCTCGTCGAGCAGCAGGATCGCGGAATCGCGGAGCAGCCACTTGGCGATGACGATTTTCTGCTGGTTGCCGCCGGAGAGCTTCCGGACGTTCTGCCAGAGCGAGTAGTATTTCAGGCTGAGCTTTTCGTTGATGTCGTAAGCCGCGCGGGCCGCGCCCTCGTGATCGAGGAAAATGCCGCCCTTGCGGAACATCTGCATGGAGGGAAGGGTGGTGTTGTCCTTGATGTCGAACACCATGTTGAGGCCCAGCGTGCGGCGTTCGTCCGGCACAAGGCCCATGCCGTCGTTGATCGCCTGCCGCGGGCGGCGGTAGCGCACGGGCTTGCCGTTCACCAGCACCTGGCCGGACGTGATCTTGTGGTTGCCGTAGATCGCGTGGATAAGTTCGGTTTTGCCCGCGCCCAGAAGGCCCGCGATGCCGACGACCTCGCCGGCGCGGACGTTGAGGCTGACGTTGCGGAACGCTTTCGGCGCGCTCAGCTCCTTCACCTCGAGAACGACGTCGCCGAGCTTCCGGTTGATCGGGGGATAGACGTTGGAGAGCTCGCGGCCGATGATCATTTTAATGAGCTGCTGCTTGTCGATGTCCTCGACCCTGCCGGTGTTGATGAAGCGGCCGTCGCAGAGGACGGTATAGGAGTCGCAGCAGTCGAAAATCTCGCCCAGACGGTGGGAGATATAGATGATGCCCATGCCCTTGGACTTGAGGACCTTGATGATGCGGTAGATGTTGTTGATGTCCTTCTCCTGCAGCACGGCCGTCAGCTCGTCGAAGATGAGGATGCGCGGGTTGTCGAGGATGGCCTTGGCCAGCTGGACGATCTGCCGCTCGGCGGTGCGCAGATGCTTGACCGGAATGTGCAGGTTGACGTCGCACTGCATGAAGTCCATCAGCTCCTGCGCGCGGCGGTCGAGGGCCTTCCAGTCGATGAAGCAGCCCTTTTTCTCATAGCGCCCGACGAAGATATTCTCCACGCCCGTCAGGTCGCCCATCAGCGTGAACTCCTGATGGACGATCGCGATGCCGCGGGCCTGGGATTCGCGGATGGAATAGGAGGGAATCCGGATCTTTTCCCCGCAGACGGTGAGCTCGCCCTCGGTCATCCGGTTTTCGCCGGTGATGCACTTTGAGAGCGTGGACTTGCCGGCGCCGTTTTCGCCCACAAGTCCGTGGCACTCGCCGGGCATCAGCGTGAAGTCGACGTCCGAGAGCGCCTTGACGCCGGGAAAGACCATGGTGCAGTGACGTAATTCGACAAGCGGAGTCGGTTCGCCGGCTGACGTTTGCGAATGGATGGCGTTATTCATTTCCAACTCCCTTTGCTACAGCCACAGCCAGCCCAGAGCCTCGATGCCGGAGCAGATGATGTCGTTGTCCGGGGCCTCGGGATGGCGGATATTGTGAATCAGACGTTTCATTTCATGGTAGGGGAACATGCAGCTCCTGACGCCGGTCTCGCCGACGGGGTTCACGTCGAAGAACATCTCTTTGGCGATGTCGAAGTCCTCCTCGTTCAGGCGGAGGATCTTGTCGAGGATCGCGTCCTTCTTCGCGGGGTCGGTTTCGTCCTCGTAGCGCAGGGCCGCGAGCACCAGATCGTAAATCACCGCGTTGCGGCGCTCGGCGTTCGCGAGCTTGTCGAAGTGTACCAGCCACGGCCGCAGGTGCTCGTCCGCGCGGCAGGCCTCCTGCAGCTCGCCGATGAGCGCCATCAGGTGCGGATGGTTCTTTTTGGCGGCCAGAATGGCCGGGATGTCCGCGTCGGTCATTTTGTTCTTCTGGAACGGGAACGGGGTGGTGTAGAGCGGAATCTGGCTCTCGTGGATGGTGACGATGCCGCGCATGACCTCGAGCACCTTGTCGCCGAGCGAGCCGAAATTCAGCGCGCAGGCGCGGCGGTAAAACGTCTCGTTGTCCATCTGGCTTCCCCAGCCGTAGTTGCCGTGCGCGAACAGGTGCATGAACAGGCCGTACCATTCGAACATGAAGCCGTTGATGCCGTGCACGCCCATTTTCACGCTGCCGCGGTGCTGACGGATGTCGGTCTCGATGACCTGCTCGTTCGCCTCGTCGGAATAGCGGATCATGTTGCTTTCAAAGGTGCGGTACAGGCGGCCCATCGTGGAGGTGATCGAATTGGACTCGGTGTCGCGGCCCCAGATGCGGTCGCGCCCGAAGGCGTCGCACCACTTGGCGAACTCGCTCTCCGGGACGTAGAGGCCCGGCGCCCAGAACAGCATGATGTCCTTGGGCATCGAATCGACGGTGGCCTTCAGGAAGGCGGGGTCCTTCTCGAGCGGCGGCTGGCGGAACGCGCGGATGCCGATGACGGCGTTCGGATTGACGGCGCGGACGGCGTCGTAGATCTGGCCGAGCAGCCACATATTTGCCTTATGCTTCGCCTCGCCGGGCGTCTTCGTGGTGTCGTGCCAGCGCTTTTTGCACTCGTCGCACTCGCAGTACCAGAAGCCCTCCTCGCTCTCCTCGAGGGTGTAGCCGTCGAAGCCGAGCTTCGCAATATGCGTCATGGAGGCGAGAATGTAGTCCACGGTGCCGGGATAGCTCAGGCACAGCGAGTCGAAGTCGTTGAGGAAGCCGCCGGTCTTCGGTGGCTTGGTGCGGGCCTCGGGATGCTTGATCGTGTAGGCGCCGTTGTAGGAGTTGAGCCCCACATAGGCGAAGATCTTTACGTCGAGCTTGTGCGCGAGCGCAATGAAGCGCGCGAGGAACGGCTCCTCCAGGTTGGGATGCGTGTAGCGGACGGTCAGCCAGCGGCGGTTTTCGGCGTTCCAGATGCGCACCGGCACGTCCCGGAAGCAGGTTTCGGGATAGCCGGGCAGATCGAAAGGCCAGTAGCCGTACATGACCATGTTCATCTGGTTGATCTTATTGTCGAGGCAGACGTTCAGAAATTCCGCCCACTCGTCGAAGCCCCAGAGCTGGCAGTCGAAGCCGATGCGGCCGTAGCCGGCGTACCAGGAGAAGGTCGGCGCGACCGCGCGCACCGGGAGAGAGGGATAATCGACGATCTCGCAAAGCGGCAGGCGGAACGAGCCGCCGTCTTTATGCAGAAGCTGCTTGACCGAGGTCAGGCCGTTGACATAGCCGGCCCGCGCGGCGAAGCGCAGCGTGATTTCCGTTTCCGTGATGTTCAGAACATAGCCCTGCGCGAGGAAAAGGTCCTCTTTTTCGGCGGAATAGCCGTCGAGGGAAAAGACAAGACGCAGCGAAAACGCGTCGTCCGCCCTGTCCGCGGAGATGGGAAGCTCCGGATAATTCCAGAAGCGGAGACGCGCGAGCTCGAGCAGCGCGTCCTGGTCAAGGAAGCCCTGTCCCGCGGACAGAGCGAGCTGCCGGAAAGCGGCGGTCTGGCCGCCCGTTTCGCGGAGCTGCTTGGGCTCAGGCAGCAGGTTGATCATTCGTCCGAACCTCCTTCAATAAAAGGCGGGGAGGGAAGCTCCCCGCCTTTTCAGGTTGTCTTGCGCGAGCGGGATCAGCCGAGCCAGGCCCAGCTCTTCCAGTTGTAGGTGCTGATGTTGTCCGGCGTGATTGCCTCGGGAGCGGGCAGGTCGTACTTGGCGGGGAGCTTCTCCTTATTGACCAGCACGCGGTACATGGCGTCGGTGGCCTGATAGCCGAGGACGACCGGATCCTGCAGGACTTCGCCCAGCCAGTTCTCGTTCTTGTCGGCCAGCCAGCCCAGGACGTCCTTGTCGCCGGCGATACCGATGAACTTGATCTCCTTGCGGCCCTGCTGCATGGCGGCGTTGTAGGCGCCGACGACTTCGGCGTCGTTGTGGCCGCAGACCACGTCGATGCTGGACTCGCGCTGCAGGACGTTCTCAACGAGGGTCTGGGCGGAATCGCGGTTGTGCGCGCCGGTGTCGCCCTCTTCGATGATCTTGGCCTTCGGGAAAGCGGCCAGAACGGTGGACTTGAAGCCGTCGAGACGGTCGGCGGAAACCTGGCCGGAGGTCGGGACGGTGATGAACAGGCAGGTGGGATCATCCTTGCCGAGAGTCTTGAGATAATTGACGGCGACCTCGCCGGCCTTGGCGCCCAGAGCCTTCATGTCGTGGCCGACGAAGGTGGACCAGACGATATCGGAGTCGGAGGTCGGGGTCTGCGCGTAGTCGCCGATGACGAACGGGATGCCCTGGGCGACGTACTGCTTCATGGTCGGGATCGCGGAGGAGGCGTCGGCCGGGAAGAGGATGATGCCGTTGCTTCCGGCGGCGACCATGTTGTCGATGTTGGTCAGCATGGTCTGCACATCGGAGTGGGAGTCCTCAAAGTCGAAGGTCATGTTGACGTTGTCCTTCGCGCCGTTGTCGGTCATCCAGTTTTTGCAGCCGTCGATGACGCCCTGATACCAGGTGTAGGCGGTCAGCTCCATGATGGAAACGCCGATCTTCAGGTTGGTGACGCTGCCGGAAGCGGCGGCGGCTGTGGTATCGGCGGCGGCGGCCGCGGTGGTTTCAGCGGCGGCTGTGGTGGTCTCGGCGGCAGCCGTTGTGGTCTCGGCGGCGGCAGTGGTCTCCGTCTTCGCGGAAGAACCGCCCGAGCAGGCCACAAGCGCGAATACCATGGTCAGCGCAAGCAGCAGGGCAATTATTTTTTTCATTTTCTTTTCCTCCTTGACAAATTGTGTTTGTTGTATGATCCGTGGCTGGCGAAGCAGCCGAATCAACGGGGAATGAAATGCGCCGGATTACTCGCAGAAGCCCTGATTGATGTAGAAGTGCATCGGCTGGTCGTGCGTGTCGAGACGGCCGTACTGCATGACGACGGGGACGCTGCACGCCCACGTCATCGCGTACTGCGTGTCCTGCGGCACGACGTAGCCCCCGAGATCGCCCGGATTGTTCATGCGGATGCAGCGCACGCGGCGCGGCTCCACGCGGACCGTGATCTTTTCCGGCGGCTCGCGGTCCGTGTAGTAGATCGTCAGCGTGCACACGGCCTCCTCGTCGGAGGTGTTCAGGATGATGACCGACTCGTGACCCTTCGCGGGGTAATCGCCGGGAGGGGGAAGCTCGCCGTCCGGGAAGACCCAGGTTTTTCTTCCGGTTGCGAAAGACATCAAAAAACGCTCCTTTCGTGTGATTTGCCCAAATTTGCGGGGATGAAGCATCGCTTTCTGGATAAATTGTAATCCTGTTTCGGGGCAAATGTCAATTCTCAGCGGACGGTTTTTAATAAAATAAATTAAAACGTTTTACTTTACTTTCACCGTTTCTTGTCTTATGATAGGCGGAGACGGGGCGAAAAAGGGCGCAGCGAGGCCCCGCGGACGGAGGAGAAGAAATGGCAACCATCAGGGACGTCGCGCAGCGGGCGGACGTGTCGATCGCGACGGTATCGAATTTCCTCAATCACACGAAGCCCGTGAGCCGCGCGGCCTCCGCGCGGATCAAGGAGGCCATAGAGGAGTTGCAGTACACGCAGAATTTGTCGGCGAAGTGCCTGAAAACAAATTCCTACAACGACATCGCCGTCGTGCTGCCGAATTTCAACGACCCGTATTACGTGCAGATTTTTCAGGGCATCGAGTATGTGTTCCAGAACAGCTCCTTCTTCCTGAATCTCGCCTTCTCCTACGATATCCCGGAGCTGGAGCTGAACATCGTCCGCAACATGCTGCGCAAGCAGGTCTGCGGGCTGATCCTGATTACCTGCCGGCCGGACGACTGGAAATTCTACTATGAGAATTTCAGTCGGCACAACCGGCCCGTCGTGCTGATCGACCGCGCCATCCGCGGACTGGACGCGAGCTTCGTCTCGTTCGACAACCGCATGACGCTCTGCCACATGACGCGCGAGCTGCTGGAGATGAACTACCGGAAGATCACGCTGCTCTCGGGGCCGGAGCAATACACCTGCGAGGCGGCGTGCGTTCAGGGCTTCCTCGACGCGTGGCGCGAGGCGAACCTTACGCCCGGTCCGGACGCGCTGCTCGAGACGGAGATCAACAAGGAGGACGCGTTCCGCAAGACCACGTCGCTCCTGACGCGCGTGACGCCAGAGATCATTCTGGCCACCTCGGAGCTGACGGCGTCCGGCATCATCGAGGGCCTGCGCTTTCTCGGCCACACCTCGGACGGCATCCAGGTCGTCACGCTGGGAGAGGAGCACTGGAACAAGTATACGCACTCGTTCGCGAGTTTTTCCTCGGCGCGCCCGGCCATGAAGATGGGCGAAAAATCGGCGCGGCTGCTGATCGAGAAGCTGCGCTCGCCCCAGCTGCAGGAGAGCGAGCAGGTCATTCTGCAGGACAATATCGCCGCCGACCTCCCGCAGCTCGAGGAGCGCCTCGCGCGCGGCCGGTCGGAGGAGACGGACCGCGCGGAGCGCCGCATCCGCGTGCTGATGCTCGACACGCCGATGGTCCACACGTTCTGCGGCCTGCTGCGCAACTTTGAAATCCAGACCGGCATCCGCACCGAAATCTCCATCCTGCCGCACCACAACCTGTACGACACGATCGTCCAGTCCCACGTCGAGTCAGACCCGGAGAAGCGCTACGACGTGTACATGTACGATATCCCGTGGCTGAGCATGCTGGCCTCGCAGGGCGTGCTCGAGGACATCACCGATCGGCTGACGACGATCGACGTCTCGGCGTTCCTGCCGGGCTGCCTGCAGTATTTCAGCGAATTTCAGAAGCGGTTCTACGGCGTGCCGTTCATGTACGCGCCGCAGATTCTCTATTACCGCAAGGATTTGTTCGACGATCTCACGCTCAAGGCGGGCTTCGAGCGGGCTTACGGTTCGGCGCTCCGGCCGCCGCTGACCTTCAAGGAATTCAACGCGGTCGCGGAATTTTTCACGAATCAGACGAGCGCCATCTCCTACGGCATTTCGGTGCCCGCCGCCTACGACGAGTGCCTCGCGCCGGAGCTGTACATGCGCCTGCGTGCCTACGGCAGCAGCATCATCGACCGGCGCGGCAGCGTCCTGTTCGACAGCCCACAGACGCTCCGCGCGTACATCAACTTCGTCCGCTCCATCCGCATCGCGAAGCCGGATTATCTCAAGGCGAACGACGTGAGCATCGTGGAGGATTTCCTGCGGGGAGAGACCGCCATGCTGATCTCCTATCCCGCTTTCATGAGCAACGTGACCGACCTGCGGAAAAACAGCATGATCGGCTCGATCGGCTACAGCTATATCCCCGGCAAGAGCCCGCTGCTCGGCGGCTGGAGCTTCGGCGTCAGCAGCCGCTCGGCGCAGAAGGACGCGGCCTTCGAGTTCATCAAGTGGACCTGCAACGAGCAGATGGGCAACTATTTCGCGCTGCTCGGCGGCCAGCAGGCCATCACCCGCACCTACACCAACGACGAGCTGGTCAAGCTCTATCCCTGGCTGCCGCTCTATCAGTCGGCTTACCGCTATACGAAGCCTATGCTCCCTCCCGTCAACCGCCGCGGGCAGGTGGTCTCGCCCAACGCGATCGACGCGATCGTCTGCAAATGGGTCTACCGCATGATCCTGCAGAACGAGGATATCCAGCAGGTCATCACAGGCACGCAGCAGGAGCTTACGGAGTTCATGGCGTCCGGAACGTCGCTGGACAACGGGTAAAACGTATCAACAGAAAACCGCCGTTCCCAGCCCTGCCCGGGCTGAGAACGGCGGTTTCTGACGTTTGTTACGCGAAATAGTGGAACTGCCTCGGCACAAGGCCGGAGGCGAACTGCTCGGCACAGCGGCGGACGTGCCACGCGCCGCCGGACAGGCAGAAGAGCCCGTGACCGGGGAAAAGCGCGTCGGCCGGGAGCGCGCTCAGCGCGCGGACGGCCTTCGCGTAGTCGTAGACGCACACGTCCGGCAGCGACTGGAGCAGCACCTCGCCGTTGGCGAACACGGCGTCGCCGCTGAAGAGGCAGCTGCGGCCGTCGAGCTTCGCGGAGAGAACCATGTCGCAGAGGCTGTGGCCCGGCACCAGATGCGCGGTCAGCGCGAGAGCGCCGACCGACACGGTCTCGCCGTCCGCGAGGCCGCGCACGCCCGGGCAGGGCGGGTAGACGAAGTCGGCCGGGTAGCTTCCACCGCGGTTCGGCGCGAGGCCCGTCGCGACGTCGTCGCCCGCGGCGATCGCCGGGGCTTCGGGCGCCGGCGCCCAGACCGGGCAGCCGGAGAGCGCGGCGAGGCGCGCCGCGCCGCAGGCGTGGTCGGCATGGTAGTGCGTCAGGAAGATCGCCCGGAGCGACGCCGGGCTGAAGCCGTGGGACGAGAGCACGGCGTCGACGCGCTCGGGTTCGAGCCCGCTTCCCGCGTCGATCAGCACGGCGCCGTTCCCGGCGTCGAGGCAGTACGCGTTGCAGTCGAGCAGGTTGGTCAGGCCGAAGCCCCATTTCCCGCTGGCCGCGAGATAAATATGCTCCGTCAGCTGCATATCGCCGCCCCCTTACGGACAGTAGAAGATTTCGCGCAGATCGTCGTAATAGACGCCCTGCTCGTGATGGAGGAAGCAGGGACGCGTGTGCTTCCACCACGCCTGGGTCGTCGGATCGGCGGACATCTTCGCCATGTCGGCGTCGTAGTCGTCCCCGACGTACTCGAAGTAGGTGTAGAGCTCGCTGCCGCGGATGGAGATGGAATAGTTGCGGATGTTGCATTCCCGGATCATCGCGAGGACGCCCGGCCACGGATCGGCGTGGAGACGGATGTATTCCTCCGTCATCTCGGGCTTTAAAAACGAATGCTGGATAAAACGCTGCATACGCTGCCTCCGATCCCGCCGTTCAGGGCGGTTTTTCCCATCATAGCACCGGCCGAAGCCGCGCGCAAGACGAAAACGTCCCGCTGCCGTGAAGCAGCGGGACGGAAAATCACTTTTTCAGGGGCGAGCCCTCGCCGGCGGCGTCCTTTTCGCGTTCCCGCAGCACGTGCTGGCGCATCTTCTCATAGGATTCGTCGCTCAGGTCGTGCTCGATCTTGCAGGCGTCGCTGCGGGCGGTTTCCGGCCCGACGCCGAGATACAGGAGAAAGTCGGTCAGCAGGCGGTGGCGCGAATAGATGCGGGTCGCGACGGCCTCGCCGGCCTCGGTCAGCGTCAGGAAGCCGCCGGCGTCCATCTCGATATAGCCGTTCTCGCGCAGGCGTTTCATGGCGACGCTGATGCTGGGCTTGGTATAGCCGAGCTTGTTGACGACGTCGATGGAGCGCACCTGGCCGTTCTGCTCGCGCAGCATCAGGATGGCCTCCAGATAATCCTCGGCCGATTCGTGAATCTGCATCACCCGTCTCACCTCCCGCATTCTTTCCGACTATCATAGCACGCGCCAAAGGAAATGGCAAGAAAGACAAGGGGATTTGGACAAAATGACGGACGCTTATTTCAGCTTCTGCAGCCGCTTGAGGGCCTCGGCGAGCGTGTCCTCTTTCTTCGCGAAGTGGAAACGGATGTAGTTGTTGACGTCCTCGCGGAAGAAGCTCGAGCCGGGGACGGCCGCGACGCCGACCTCGCGGGTCAGGTCCTCGCAGAACTTCACGTCGTCCTTCACACCGAACTTCGAAACGTCCACCAGGACGTAGTAGGCGCCCTGCGGCGCGTAGAACTCGAGGCCGACGTCCTTCAGGCCGTTCAGGAAGAACTCGCGCTTGTGCGTGTAGAGGGCGAGCAGGTCGTCGTAGTAGCTCTGCGGCATCTCGAGGCCGGCGATGGCGGCCTCCTGCAGCGGGGCGGCGGCGCCGACGGTCAGGAAGTCGTGCACCTTGCGGCAGATGGGCATGATCGTCTCCGGCGCGATGACATAGCCGATGCGCCAGCCGGTGATGGAGTAGGTCTTGGAGAGGGACGAGCAGGAGATCGTCCGCTCGAACATGCCGGGCAGGGAGGCCATGTAGGTGTGCGTCCACGGCGCGTAGACCATGTGCTCGTACACCTCGTCGGTGATGACCCAGGCGTCGAACTCCTTGGCGAGGTCGGCGATGACGGTCAGCTCCTCGCGGGTGAAGGCCTTGCCGCAGGGGTTGGACGGGTTGCAGAGCACGAGCGCCTTGGGGCGCTGCTCGAAGGCCTTGCGGAGCACGGCCGGGTCGAACTCGAACGTGGGCGGCACCAGCGGGACGTAGATCGGCTGCGCGCCGCAGAGGATCGTGTCGGCGGTGTAATTCTCATAGAACGGGGAAAAGACGATGACCTTGTCGCCCGGCTCGCAGACGGACATCATCGCGACCATCATGGCCTCGGTGCTGCCGCAGGTGGCGACCATCTGGGTCATCGGGTCGATGTCGATGCCCATGAAGCGGCGCTGCTTGGCGGCGAGGGCCTCGAGGAAGTTGGGCGCGCCCCAGGTGATCGCGTACTGGTGCGGGCCGTGGTCGGCGGCGTATTTGAGCCGCTCGGTCAGGGCCTTGGGCGGGTCGAAGTCGGGAAAGCCCTGGGAGAGATTGACCGCGCCGTATTCATTGGCGATACGGGTCATGCGGCGGATAACGGATTCGGTAAAACCGTCGAGACGGTGACTGATCTTTGGCATAGCTGCTTCCTCCTTGTGCTGAGGCCGTGTATATTTCCGGCTCTTATTTTCAGACTATACCGCCGGAAGCCGTTATTTTCAAGAGAAAAATTCAACTTTGTGGATTATCTTGCATTCTAAGGGGCGCGTGGTCGAAAAAACGGGTAAAATGCTGAAAATGTGGAATGTTTTTCACGCTCCGGCGGATTGCCGGAGCGGGGAGCAATCAGCTAAAATGGGCAATATTGATAAGCGAAAAGTTGCAAAACTGTGAAAAGTGTTCAAGTAACTATGAGAAACAGTAATAGATAAAAGAGAGAAATGAAAGTTTAGCCGGAATATCGTTGCAGCATAAATGTATAATTATCCGCTTTTGACTGTCCGGACAATGGGACAGGAAGCGTGCTATTCTGGAATGGGCCTTGACAGGAGACGTCCGGTCGGTCATGATAGATTCGGGAACGGAGGATGAGAAATGGCGGATCTGCTGGAAAATCTGAACGAAGCGCAGCGCGAGGCCGTGACGGCCACGGAGGGCTTTATCCGCGTGGTGGCGGGCGCGGGCTCGGGCAAGACGCGCGCGCTGACGCACCGGTTCGCGTACCTGGTGAACGAGATCGGCGTGCTGCCGTCCAACATCCTCTGCGTGACGTTCACCAACAAGTCGGCCGCCGAGATGCGTCAGCGCATCCGCCGCCTGACCGGCGACAACGACACCGGCTACATCAGCACGTTCCACGGCTTCTGCGTGTCCGTCCTGCAGGAGGACAGCGCCGCCGTGCAGTACCCCAAGAGCTTCCTCGTGCTGGACAACTCGGACATCGACGAGATGCTCAAGCTCATCTACGAGGAGCGCGGGCTCACGCTGCGGGACATGACGTTCTCCAACGCGCGCGACATGATCGAGATTCGCAAGACGCTGACCGAGCCGGACTACTACAACGACATGATCGCCATGTCGCCCGAGCAGCTTCTGAAAAAGTACCTCGACGCCGTGACGCCGGGCGACATCATCTTCTACGGCTATCTCTATCAGGAGAAGAAGTGCTTCGGCCTCGACTACAACGACCTGATCAAGTTTTCCCTCTATATCTTCGACCGCGACGAGGCCATCCGTCTCAAATGGCAGCAGCGGCTCGAATACATCATGATCGACGAGTTTCAGGATATCGACCCGCTGCAGTACCGGCTGATGGAGGTGCTCTGCGGCTACCATCACAACCTCTTCATCGTCGGCGACCCGGACCAGACGATCTACACCTGGCGCGGCGCGGACATCCGTTTCCTGATGAATTTCGACAAGGCGTTCCCGGACGTCCGCACGATCCTGATGATGCGGAATTACCGCTCCACGCCGCAGATCCTCGCGGCGGCGAACTCGCTGATCGCCGCCAACCGCTACCGGATGCCCAAGGCGATGGAGCCCGTCCTGCCGGACGGCTGCCCGGTCGTCTACCACCACGCGCGCACCGCCGAGGCCGAGGCCGAGTGGATCGTCGGGAAGATCCGCGAGCTGACCGGCGCGGGCGCGAAGCTCTCGGACATGACCATCCTCTACCGCGCGCACTACGTCACGCGGACGCTCGAGGAGGTCTTTCTGCGCGAAAAGCTGCCCTATACGATCTACAGCGGCGTGCAGTTTTTCGGGCGCATGGAGGTGCGCGACGCGCTGGCCTACCTGCGCCTGATCGTCTATCGCGACGATCTTTCATTCCTGCGCGTGGCCAACGTGCCCAAGCGCAACCTCGGCGAAAAGCGGATGCGCTTCCTGAAGGATTACGCCGCGCAGCACGGCTGCACGCTCTTCGAGGCGCTCCGTCAGACGCTCGGCGACCAGATATTCTCCAACACGAAGGCGCGGCGGTTCGTGGAGATGATTCTCTATTTCGGCACGGTTGCGAACGACATGGCGATCTCCGAGCTGCTCGCGGCCGTTCTGGATCAGAGCGGCTACGAGGAGGCGCTCCGCACCGAGGGCAGTCAGGAGCGGCTCGACAATCTCGCCGAGCTGCGCCAGTCGGTCTACGAGTACGAGACGACCTGCGGCGAGGAGCGCTCGCTTGAAAACTATCTCGACCACGTGGCGCTCTTCTCCGCGCTCGACGCCGGGGACGGGAAGGAGAGCGTGCGGATGATGACCGTCCACACCGCCAAGGGCCTGGAGTTCCCGTACGTCTTTCTCTGCTCGATGGAGGAGGGCGTGTTTCCCTCGAAAAAGACCGCCACGCTCCAGGGCATGGAGGAGGAGCGGCGCCTCGCGTTCGTCGCGATGACCCGCGCGGAGAAGGGACTCTTTCTGTCCGACGCCGAGGGCAAGAACCTGGACGGGACGTACCGCTATCCCTCACGCTTCATCTTCAACATCGACAAGTCCCTGCTCGAATACACCGACGAGCTGCCCGACGACCTCACCGAGGAGGCCGGCGCGCGCATCGAGAGCAGCGAGCGTCAGCTGGAGGCCGCGTCGGGGAGCGCGCCCTTCGCGCCGGGCGACCGTGTGCGCCACGCGATCATGGGGGACGGCGAGATCCTGGAGATCGACCGCGAGCGGGCGGCCTACCTGATCCGCTTCGACGGCCTGCCGACGCCGCGCCGCATCACGTTCCGGGCGAAGCTCGAAAAGCTGTAAAAAAACGTCCGCGGGAATTTTCCCGCGGACGTTTTTTATCCGGCGTTATTTTCCGTCCCAGCCGCAGCGCGCGAGGTCCACGCGGCCGTCGGGCAGAAAGGGGACGCGCTCGTTTTCGAGCAGCTGGCGCTGCACCGTCGGCCCGCCGAACGCGAAGCCGGGCGCGAGCGAGCCGTCGCGAAAGACGACCCGGTGGCAGGGCGTGACGATCGGCTCGGGATTGCGGTGGAGCGTCTGGCCGACGATGCGGGCCGCGCGCGGGCGGCCGGCCAGAAACGCGATCTGCCCGTAGGTCGAGACTTTCCCCTCGGGGATGCGGCGGACCTGGGCGAAAACCTGTTCG
>Ga0070399_1002846_pt1 | contig 16076 bp, 16 predicted proteins | sample BioMet4_FD_61217 | JGI IMG/M metagenome (GOLD analysis project Ga0070399, IMG submission 61217) | Microbial communities from bioreactor (seeded with sewage sludge) at LBNL, California, USA - Biofuel metagenome 4 (version 1) | ecosystem: Engineered > Bioreactor > Anaerobic > Unclassified ... | reverse complement strand
TGCTTTGGTATGCTTATCCAAATATGTGCTTTTTGTTCTCAAGGATTATCAGAAGAAAAAAGCAACGGAGGCTTATCCTGTGTGGAACTACAATGTAGACATTTTGGAACAATATAAGCAAGCAGAAAAATAGGAGGTATAGAACATGTCATTTCAAATGGTTTCTTTACAGCGGCCTGCTAAGGGCAGTGATGCCAGTAAATTTGGTTATCAAAATGCTAAGAAGGTGCAAGCCTTCCATAGCAGCTTTCCAGAATATAAAACTACCCCTTTGGCTGAATTAGCTAATCTGGCCAAGCATCTGGGGCTGGGCAATATTTACGTGAAGGACGAAAGCTATCGTTTCGGGCTCAATGCGTTCAAGGTCTTAGGTGGCAGTTTTGCTATTGGTAGCTATATAGCCAAGAAATTGGGAATGGATATTAAAGACTTACCCTACAGTGTAATGACCAGTCCTGCTTTAAAACAAAAATTAGGAGAAATTACTTTCGTGACAGCAACAGACGGTAATCATGGTCGTGGTATTGCCTGGACAGCTAATAGATTGCAACAAAAGAGCATTGTCTATATGCCCAAAGGCAGCGCTCCGGAACGTTTGAAAAATATCCAGGCCTTAGGCTCTGATGCTTCTATTACAGACTTGTGCTATGATGACGCAGTACAGCTGGCCAATACGGATGCTAAAAAGTTGGGTGGAGCTTTGATTCAGGATACAGATGGGGCAGGCTATACTGAGGTACCTACTTGGATTATGCAACGCTATACAACTATGGCTTTAGAGGCTGTACAACAATTAAAGGATGTTAAACCGACTCATGTTTTCCTGCAGGCAGGCGTTGGTGCTATGAGCGGTGCAGTATGTGGCTTTTTTGCTGATCTCTATGGAGATAAAGAGGGTCCTATCGTAACTATCGTTGAACCAGAGGGAGCAAACTGCATTTTCCGTACTGCCAAAGCCAACGATGGCAAGCTGCATTTTGTTACGGAAGATATGCATACTATCATGGCTGGCTTATGCTGCGGGGTACCCTGTACTACCGGTTGGAATATTTTGCGCGATCACGCAGACCATTTCGTTTCAGAACCTGATTTTGCAGCAGCTACAGGGATGCGGGTACTGGGCAATCCCCTTAAGGGAGATAATAAGGTTATTTCCGGAGAGAGTGGCGCAGCAACTTTAGGCTTTGTAGTTGAAGTGATGCAAAGGCCGGAACTTGCCGCTATGCGGGCTGCATTAAAACTGGATGCAAATAGTAGGGTACTGTGTTTTTCCACCGAAGGAGATACGGATAAAGAAAATTACCGCCGCATTGTGTGGAACGGTGCTTGGCCGGACAAATAACTGTTAATTGAAGTAAAAAATTTGGGGGAAAAAATTCTTTAGTCCTAATTAACCTTCTAAATTTTTTACGCAAAATCAAAAGGCACTCTCTTTAGAGAGTGCCTTTTTTTATAAGTAAGCCGTGGCAGGTAGCGAATTTTTCTCGAAATGATGGACTATTAAAAGTACATGTTCCCATTTTAGATAATTTTATAACTAAAAATGAATTACTTTAAACTAAAATTAAGTATAAAATTAAAAAAAATAGGATAATATTATTAGACTATAATGGGGCGAGTGGGGGAGCATGATGACAGAGGAAGAACTGACTACAAAGCGTTTTAATCAGATGGGAGCAAAAATTGCTTATTATCGACGTCTTAAGCAAATAAAACAAATTGACCTTGCTTATTCTGTAGGTATAAGTGAGCAATACCTTTCACGTATTGAGAGAGGACGCCAAACAACCGGGCTTACCGTACTTACCTTGTTTCGACTGGCGGATATGCTCAATGTAAAAATAGACGATTTCTTGAAAGAAGAGTAAAAAGCTGACAAAAAGCAGACAAAGGTACTGTACTTTTGTCTGCTTTTTTTTGCCTAAAATTGCCAAGTTATTGCTGGCAATGCATGTGTATATTCCTCCGCAAGTAATTCCGGCCTGTTAGTTATTTAGTCATTTTAGCTATGAATTTTAATAATTTTTAGACTTGTGATATAATGAAATCGAATGTTATGATAACTGTGATTTAAAAGTATGAAAAGTGTAAACCTTAGCATTGGCAGACTGAGGAGGACTTTTAGATGCCTACTACCGTTTCGTTACAAGTCAAGCCGGAATTGTTACAACAAATCTTAAATTCTACATCGACTACGATTTTCTGGAAAGATACGGAGCGCCGTTTTTTGGGCGTAAATCAAGCTTTTCTGGATTATTATGGCTTTCCCAGTCAAGAAGTGCTACTGGGTAAAACCGACGAGGAAGTAGGGTGGCATTCCGATCCGGATCCGTTCAAAAACGATGAATGGCGAGTAATACATGAGGGTATAAGTACCCATTTGGTACATGGTAAATGTATGGCCAAGGGAGAAGAGCGCGATATTCTTGCCAGCAAGAGTCCCTTGTATGAAAATGGTAAGATAGTGGGTTTAGTAGGTAGTTTTATAGATGTGACGAATTATTTTAGGCAACAGGATGAAATTAGTAGGTTAAACCGCAAGTTAAATGGTATCCCGGGTGGTATTGCTATTTATAAAAGATATTTTGGCAAGCTGCAATGTGTCAGTGCCAATGCCTGCCTTGCAGATATGCTGGGGACACAGTTAGATGCTCTTAATGACAAGAGCATGGAAGAACTGATGCGGGAATATATGGAAGTCGGGGAAAGTGAGCGCTTTTTCCGGGAGTGCCCCGTTCTTAATGGAAAAAATAGACGTGCTGAAGGGACTTATCTTTTTCATAATAAAAAAAAGGATGTTCCTCTTTGGCTGCACCTTACTTGCCAGTTGGTGCGGGAGCTTAATGATGAGGAATTTATTTATTGTGTTTACTCCAATGTAGATAAGCTGATCCAATACAGAGGCGAGCTAAATGAAAACAGACAACGTGCGGAAAGACTTTATGCACGTGCACTAAGCCTGTTGGGTGAGGGCGAGGAACAAAATATTGTAGCAAGAGGACACTATAATCTTACCAAGAATAGGGTCCTGGATTATAAAACATTCATAGATAAAGCGTACCAGATTGGGCCTACCACTAGCTATGATGAGGCTTTTGCAGGTATGATGAAGCTTTCTTACCTGCCCTCTGATCAAGAGACTTTGCTGAGAACTTTAAATAGGACAAATGTTTTGCAGGCTTTTGAGCAAGGTGAAACGCATTTAGTGGTGACCTATAGACGCTTACTCCGCAAGTCAGAGCCTATGTGGATATCTTTGGCTCTACAGACTTTTCAGGATCCCAAGACAGGAGACGTGGAGGGTGTATCCTATGCTCGTGATGTTACCGAAAATACCCTTCGTAAAGCGGTTGTTGATAATTTAAGTGTGTTGGGACTGGACGAGATAGGCTTTATTTATAAGAATAGTGATTTTTGGCGTTGCTATCAGTACCCTAATACGCAACAAAGGGATATAGTGCTTAAAAGCAATAAGGGAGATTGGCAAAGTGAAGTTGTGCGCTATGTCAAAGAGGAAGTTGCACCTGAACAAAGAGATCAGATCCAAAAAATTTTAAGCCTACCGAATATTTTAAAGGAACTTGAAAAACAAAGGGTTTATACAGTCACTAATACCTCCAGAATGAAAGACGGCAGCTCCAGGCAAAAGCTGATGCAGTTCTTTTATTTAGGCTCTGCCAAGGAAATCATCTTTTATAGCATGAACGATATCACGCAGCAGTTTTCCAAAGAAAATGCTCAAATCTCTGATTTAGCTATAGCCAAGCTACAGGCAGATAAAGCCAACGAAGCTAAATCTGCTTTTCTTTCCAGCATGAGTCATGATTTGCGTACTCCTTTAAATGGCATTATTGGCTATACAGCACTGGCTGTCCAGGAGCAGGATGCTGCCAAAAAGCAAGATTTTCTACACAAGATCCAGATTTCCGGTAATTTGCTTTTAGATATGGTCAATGATACCTTAGACCTGTCTCGTATTGAAAGCGGCAAGCTGGTGTTAAATCCGGAAGCAGTAGATGGTAAGAGGTATTGGGAGGAAATAGTTACGGCTATGGAGCCTTCCGCCACCGTGAAAAACATTAAGCTGGTGCGAGATACCTCCAAGTGGCCTGAGCAGATAATAATGGTAGATAGAGTGCAAGTGAAAAAAATTCTGCTCAATATTATTTCCAATGCTATTAAATACACGCCTAAGGGTGGAAAAGTTTGGGTGAATGTAGAAGCCTTGGAGCCGTCTGTGGGAGGTTATACCAGACGTTTGACGGTAGAAGATACCGGTATTGGTATGAGTAAGGAATTTATGGAACGGATGTTTGAACCATTTTCCCAGGAGCATCGGTCCGAATTGCCTAACGTAACCGGTACAGGCTTAGGGCTTTCTATCGTAAAAAAAGTAGTAGATTTTATGGGTGGTAAGATTGCAGTAAAAAGTGAATTGCATAAGGGAACCAAGTTTGTCGTTGATTTGCCCTTAAGAGCCTGGGACAAGACCGGCAATGTGGAAAAGCATGAGGCAGCTAGAACGAAGGCTGTCAATGCAACTTTGGCCAACCACAGGATACTGCTATTTGAGGACAACTATTTAAATGCAGAAATTGCTCAGTTGCTCCTAAAGAATAAGAAGATTGACGTAGAGTTAGCCAGGGATGGCAGGGAAGGTCTGGCTAAATTTAGTGCTTCTGCACCAGGCTATTATGATTTGATTTTAATGGATATTCAGATGCCTGTTTTAGATGGGCTGCAGGCTACCAAGGCTATTCGAAAGCTGGCCAGACCGGATGCCCAGGCTATACCCATTCTTGCCATGTCGGCCGATGCCTTTGAGGAGACCATCCAAGCCGCTAAGCAGGCCGGTATGAATGGCTATGTTACCAAGCCCATTGTGCCTGCTACTTTGTATCAAACTATATATGAACATCTTTAGAAAAAATAAGTAAAAGCTGACAAAAGGCTAGCCTTTTGTCAGCTTTTACGTCATAGTTATTTATTAAAAATACCTTCGGAAGTTAACTTCCGAAGGTATTTTTTTTAGTCCAATTCCATTTGTTTGGCTGTATCTTTGGCAATGCGAACGAATTCTTTAATGGCCGGAGAAGCATGATTGAGGGTTTTTACCGCGATACCTAAACTACGGCCAAAGGAGCTGGTAAAGGGCTTGCCTACCAGGCCCTCCGGCAGGAGGCTGACCTGCAGACTGCTCATTACAGTAATACCCAAGCCCTTGCTCACTAGGGCAATTGCTCCTACATCGCTGGCTACAAGACATTTAATGTTGGGAGAAAAGGGTGCCTTGTTCATAACACTGTTTACTACATCATCAAAACCGGTCTGGGGCATGATGAAATTACAACCGTTTAAGGAGGCAGGAGCTATTTTGTCATAGCCGGCAAAAGGATGATCCTTGCGCATAACAAGATAGGCTGCATCATGGAAGAGCGGTATAAAGTGGTAACCCTTTGGTACTTTTTCATTCATAAAAGCTAAATCAATTTTGCCTTTGGCCAGAAGCTCCGGGAAGGCAGAAAACTCTACTTCTTTTAAAAAGAAACTGATATTGGCATAAATTTGCGAAAAATTATGCACCACTTGAGGGACAAAGCCGGTCAGCATACTGCAGTAGGCGCCAACATTAATGTGCCCGGTAGTGAGACCGTGGATCGCTGCGGCAGTATCCCGCAGCGAATTTTCATCATTAATGATTTGGTAACAATAAGACAGAATCTTTTTGCCGTCCTCAGTGGGAAGCAGGTTGCCTTTTTTGCGAATGACCAGAGGAAAGCCTACCTCGCTTTCCAGGGCACTGATCATATGGCTGATTCCCGGTTGGGAATAGCCTAGTTCATTGGCTGCCTTAGTCAGGCTGCCATATTCAATTACTTTAATAAAAGCACGATAGTTGGCTATACTCATCTAATTTACCTCGCTTTTTCATAAAAAAACTTTCTGTTCATACGGGTATCATAAAATAAATTTATGAATTGGTCAAGGAAATCTCTATATTATCTTATTTAAACGTAAATTACCGACAAATTAAAGTTAATTCTAAAAGTCAAAGAATGAATTATTAGAATGCTTGCATAAGAAAAAGGAATGAATACTTTGCACTAATTGGGCAGATGGTAGCTCATTTCTTTATTGAAAAACAAGAAAATTATATAATTCTTTTTTTGAATAATACTATTTGGAAATCAAAGTTTACTTTGGTTAGTAAGCTGACGTAATATGTAAATGTAATGATACAGAGCGGCAAGTGAAGGATGAAATAGCAAGATAGCACCAACGGCAGGTGTAAAACAATTTAATAAACGAGGAGAACAATATGGCAGATATCCTGAAATGTATGGACAAAATAATGCAAGGTGTATATCTGATTGGGAGTAAATGGGGAGACACCTGCAATTTTATGACGGCAGCATTTGTTACGCAAATTTCTTTTAATCCTTGTAGTTTGGCGATTTCTCTTGATAATTCCCGCTTCTCCACAGAATTAATCAAGAAAGAGGGTTATTTTTCTGTGGCCGTTTTGGCCATTAATCAGGAGCTTGAGGCTAAAAGCTGCGGGTATCAAAGTGGACGGACTGTTGCCAAGGCTAAAAGGATAAAGCATCACCTGGGAGATCATGGCTTACCTCTTGTGGATGATGCAACAGCTAATCTGCTTTGCCAAGTAAAGCAGACGATTGCTTACGAAGATCACACCATTTTTATTGCCGAGATAATATCCGGCGAATATTCAGACAAAAAAGCCTTGTTTTATGATGCAGAAGAATTTTTTCCTAGCAAGTAGTGCTTACAAGTACGGCTGTATTCCTGAGAAGGATTCCCAGGATTTACATAAATTATTAAAAGGCAGTGCGATGTGAAAGGAGATTGGGATATGAGAATCATGAATCATCCTATTTTAGGAGAGCAAAAAGATATTGAATGGGTAACCATCATTGTCAACGGCAAACCTTTAAAGGCAAAAAAAGGGGAAATGATTTTGGCTGCATTACATGCAGAAGGCATAATTGTTAACCGTTATACAACCAAAAGACATGAACCGAGAGGTATTTATTGTGCCATTGGTCAATGCACGGACTGCATGATGGTAGTAAATGGTATACCAAATGTCCGCACTTGCATCACTCCGGTTGAAGACGGTATGACCGTAGATGTACAAGAAGGCTTAGGAAAATGGAGGGGTGACAAATGAGACAATGCGAGCTATTGGTAATTGGTGGAGGCCCCGCCGGTTTGTCTGCTGCCATACAAGCTGCTAAAGCAGGAGCAAAGGTAATTGTAGTTGAGGCAAATGCAGAAGCAGGTGGACAACTGGTAAAACAAACTCATAAATTCTTCGGCTCCAAGGAACATCGTGCTGGAACACGTGGTATCGTCATTGCACAAATTATTAGAGATCAATGCAAGGAATACAACGTAGAGGTTATGCTTAACAGTTTGGTAATGGGTATTTATGCAGACCATGTAGTTGCCATAGATGTTAAGAAGAGCCTTACAGAACATAATATTGAACGTATTCAGGCTAAAAAGATAGTAATTTCCACCGGAACATCTGAAAATTCCATTCGTTTCAAAGGTTGGACGCTTCCCGGCGTTATGGGTGCAGGTGCTATTCAGACCATGTGTAACTATCACAGGGTATTGCCCGGTAAGAGATTATTGATGATTGGTTCCGGTAGTGTAGGTTTAATCGTATGTTATCAGTTAATGCAAGCCGGTGCTGAAATCGTAGGCATCGTAGAAGCACTACCTCATATTAATGGTTACGCAGTACATGCTTCTAAGCTGACAAGAGAAGGCGTGCCCATTTATACCGGCTATACCATTACGGAAGCCAGAGGCACTGATCATGTAAAGCAAGCTGTTATTGCCAAGGTAAATCCTGATTGGACAACCGTACCGGGTTCTGAAATAGTCCTGGATACAGATATCGTTGCCGTAGGTGCGGGTATGAAACCTCTGATCGGTATGGCTTACATGAGCAATTGCGATTTGCTTTATGATAAGGCTTTGGGCGGCTGGGCTCCTTGTCATAGCAAGAACATGGAATCCACACAAAGCGGTATTTATGTAGCCGGTGATACTACCGGGTTGGAAGAAGCAAGCACTGCTATTGAAGAAGGTTCTTTAAGCGGTATTGCTGTTGCAGAAAGCCTGGGCTATATACCTACTGCTAAGGCTGCAGAACTAAAGGATGCTGCTTGGCATAGATTGAATGTACTCCGTTCCGGCTTCAAAGGCGAAGAACGTGCTATTGCAAAGCAAAAGCAACTGGCAAGATATGCCGAAGTCATGAAGGGAGGCAAATAAGCTATGTATCTAGATCATGGAATTGTAACAAAAGAAGAATTAATTGCTGCCGGACAATACCCGTCCGAAGCAAGAATGAAAAAGGGACCTGTTGCAGTATGTGAGTGTTTACAAAATATTCCCTGCAATCCTTGTGAAACTTCTTGCCCTGCTCATGCCATTCATATCGGAGAAAACATCTCCAATCTTCCTGAGTTGACCGAAGAAAAATGCATTGGTTGCGGCAGCTGCGTAATCGCTTGCTCCGGCTTAGCTATTTTTCTCCTGGACAAATCCTATTCCGATAAGGTGGGTTCAGTTAGTTTCCCTTATGAATATCTCTTCTCTTTCAAAGTAGGCGATAAAGTCAAGGCTGCTGATAGAAGTGGCAAGTGTGTATGTGAAGGTACTGTTAAGAGAATTTTAAATACACCGAAATCTGATCATACAACTGTGGTGACCTTAGAGGTTCCCATTGATTTAGTTGACGAAGTGAGAAGCGTTTATAGACCGAGATAATTTGCTAGATAGGGAGGATTACTAAAGTGGACGATAAATTGAGAGATGATGAGCTAGTCTGCCGCTGCGAAGAAGTAACTGTTGGCGATATTAAAGCAGCGATTAAGGCAGGGGCTAGAGACGTTACGGAAATAAAACTTAGAACAAGAGCTGGCATGGGACTTTGCCAAGGTCGTACTTGCGAGTTTTTGGTACAACAAATCTTAAGTAGAGAATTGGGAATCAGTGCGGAAAAGACCGGCTTTTCTACCCCTAGAACTCCGCAAAGGCCCGTAACATTTGGTACTTTAGGAGGCGACGGCTTTGATAAATAAAACATATGATGTAACAGTAATTGGTGGTGGCGTCATTGGTACTAGCGTTGCTTATCACCTGGTAAAAAAAGGCTTTTCGGTAGCCTTAATTGAGAAAAAAGATTTGGCACGTGGTACTTCCAGTCACTGTGACGCAGCAGCTTTGATTGTAGATAAGATGCCGGGCGTAGATGCTGCCTTAGGTTATGCCAGCATTAAACGTTTCCTGGAGTTGAAAGACGAATTGTCTTATGACTTTGAATTGACTCAAAACGGCAGTATGTATGTTTGCGAATCTGACCAAGAAATGGAAATTGCTTCCAAGTATGCAAGAGACATGCAAGCCGATGGTTATAAAATTGATATTTTGCAACCTAAAGAATTGCTGGAATACGAGCCATTTATGGCCAAGGATTTAAAGGGCGGTATTTTTAGTAAAGAGTGCTGTGGATTGAATCCTTTCAAGCTTTGCTTCGCTTTCGTTGATCAAGTAAATGGTAAGGGCTTAGACCTTTATTCTTACACCAATGTAACAGGCATTAAGCTAAATGCTAAACATGAAGTAGAAGGCGTTGAAACAGATAAAGGGTTTATCGGTACCAAGAGAATCGTTAACTGCGCAGGCGTTTGGGCCAACGAGGTTGGCAGGATGGCCGGTATTGAAATTCCTGTTAAGCCTAGAAAGGGCGTTATCCTGATTTCCGGTGCTTCCTTCCCGTTCTGCAATCAAAAAGTACAAGAATTTGGTTATATGATTTCTAAATTCTCCGAATTTGAATGTAAACGTGATCCTGATGTAGAGAAATACAATGTAGCATTTACCATTGAGCCTGAAGCAGGCAACAATGTTTTGATTGGTAGTAGCCGTAATTTCTCAGATATTAGCTTCAATACGGAAATTGAAATTATTCACGCTATTGCTAAGAGGGCCATCCGTTTCTATCCAATTTTGAAAGAACTAAACTGCATTCGTTCTTATGCAGGTGTACGTCCCTTCATGGATGACCATCTGCCTCTAATAACAGAAGTAGAAAAAGTACCGGGCTATTTCATTGCAACAGGTCATGAAGGTGATGGTATCTCCATGGCACCTATGACAGGACGTTTGATTGCGGAACTCTTAGCAGGCGAGAAACCTTACTTAGATTTAACACCGTTTAACTACAAACGTTTGTCCTAATTAAATTTGGCACTAAAAGCTTCAGGAAGTTTTAGTAAAGGAAAGTTGTAAAAAATATGGGAGGAGTGACAGGAAAATTATGGACAATCAAAATGGTACCCAGGTAGCAAGTAATAACTTTGCCAGCAGATTTGGCGCTATTATGGCAATCGGCAGTATGTGTGTTGGTTTAGGTAATGTTTGGCGTTTCCCTTATATGGTTGGTGCATTTGGCGGTGGCGCATTCGTGCTGGCCTATCTGATCTGTGTTGTGGTCGTGGTTGCACCCTTGGCTATTATGGAAGCCGGTATTGGTAAAGGCTTGCAAAAGGGCATGATTGATGCTTATACAGAAATCCTGCACAACAAATCATTGGGTACATTCTTTGGAGGAGTTTTCTCCTTTGGTTACTACAGCATGAATTTTTACTTCTTCGCAGTTATAGCAGCAGCGATGTACTTCATATACGTCTGTGGAGTTGGTATGTGGACTACCATGGAACCGGCAAAAATTTATGACTATATGAATACCATTCCGGCAGTGGTTGCAGCTTTGGCAGTAGTAGCGTCACTTTACACTTTACATGTAGTTTTTGCAGGCGTGCAAAAGGGCATTGAGAAGGCTTCTAAAGTGATGATGCCTTTAATGATTTTGTTCTTCGGTATTGCCATTGTCTTTGCTATTTTCACTATTCCTGATATTAGTAAGGGCTACGAATTTATGTTTAGACCTGATTTTTCCAAATTAAAAGATTTTAAGGTTTGGGCGGCAGCAATGGGCCAGGCTTGTTTCTCCATTGGTGTAGGTGCAGGTTGCGTTTTGACTTACGGCAGCCATTTGGAAGCAAAGGGTGATGTTACCCTCAGTATGCTGACAGTTTGTATGTTTGATACCAGCATTGGCGTGCTGGCAGGTATGGCTATAGTTCCTGCCTGCGTGGCAATGGGCTTGGATACAACTTCCGGACCTAGCTTGATTTTCCGTGTGTTACCGACCCTTTTTAGTAAGCTGCCTTTAGGTAATTTGATTGGTATTTTGGTTTTCTTGGCCATTATATTTGCGGCTATCACTTCTGCTATTGCGCAACTGGAAGTTTTCGTGGTTGCTTTGTCTGATAGCTTTAAAATGTGGAACAGAAAGAAAGCTTGTATTGTGTTTGGTGGAATCGAAACTGTAGCAGCAATAGTTTCCGTATATAGTCAACCCTTCTTCAATTTCTGGAATGATGTTTCCGGTAACTATGTTTTCATTACTAGTGCCGGTGTAGGTGCCATTGTCTTTGGTTATATGTATGGACTGGAAAAACTTAGAACTCAGGTTTTGAATCCTACCAGCGATATTCAAGTAGGCCCCTGGTTCACTTCTTTGTTAAAGTTTGTCGCTATTCCTATCATGCTCTTGATGATGGTAAATTCATTGTTCCCGATTTTCTAAGTAATACAAATGAGTAAGCTGCCCTTGGAGAGGGGCTAAAAAAACTACTACTTTTCTAGATGGGGAGATAATACATATGTCAACCAGCACAATCATCACACTGTTTTGCGTTGTAGTAGGTTTGTATGGCGGAACCAGTTTCCTGGTATATAAATGCGTTACAGCAGCAGAAAAAAAGGAAAGTAAAGCAGAATAATCGCCTGGAAATATAAAATTTGTTTTATGACAAGGAGAAAAAATATGAAAAAGATCATTCATAAGGGCACAGCTCCCAAGGGCTTGTTTGTTCCATTGGTAACCCCGTTTCATGATGACGAAAGTATTGATTATAAAGCATATAAGACTATTATCGACTATGTAATTGATGGTGGTATGGACGGCGTATTGGTAGGCGGCAGCACCGGTGAATATCACATGATGAGCCTGGAAGAAAGAAAAGAGCTTATTAAAAAAGGCTGCAAGATTGTAAATGGTCGTGTACCCATTGTTGCAGGTACCGGTGAATCCACCGCTAAAGCAACTATCGCTTTGACCAACTACGCTGCCGACTGCGGTGCAAAATGGGGCTTGGTTTTACCCCCATATTATCAACAAACTACTGAAGAAGGCATTTATGACTTCTTCAAAGAAGTTGCTAAGGGTTCCAAAATCGGTATTATCGTATACCATACACCCGGAGCTACCAATGTAGAAATTTCTCCGGCTATGGTGAGAAGACTTGCTCTTATTGACAACATCGTTGCTGTTAAGGAAACCATTGATGAGACCCATACCAGTGCAAGTTATATGGCTACCTATGATATTCCCAACTTCTGCATTATGGAAGCCAATGAACCTCTCTTGATTCCTTCCTATGCCATTGGTATTGATGCAGCCTTCTCTATTATTTTCAATCTGTTACCTAGAGAAATGCGTCAAATGTATGATCTGGTATTTAAAGACAATAATATTGCCGCAGCACGTGAACTCAACAAGAAACTCAGCCCATTGTTTGCCATGATGGAAGCAGAACCTTATCCGGGTCCTGTGAAGGCCGGCTTGGATGCAATTGGTTTACCCGGTGGTGTTGTGCGTAAACCTTTGACTCAACCTACTGCTGCACTTCGCAAGAAGATGAAAGCCGAATTAAAGAAGATTGGCTACAAGGTTAAATAACTTGCGAGGAGAGCACTGAGATGAGCGCATATAAAAAAGGAAGAAGATATGGGATTTTGACACCGGAAAATGACGGCGGTTATTACGATGGTATTCAAAATCAGCAGGTATCTGGCTATTCCGTAGGAATTGTGTACATCGAAAATGTGAACTATCCACTTATTCCGGGCAATGTAGTGAATGCCTGCACCTACGATTTTCCTGTCAGAATGAAAGCAGTAGCTAATCTGACTAATGATCGACTTTTTAACAATGACCCCACTATTGTAAATGACATAATAGATGCAGCTAAATCTCTGGTGGAAAATGATGGTGTGAGAGCAATTTGCAGCGCCTGTGGTTTCTTTGGCAACTATCAACAACAAGTGCGCAGGGCGGTAAATGTGCCGGTGGCTATGTCCAGCTTGGTTCAGATACCTTGGATAAGAGGGCTGATCAAACCAGGACAAAAGATTGGCATATTGACAGCTAATAAGAAATCACTGAATGAGGGACTTTTAAAAAGCTGTGGTATTACCGGCATGAATGATTTAGTTATCAAGGATGCCTTGCAGACCAAAGAATTTGCCGCTGTAGTCGATATGAGAGGACATTTTGACAATACTATTGCTAAGCAGGAAATTGTTAATCTGGCCTTGGAACTAATTCAGGAAAATAATGATATAGGAGCCATTTTATTCGAATGCAGCGACATGCCTCCTTATGCAGCAGCCGTTCAGGCAGCCACACAATTACCGGTATTTGATTTTATTACCCTGATTAAATGGTTACACAGTGGTGTTGCACAAAGACCCTACATTGGCTGGATTTAAACTACAAAACCAAAAAATAAATAGAATTGAAAGGGAGACGTAGAATGAATATTCAAGATTATGTAGATAGAGGCCGTAAAGCTTGTGAACAAATTAAAGATTACAATCAAGAACAAGTTGACAAGCTGGTTTATGCGGCCGCTAAAATTATTTACCAAAATGCTGAACCACTGGCAAAGCATGCAGTTGAAGAAACCGGTTTGGGATTTTACAAGGATAAGATTGCAAAAAATACTGATACCCCTGCCGCTTTCTGGGATTACCTAAAGGACAAGAAATCTGTTGGTATTATTGGCGAAAACAAAAAGACCGGTATCATTGAAGTGGCCCATCCGGTTGGTGTTATTGCATGTATCACTCCAGCAACTAACCCTACCGTCACCCCTCTCGGCAACTTCATGGATGCCATCAAAGGTAAAAACGCCATCATTGTTTCTGCTGCCCCCCGTGCTGCTAAGACAACGACCGAAACAGTTAACCTTATCCGCAAGGCTATTGGTGCTTTAGGTGCTCCGGAAGATCTAATCCAAATTTTGGATGAGGTTACTCTGGAAAATTCTCAAGCTTTGATGAAAGCCTGCGATTTAATTATCGCAACCGGTGGTTCAGGCATGGTAAAGGCTGCTTATTCCAGTGGTACACCTGCTTATGGTGTAGGCCCTGGCAACCCGCCTGTAGTCTTGGATAGAGATTATGATATTACTGAAGCAGCTAAGAAAACAGTTGTAGCAGTAGGCAGCGATAATGGTATCTTGTGCGATGGTGACAACCAACTGCTTTATCCTGAGGATAAAGAAAAAGAATTGTTTGACGCACTGAAAAAAGAAGGGGTTGTTATTTTCGAGAAGAAGGCTGATGTTGATGCTTTTGCTAAAGTGCTCTTCCATGATGGCAAAGCCAACTCTGCTTTGGTAGGTAAGGATGCACCGGTTATTGCTGAAGTTGCTGGCCTTAAGGTTCCGGCAAAGACAAAAGTAATCGGCTTAAAGCTGGATGTTTTTGGCAAAGCTAATGTTTTGAATAAAGAAATCATGGGACCCATTGTTATTCTCAAGAGCTATGATACCTTCGAAAATGCTACTGCTTTGGCTATCCAAAACATGACAGAATCCGGTGGTATTGGTCACACAGCCGGTATTTTCAGTAACAACAAGAAACATATTGACTACTATGCTGAGCGTATTCCTGTGGCCCGCGTTTTGGTTAACCAACCTACTCCTGATGCTTGGGGTCCATCCACTAATGGCTTGACTCCTGCCGTATCTGAGAGCTGCGGTACCTGGGGCAATAATATTCTTTGCGGCAACGTTGACTATATTCATATGATGAACGTTTCCAAGATTGCAATGCCTTTAAAAGAAAAAGCTGTTGATGCAGCTAAATTGTTTAAAGACTAAAAATTGTTTTAGGATTTAGCGGGAAACCGCTTCCCAATATTAAATTACGGCACGAGCCGAAAAAATTCTAAGGAGGAATTATATTATGATAGGCACAAAGGTTACTTTAAGAGTTCGTATGTCCGCTGGTGAAGCTCATTATGCAGGTGAATTGGTAAATGGTTCTCATATCGTAGATTTCTGGGGTGATGTTGGCACTGAATTAGCTATTCGTTTGTTTGGTGATGAAAGCTTGTTCTTGGGTTATGAGCACATTCGTTTCACTGCTCCTGTTTATTCCGGAGACTTCATGGAATATACCGGCTGGGTTGAGAAGGTTGGCAATACCTCTTTAACTTGCAAGTTTGAAGCATATAAATATATTACCTTGCCTCGCGATCCTAAGCTGGCTGACTCTGCAGCCAATGTTTTGCCCAAACCTGTTCTTTGCGGCGAAGCAGTAGGTACCCTGGTAGTAAAGAAACCCTTCCAACGTATTGATGCAGCTGATCCTGCATTCCAAAAACGCTAATTAATGGCTCTAAGCAAGGCCGTTCTGTCTAAATTAGAGCAGTGCGGCCTTGTTTTTTTAGGTAAAGAAAACGTCTTAACAGGAGGTCCTTTATGGATTTTAAATTGGACAAAGTCCATCAACTCCAGCAGCAACTTTTCCGTACTTTCGCTGAGACTGAGATTAAACCCTTGGCTAAGGATATGGATGAAAACGAGCAATATGATCTTGGCTTGCTGAAGAAGATGCAAAAATATGGTTTTTTAGGAATTCCTTATGGTAAAGAGTATGGTGGCTGTGGCTCAGATACCTTGGCTTATACCTTATGCATGGAGGAAGTTTCCAGGGTAGATGCCAGCTCTGGCATTACTATTTCTGTACACACATCCCTGGCTTGTTCCTGTATCGCTAATTTTGGTACAGAAGAACAAAAACAAAAATTCTTACGTCCGCTGGTGGATGGAAGCAAGATTGGCTGCTTCGGCTTAACTGAGCCTGGTGCAGGTTCTGATGTACAAGGTGCT
>Ga0070399_1002844_pt1 | contig 16080 bp, 7 predicted proteins | sample BioMet4_FD_61217 | JGI IMG/M metagenome (GOLD analysis project Ga0070399, IMG submission 61217) | Microbial communities from bioreactor (seeded with sewage sludge) at LBNL, California, USA - Biofuel metagenome 4 (version 1) | ecosystem: Engineered > Bioreactor > Anaerobic > Unclassified ... | reverse complement strand
CATAACGAAAAACTTATGCCTAAAGTTACAAAGATTTTAGGAAATAACAAAGCCCGGGCTTGCGAAAGTCTGGGCTTTGCGCATAAAAAAAAGAGGATGTGCCTGTTTTGACACACCCTCGTTGTATTAGTATTGAGATATTCTATCTTATCAACTTACTTTCATATGTTATACTTAGGTGCATTAGGAAGAGATAGAACTGACAATCATCGAACTGTCCTTTGCTAGCGGTTAGAGTCATAGCCCCTGTTCTGTTGAAGATTACTGTTTGTTTCCAATGCAGATAATGGAATAGGGAATAAAACTGTATGACCATCAGTAACAGCAGTGTGATTAAACCAGTTCTTAGTTGAAAAAGTACCAAAACGAATCATTTGAGTACGCCGTTGAGCTTCACAAGCAAATTCAATTCCCCATTCATCATAGAGTCCTCCTAACTTAATAGCTGTCTGATCCCCAGGAACATCTATTTTGTTATCCCAGTCAAGAGTGCCGTAATTAATGCGAGAGTCACTTTCCAAATCGGTAACAGACACAGCAGCTTTAGCTTTATCATCAAAGTCACGTTGCCTTAACTGGGTAACAATTTGTGCTGCTTCTTCTTTGTTTTGACCAATTCTTAGAAGACACTCTGCCTTGTCAAGGAGGACTTCTGCATAACGGAAGAATGGGAAATCATTGCCCCAACCACCATTAGTCGTTTGGGGGTCATTACCATATTTCCATATTCTATATCCATAGTCTATAGATGTGTAATTAATTCCATCTTTCATACAAGTCAAAGAGGGAAGATAATTATTACATGTCCAAATAAGATTCCCTTTTGTATCATATTGTGGGCCTATAAGCCAAGTCTCTTTCAAACGCTTGTCACCATCCTGATATGACGCGATAAATTGTGGGTTTGCACAGCTTCCACCCCAGAAATAATCTGAAGAGACTCCAAAAACCTTCTTCGCAACGGGTGGAAACCATTTATGTTGCATATTGAATGCCGTGTATTTACTGTCATAAGGAACCGCAAAAATGATTTCCGGGTTACTTGGTCCGTTGTTATATGCAAAAATCGACTTGTAGTCTTCAGCCAATGAGAATTTACCACTATTAATAATTTCGTTACAGCAATTTAGACATTCCTGCCATTGAGGTGTCCCGGTATAAACCTCCGCATTAAGGTAAACACGTGCAAGTGCAGTGAGCGCAGCCCACTTAGTCATGCGACCATATGTTACTGCTGATACCTCTTCGGACAAATCTGGAATAACGTCTTTCAGTTCTTTGACAACGAAATTGTACACCTCTGATCGAGTGGACTGCATGGGGACAGAGTCATTAAATGCAGTTACAATAGGCACATTTCCATGAGTATCCAGCAACATCATATACCATAACGCGCGAATAGCACGCAATTCTGCAATAGTACTGGTTTTTAAATCTCCCGTAGGAAGCTTGTCACTTTTTACCTGATCGAGAATTCTATTAGCATTACCAATGGCTCCATATGGTGTGTCATAGCAGTTTTCAGGCTGCCATGATTCTGAATTCCACTGGTGTTGGTGCATTCGACGATAAGTACCACCATCGTCCCAGCCATTTGGGCGAGTAGGTGTAATGACTACATCTCCACTTTCTTCCTGGGCATCAAACAATCCTTGCCAATCCATAATATATGTCAATGGATTATAAGCACTGGCCATCAGACTAGCCACATCTTGCTCGGTAGGAACAAATGTGGATTCTGTGACCTCAGAGAAGACTTCCTCGTCTAAGTTGAAGCATGATGTAAATGTGAGCGCAGAGCTGGCTAATAACACCATCGCCTTTATATTAAATAACTTCATAATATCTTATTTTTGGTTAGAATGTTACATTAAGGCCACACGTGAAAGATCGTGTAGTAGGGTATTTGTCACGGTCATCGGTTCCCGCCGTCAACCCTGTGATATCAACTTCGGGGTCGATTCCCGAATAACTTGTAATGGTACAAAGGTTGAGGCAGCTAACGTAGACTCTTAGGTTATGAAGCCATTGAACTTTTTTGACGTTGAAAGAATAGCCCAATGTGATATTATCGATTTTCCAGAAGTCCCCGTTTTCTATATATTCGCTGAGGTATCGCTGTGAATCATTAAGTCTAACCGACTCCCCTATCGAGGTTATTGACTTTGTGTCTGATGAAATGGTGTACACAGGATGAGCATCGAAGGCGCTATTCAATACATTATATTGTATTGTTGGATTAGCATAGAACATACTTTGGAAGTTAAGTATTTGATATCCAAACTGCCCACGCATATTTACACTTAAATCCCAATTTTCATATCGAAGGGAATTGTTGAAGTTGAGAAAATGCTTTGGTACACCATTGCCTAGAACTTGTCGATCTTCTGTTGTGGCATTTTCAGCAAGATCATAGTATTTGTTTCCTGTTAGCTTTCCATCTGCATCGCGTTCCAAACGTTCCACTATCCATTTTCCTTCACTGTTAACTCCTATGCTCTTTAAACCGAAGAAATTGCCAATTGGGTCACCAACTTTTACGCGATGCGTCTCAGTCTGTATAGGTTCTCCTGTATATCCAGTGACAAACCAATCAGTTGACATCTGGAATTCATCATTGCTAATAGAGCGAAGCTCATTGCTATTCGTTGAATAAGAAATGTTTGTGCTCCATTCAAAGTTCTTTGTTTTAATAGGAATAGCATTGATAAGCACTTCGAATCCCTTATTGCGAATTTTGCCAACGTTAGCTCTGATACCACTATACTGATACGGAGGCACTGGCACAGAATAGTCCCATAGAGCATCTTTGGTATCACGAAGATAGAGATCTAAAGCTCCTCCTAATCTTCCTCCAAAGAATTCGAAATCAACACCCATATTATATTCGTACTTTTTCTCCCATCTAAGGTTTTCGTTTGCATTACGAGTAGGGGTCAAGATTTTAATCCATTCGTTGTTATAAAGGAAATATCCAGAGTAGCCTAAGGAAGCAAGACTCATATATGGAGATCCTGCATCAATACCAGTAATTCCAAAACCTGCACGCAGTTTTAAATTATCAATCCATTTATAGTCACTCATGAAATGCTCATTATTGATACGCCAACCCGCAGAAACACCAGGGAAGTTACCCCATTTATGATCTTGCCCAAACTTTGTACTGCCTTCATGTCGAACAGAAACCATCAGCAAATACCTATCATCATAGTTATAGGTTGCACGACCAAAGAGACCTATAAGTTTAGTTGCCGACTTATCAGAACTCATGCCAGCTGTTCCCTGCTGAAGACCTTTGCCAGATTCTAGGAAGTTGTAAGTATAGCTGTCAGTTGGGAAATTACGATTATTAGCGTTAAAGGACTCCCAAACATTATCCTCGTAGCTGTAGCCGACAATTGCTTCAATAGAATGCTTGGCGATTTTCTTATGCCAATCAGCAGTGAGCTCTATAGAATTATAAATGTAATCACTAGCAGACCTTGAGGCATAACCGTTGATTCCACTTTCTGTGGTAGAAGGATGCTTCTTGGTCTGATAATAACCGCTTATAGAATTTTGTCCCTTTCTTGTATACATAGCCTTAAAGCTGAGTTCCTCTATGGGCCTATAGATCATAGTACCAGTAAACCTAACGTTACGGTTTCGGCTACTACCGATATTCTCTTGTTGAAGAGAGACTGGGTTATCATAGAAGTAAACCTGCCTTTCCACATAAGAACCATCATCACTATAGATTGGTTGCGTGGGATTTTGAATGCAAGCATCGCGATAAGTGGTACCAGGACTGTAACCATAAGGATACTGACTTTCGTTTGCAATAATAGCCAAAGTCGTTGTTAACTTATCGTTAAACATCCGATGGGTGACTTCTGCCCGAGCACGAATGTTGGTAATATCCGTTTTTTTCATTGTACCCTGACGATCTGAATAGTTCAACGTTGCAACATAACTGGTTTTTTTGTTTCCGCCTCTAAAAGTGAGATTATGATTGTTACTCAATGCGGTCCGTGTTACTGCCTTCAGCCAATCGGTCGTAGCACCATAGTCCTGGTCGTTGGCTCCTGAAGCGGAATACCCGTCAGCCCAGCGGGCTCGGAGATCCGAAGCGCTTAAGAAGTCAGCCTTTCGAGCAATGTTTGACACTGAAAAGTATCCATTGTATTCTATTGTTGTGGGCATTTCTCGATTACCACTTTTAGTAGTGATAATAATAACGCCATTAGTTCCACGTGTCCCATATATGGCAGTGGCAGACCCATCCTTTAGAACATCAATAGTCTGTATCTCTTCTGGGGCAACCGTTGAGAATGAGCCTGGAACTCCATCGACTAAGATAAGTGGTGTACTGGATCCTAACAGAGACGAGGTCCCTCTTAGCATGACTGATGTAGAAGCTGTAGGATCGCCAGAAGCTAGAGAAATTTGCAAACCCGCAACCTTCCCTTGCACTAGCTGACCAGCATCAAGAACAGAACCTTTATTGAAATCTTCCGCTTTCACACTTGCAACAGAACTTGTAACATCGGCCTTTTTCTGAGTTCCATAACCAATGACAACAACCTCATTTAGATCACGGAGGTCTTCCTTGAGAGTGATTTTAACATTTTCTCCTGCTTTAATTGTTTTAGTCTTAAATCCCACATAAGACACTTCAAGCATCGCGTTTCGATTAGTAGTAAAAGAGAATCGTCCATCGATATCAGTCACTGTGCCGTTACGTGTACCCATTTCCATTACAGTTGCCCCAATGATAGGCTCTCCGTTGGCATCCGTTACTGTCCCCTTAGCAGTCACTCCGTTTTGCTGAACGATATCCAGCGATGTGATGTCAGTGTGCTCCATGGCTGCAAATGTTGGAATAGCGGTTCCTACAGTCAGAAGAAAGCACGCTACTGTCTTGATGGCAACACGATTGCTAACAAGACATAATGGTTTCTCAGTTCTGTTCATGATAGTTTTTTAAAAGATTTTTTGATGATAATATTTAGTTAGTTTACCTTCCATTCGATCACCCCTCCAGACTCGCTCTCTTGTAGCTTGGCGACAATCCGTAGTCCTGTTGTGGTCACTGGAGTGAAATCCACGCTATTGTACTTATCCTTCTCGCACCCATAAACGGAGTGGTTTTCCACTTCTTTCCATGTTCCTGCCTCATCCTTGTAATAGAGTTTCCAGTACTCGGGTACACGGAAGTTGCCATCATAATGGTCAAAGTCTAGCCAATAAACTTGTACATTGCTCACCGTATAGGGACGGTCAAACTCGTAAGCGATGCTCTGCGGTGTTCCCCTCTTGAGCCACCAGTAATGGTAAGGCTTACTAGTGTCGCTACTACGTTTAGGCTCCCACTGGTCGTTAACACCCCATGCACCTCCTTCAGAGATAGCTGTTTCGGGTGCATCCTGCTGAATGGCCGCACGATTGACACGAGTATCGGCGCGGCTAGCAATAGTAGGCTGAGGCTTAACATGAGCTGCTGAAGGTGTCTCGGGTATCCAAACTTCCATCTGGTCAGAGCCTCTATTGTTCCAAGTGCTGTATGGAATGGCATAGAAAGGTACATTGTGCACTGTCCCATCCTGTTCCAATTGCTCAGCAGTTCCCGTTAACTCAACTATACCATTGAGCTTGTCAGTACGATATTTAGCATTGATTGGCGCACTGCGTATAATCACTTTATTGAATACAGAACTATCTTGCTGATCTTGTCCCTCAAGGCAATAAACCACAGGGCCACGTTCCAAGGCCAGTTTCCCATGATCGTCTTCAACATTATCATTGGCTTTTATGCGGCGAACATCCATCGGCAATGCTATTTCTACTCGGTCAGCACGATTCCATTTGCGATCAATGACTACATAGCCATTGTCCAAATCGGTAGCCACTTCTTGACCATTCACTTTTATGCTCCACGGCTTCTCACCGTCTACATAATGATACAGGTTGGTGCCTACAGGCCATTGACGTGCCCATCCCGGTATGCGAAACTTCATTGCAAATCGCTTACTTCGTTTCGGGGCTATGTTCACCTTTATGTTTCCTTGCCAAGGATAGTCGGTGGTCTGGGTTATTTTCACGCCATCAACATCTGCCTCACCTTGAATATATAGGTTGACAAAGATATCATTGCCTTGCTTAGCGTATTGATATTGTGGTACACTGGCTACAAATCGTGTGACATTGCCGGGGCAACAAGCACATCCAAACCACCTTTGACGCGAGTGCTGTCCCATGCTTTCCAGGGGATTGTCATAGAAAAAGTGGTCCCCGCTAAGGCTTACACCACTGAGTACACCATTATAGAGCGCACGTTCATAAACATCTACATATTTGGAATCACCGGTGGCCAAGAACATACGATAGTTCCAAAACACATTGGCAATGCTTGCACAGGTCTCCAGATAGCCCGTCATATTGTTGAGTTCGTAGTTTGGTCCGAACCCTTCGCCCTGTGCTCGGCTACCAATTCCACCTGTCACATACATCTTCTTGCCAGCCATATTGTTCCAAATCCGCTCTAATGCTTGGAGGTAAGCAGTGTCGTGTGTCAATGAAGCCACATCAGCAACGCCACTATAGAGATAACCCGCACGAACCGCATGACCAACGATTTCATCCTGTTGCAAAATGGGTTTATGGTCTTGTGAATACTCGTTAAGCCTGTGACCATCCGTTCCTCGGCCAGTCTCCTCCACAAAATATTTAGCGGTTTGCAGGTACTTTTGATTGCCAGTCACCTTATACAGCTTGCATAACGCCATCTCCACAATTGGGTGGCCGGAAGGACGATGAATCTGGTTGGGCTCTGGCCCAAAGGTCTTGCATACAAGGTCAGCATTCTTAATTGCTACGTTGAGGAAATTTTTCTTTCCCGTTGCCTTATAATGTGCTACTGCCGACTCAATGAGATGCCCACTATTATAAAGCTCATGGCTATTGATTTTCTCCCATTTATGTGTACCCCACCATCCCGAAAGACGGTAGCACTTATTAGTAACACACGTGGTGAGATAGCCATCAGACTCTTGCGCTGAGGCAATGATGGCAATCACGGAGTCAAGGTAATGATCAAGTTTGGGATCATAATGTACGGCCAACGAGTAGCTTGCTCCCTCAATAACCTTATATGGGTCGGTGTCATCGAAAGAAAAATCACCGCGATGCTCTCCCGTTTTAAGTCCCCCCGCAATAGCAAAGTTGTCAAACCTTCCGTTCTTCTCACATTCGCGAAAGGCAGAGGGGATGGATACTGTACGATTAATTTCGATTCGTGGTAACCAAAAAATGTCATTTAAATGTACATTTGTGAAAGGCACTTCGACGATGGGGCTACTCGACTTGACATTGTTTTTAGGCGCTGTGGATGCATCCACGACTGATGTCGTCATCATGAAAGCAGCTGCCAATAGTAATGTTTGCTTAGACATTTTCTACCGTATTAATTGTTTATTTGATGTTTCGTTTGATATTATAGCAAAGTAAAGTAAATCTTTAAAAAACCTCTGAAAGATTTGTCCAATTGCATATCAGAAAAGTCCAGAGCTCTATTTTTTAACCTAATTTTAGACAATTGTTTTAGCAGTAAATACGATTTTAGTATCGTTTACATTCGAAAAACATTATCTTTGTAATAATTAGATAACACCGTTGTTATGAAGATCAAAACACTAATCAGCCTTCTATTTCTATCGTTAAGTTTTCAACTTTCTGCCAAAGACTTCACTATAAAATCGCCTAATGGGCGGCTCGAAGCTATCGTCGGCACAGGCGAAGAACTCACATTTCAATTGTGGTTGGATGGACATGAGCTTATGGGTCCGTCTCTCATAGGAATGAGATTGACCGATGGAACCATAATTGGTGGCAATCGTCGTGTCTCTGCCTCCAAGCCTCGATACATTAATGAGCGAATCATGGCTCCATTCTATCGCCAAAGCGAGTTTCAGGCGGAGGCAAATGAGCTTCGTCTAAAGCTTAATAATAACTTTGGACTTCTTGTTCGTGCCTACAACGAAGGGGCAGCCTACAGGTTTTACTACACAGGACGCCAGCCCATCACTATTGAGAATGAGTTGGGTAATTATCAATTTGGCCGTAATCGCAAGGCTTGGCTTAGCCACTCAACCAACAAGGACAAGCCCTTTGCCATGGCGTTCCAAAATATCTATCATGAGACCACCCTCGATACGGCTCGCCAGCAGATAGCTTTTCTGCCTGCCACGGTGGACTGTGGACCGGCAAAGCTAACCCTCCTGGAGAGCGACGTCAGTCATTACCCAGGAATGTTTGTACGTGCAGACGGGGATGCGCTAACCGCCACTTTCGCTCCTTACCCCAAGACCATGGCGCGCTACCAATGGCGTAGTATGACATATGTAGACTCTAAAGAACCATACATAGCCCAAACAACGGGACCACAACAGTATCCTTGGAGAATATTTGCCGTGACAAAAAAGGATGTAGACATGCCCACAAACAACTTAGTGTATGCTTTGGCCACACCCAACAAGGTAGGAAGTACCGACTGGATCAAGCCGGGCAAGGTGGCATGGGATTGGTGGAACGACTGGAATCTTAAGGAGGTGAACTTCAAAGCGGGCATAAATACTGAGACTTATAAGTATTTTATCGATTTTGCTGCTAAGGAAGGCCTGGAATATATCATTCTTGATGAAGGGTGGTATGATGCCAAGAGCGGTGACATTATGCACCCGGTGGAGACTATTGACCTGCCTGCACTTATCGACTATGGTCGTCAACACGGAGTAGGCATTGTATTGTGGTCAGTGTTCAACGTAATGGACGAACAGTTGGAGACGGTCTGCAAGCATTACGCTGACATGGGAATAAAGGGCTTTAAAGTGGACTTCATGGATCGTAACGACCAGACAGCAGTGGAAATGGTGGAGCGATTGGCTGATTGCACTGCTCGTAACCACTTGTTACTCGACCTCCACGGTATCTATACGCCTGCCGGTCTGAATCGCACTTATCCTAATGTACTTAATTATGAAAGTGTTTTCGGAATGGAGGAAGTGAAGTGGGGATCGCTTAGCAATGATCATCCACGCTATGATGTAACCTTCCCTTACATCCGAATGATGGCGGGATCGGTGGACTACACACCGGGTGCCATGCGGAACGGAACAAAGAACGACTGGGTGAAAAGCTATTCCAAGCCTGTCAGTCAGGGTACGCGCGCGCACCAAACTGCTATGTATGTCGTCTATGACTCACCTTTTACCATGCTAGCTGATGCCCCCACATGCTATGAAGCCGAGCCTGAATATACTTCTTTTCTCTCCGCCCTGCCTACTGTTTATGACCGCACACGCATCCTTCAAGGTGAGATAGGACAATACATCGTCAGCCTACGTGAGAGAAACGGGATATATTATATCGGCGCAATGACCAACTGGGAGGCACGCGATGTGACTATCAATCTTGACTTCCTACCTGAGAACGTGCGCTTTGGAGCTTCCGTTCTCGCTGATGGCATTAATGCTGACCATAATGCCGAGGACTATAAGCTCAGCAAAAAGACTGTTACTCGAGGTGCAAAGCTCGAATTACACCTTGCCTCTGGCGGTGGAGCTGTGGTCGTTATCGCGCCTTCAACTAGATAACATATAAGCCATGAGGTGGGATAGATGGGGCATATAGCAACTATTATTACCCTTATTACCCTGCCATGGTGTAAATGATTTTATGCAGCGCTTGCGTTTGATATTCTTTGGTGTCATGATTACTGCCTTTTCATGTCGTGATTCAAATTGAATCACTGAGTGAAACAAGTTGAATTACAATGTGAATCAATTTGAATTACGTGGTGAATCAATTTGAATTACAATGCCAATATGATCTTTTCACGACCACATTGCCTTGCAATAACTTGAATATTGAATTCTAAGATGTCTCAAAAAGATAACAGCACGACGTTTATCGACTAAATATCAGATACTTGAAATCTTCCAAATGGTAGAAATAATACGAAAAACAAAAACAATCATAAAACCCAAACGACAGATGAAACGAATACTTTTAACTTTGATGGTAGTTGCCATCGCCACTATGGGAGTTGCTCAGAAACGAGGCGGTGGTTATCCCATCACTCCGGTTCCATTTACCTCTGTGAAAGTGGCAAACAACAGTTTCTGGGGACAACGACTTGAGACCTCTCGCAAAGTCACTATCCCTCTAGCTTTTAGCAAGTGCGAGTCTGAAGGTCGTTATAGGAACTTCGAGCGCGCAGCAAGCCCAAGCGAGAGCTACGATGTAGCCAAGCTGATGCCCTATTCCTTTGATGACACTGATGTTTACAAGACGATAGAGGGGGCTAGCTATATCCTACAGACCTATCCCGATGCCAAGTTGAAAGCTTATATCGATTCCGTGCTTAATATCGTAGCTAAGGCTCAGGAGCCTGATGGTTATCTATATACCGCACGCACTCAGAACCCTAAGCACCCTCATCCATGGGCTGGCGACAAGCGTTGGAGCAAAGAAGAGGACTTGAGTCATGAACTATACAACCTCGGCCACATGGTGGAGGGAGCCGTGGCGCATTGGCAAGCTACAGGCAGTACAAAGTTTTTGAACATAGCAAAGCGCTATGCAGACTGTGTGGTACGTGAGGTTGGTCCCAACTCAGGACAGGCTTGTGTGGTGCCAGGACATCAGATTGCAGAGATGGCATTGTGCAAACTTTACCTCGCTACAGGCGAAAAGAAGTATCTTGACGAAGCAAAGTTCTTCCTTGACTATCGTGGAAAAACGACTATCAAGCAAGATTACTCGCAAAGTCACGAGCCGGTGATAGACCAAGACGAGGCCGTTGGCCATGCCGTGCGTGCCGCTTATATGTATTCGGGTATGGCCGACGTGGCTGCACTTACTGGCGATTCCAATTACATTCATGCTATAGATCGCATCTGGGACAACATCGTTGGCAAGAAACTCTATATCACAGGTGGTATCGGTGCAACAGGAAGCGGAGAAGCTTTTGGTAAGAACTATGAGCTGCCCAACATGAGTGCCTATTGCGAGACATGTGCTGCCATCGGTAATGTATATGTAAATTATCGTCTTTTCCTTCTTCATGGTGAAAGCAAATATTATGATGTGTTGGAACGAACACTATACAACGGACTGATCTCGGGCGTGTCTATGGATGGCGGTGGTTTCTTTTACCCCAACCCTTTGGAAAGCATGGGCCAGCACCAAAGGCAGCCTTGGTTTGGTTGCGCCTGCTGCCCAAGTAACATTTGCCGCTTCCTTCCTTCATTGCCTGGATACGTTTATGCCTCCAAAGACAACAATCTATATGTCAATCTCTTCCTCGCCAACTCGGCAGATGTGAATGTTAATGGGCGCAATGTACGTCTAACACAGACCACTAATTATCCCTGGGCCGGCGATGTTAATATTCGCATTGACCAAAATAAGGCAGGAAACTTTGGCTTGAAAATTCGCATCCCAGGATGGGTAAAGGGGCAGCCTGTCCCCTCAGATCTTTATTATTATAATGATGGCAAGCGTCCCTCATATCAGATTATGGTGAATGGCAAGCCGGTGGAAGGCTCTGTAACTAATGATGGTTACTATACTATCACTCGTAAATGGAAGAAGGGTGACATGGTAAGCTTGCACTTTGACATGGAAGTTAGAACGGTCGTTGCCAACAACAAGGTTGAGGCTGACAGAGGTCAGGTGAGTTTCGAGCGCGGCCCTATAGTCTATTGCGCCGAATGGGCAGACAATGACTTCAACATACAGAGCCTTTTGCTTAATCAGAATCCTCAGTTCTCAATGGGACAGTTGGCATACAATGGCTTCATTGCAGATGCAGAGAAGTCTAAGCTCACACTCTACCAAGGTCAGAACCTAACGACTCTGAGTACTACAGCACAGACTCTGGCTTATGACAAGTCTGGTAATTTAACCACCAATAATGTGTCGTTGAAACTCATTCCTTACTTTGCCTGGTGCCATAGAGGTTGTGGGAATATGAAGGTTTGGATGCCAAAGAATGTGTCTGCAACTTGTCCCGCAACACCGCCGACTATGGCTTCAGAAGCCAAAATCACCTCTTCCAACCATTCAAGGTCCATTCAAAGCATTGCTGATGGACTTGTACCGGCAGATGAGAACGACCGCACAATTCCCTATTTCCACTGGTGGCCTAAGCAGGGTGGCACACAATGGGTAGTATATACTTTTCCCGAGGCTAAATCGGTGAGCATTGCAACAGTCTATTGGTTTGATGATCAGCCTTGGGGAGGATGTAAAGTCCCTGATTCTTGGACTATTGAATACCAAGACAAAAACGGTGCATGGAAACCGGTAACCCATGTTGACCAGTATCCTTTGAAGAAGGGGCAACCTTGCACTGCTAACTTCGATGCAGTGTCAACCAAGGCTGTTCGGCTCAATGTTACCCAACCAGAGAAGTATTCTTGTGGCATCTTTGAATGGTCACTGAAATGATTTCTCTCACAATAAATAAATATCGGCCCGACAAAAATATCTTTTGTCGGGCCGATATTTATTTTTGAGTATATGATTTAATTCGCTTCTCAGTGACTTATTCTAACATTTTAGCTGTAATCCCTATTGATAAGGTATGCAAAAAATATTTGTAACTATACCCACTTAGCTTAGCGATTATCAATAGGCATGCTTATCAGGTATGACGACGCTTTTAATGGTCAAAAGAATGATTTTTATATCGAGCCACACACTCCAGTGCTCGATATACCAAATGTCTTTCTGGACCCGTTGTTCCATCTGCCACAATTCTTGGGTCTCACCACGATAACCCGTCACTTGCGCCCATCCGGTAATACCAGGCTTGCAGAAATGCCTCACCATATACTTTTCAATAAGGTTACCATATACCTCCGTATGGTGCAGCATGTGCGGCCGTGGGCCAACAATACTCATGTCGCCGATTAGAACATTGAAAAATTGAGGCAGTTCATCGATATTTGTTTTTCGCATGAAGTTTCCGAAGCTGAACTTTCGTGGGTCATCTTTAGTGGCCTGAACATTGTCTGCATCTTTGTTAACATGCATTGAACGGAACTTATAACATGCAAAAGTATGTCCATCAATGCCTGTCCTTTTTTGTTTGAAAAATATAGGACCAGGACTTTGTAGTTTGATGATGATGCCGACAATGATAATTATTGGTAATAGAAGGAGGCACACCCCAAAGGAAAAACATACATCGAAAGCACGTTTATTCAGCCTGTTAATAGGTCTGTTTAAAGGCTCAAGGTGATTGGTATAGACGATTTTTTCGCCATAATTCTGAATTTTCAGATTCAGGTCGTAGCTCTCGAATGTACGCGGCACGTAAAAGAATCGTACCACATTCTTATCACACGACTCCATGATTCTTCTCACTTCGCGACCTTCATCGTGCGGAAGTGAGCAGAATAGTTCTTGGACCCCCATCTCTAGAAGTGGATCTTTGTCCAATTCATCAAGCATAGAGTTGAGTGCAGCAATGTCTCCTATATACGTTAGATGATTCGGAGCGTTTTTCATGGGTTGGTCAGCATAATAGCCTAAAACCTTATATCCCATTGCTGATGAGTGAGTCAGGTCGTTATAAAGATTGGCTAATGAAGCATCATTGCCCACAAAGAGTACAGTCACAATATTATGCCCATGACTTCGCAGAGTTCTTAAAAAAACATATTCAAAGTACCTCGATGTGATAATCACAAAGTATAGACATGTGCCAAAGACAAACATGAAGCGAAAAAGTCCACCTCCATCAGATAGTAATCGAATAGAAATAAACATCAAGACCACCTGCGTGACGACCAATCTGAACGTGTTTGTTAGGATGTGCGACCGTCTAATCAACCGCTGTTGTACAATAGTGCGAAAGAAGAACTGGGCAATCAGCATTGAAAAATTCATCACAAGAACCGTCATCTTTGTGTATGTCAGAAAGAAATCCGGTACGAACTGACCCTTCAAAGCTATCAAGCAGAAAAATAGTAGATTAAGTAACAGAAAGTCAGCAAAAATTACTGTTGGACCGACCAATGCGCTATTACTTCTTCGCCTGATTGGTTTTCTATAATAAGACATATTTTTCTTGGACATCTTCAACACCTTTAGACCTTGTAAATCGTAACTAGCGCTTGCATAAATCAAGCGAAGCTCCCTTCCTATATAACCTTTGTAAGAACTAGTTTAGACTTTAATATAATCGGGTAAAATTAGCAAAACTTTAGGATTAATCAAATTTTATTGAAAGAAAAATGACTGTTTTAGTAAATAATTCTTTGTTTTGAAATGGAATTAGTACTACCTTTGCACTTATATGGTACTCAATTATATTTGGATAGCCTTCTTTTTAGTTGCCTTTATCTTTGCCTTTGTCGGTCTGTTAATGGGCGATACCACGATATTTCAACGTATCGTGGATTCCACGTTTACCTCCTCTAAGACGGCCTTTGAGACCTCTTTAGGACTTACGGGTGTGCTTGCCCTGTGGTTAGGCATTATGAAAATAGGTGAAAAAGCAGGTGTCGTGAATGCTCTTGCTCGCGTATTGAGTCCTGTTTTTACAAAGCTTTTCCCCGACATTCCCAAGAATCATCCAGCAATGGGGTCCATCTTTATGAACATTGCAAGTAACATGCTGGGGCTTGATAATGCTGCAACGCCTACCGGACTCAAGGCTATGGCACAGATGCAGGAGCTTAATCCACGTAAGGATACTGCAAGTAACCCGATGATTATGTTTCTCGTGCTCAACACATCGGGACTCACAATCATCCCTACCACAATCCTTGCCTTCCGCGCTTCCTATGGAGCAGCCACCCCGACCGATGTGTTTATTCCCATATTGTTGGCTACAACGGTAGCTACCTTGGCTGGTATGGTCATTACTGCCGCATGGCAACGCATCAACCTTTTGCAACCAGTGTTGCTCGCAACGATGCTCGGTTTAGTTGCATTTGTAGGATTAGTTATTTGGGGATTTGGTACTATGGACAAGGATACCATGTCAACGGTTACTTCTTTAGCTGGGAATTTTATCCTTCTAAGTATAATTATTATTTTCATTCTGGCAGGATTTCTTCGCAAAATCAATGTCTATGATGCCTTCATAGAAGGTGCAAAGGAGGGTTTCCATACTGCTGTTCGAATCATTCCTTATCTTGTCGCAATACTCGTAGCAGTGGGTGTGTTTCGAGCATCAGGAGCCATGGACATGCTCATCAATGGCATCGCATGGATCGTTAGGCAGTTTGGGCTGAACACTGATTTTGTAGGTGCACTGCCAACTGCCTTCATGAAGCCTCTCTCTGGTAGCGGCGCGCGCGGGTTAATGCTTGAGGCTATGCAGAATTATGGCCCTGACAGTTTTGTTGGTAGGCTGAGTTGTATCTTCCAAGGAAGCACTGACACCACGTTCTATATCCTTGCTGTTTACTTCGGTAGTGTCAATATCAAGTACACTCGACACGCTGTGGCATGCGGATTACTGGCTGATCTCGTCGGTGTTATTGCTGCCATCTCTATTGCTTATATTTTCTTCGGATAACAAAAAGTAGGCTGCTGTCCTATAATAGTATGCCTTTTTATTCCACAAAACATTCATATCAATGGCAAATCTCAAATCTCTTCTCAAAGACACCGCCATCTACGGCATCAGTAGTATAGCTGGGCGATTCATCAACTATTTACTGGTACCCATTCAGACTGCTGCATGGGCCGCCTCCGGAGGACAGTATGGAGTGGTTACCAATATCTATGCCTATACAGCGTTACTGCTTGTTATCCTTACCTATGGTATGGAGACTACTTTCTTTCGCTATGCCAACAAGACCGAAGAGAATCCTCAAACCGTCTATACTACCACGCTGATTTCAGTTGGAGCAACCGCGCTTTTGTTCATCTTATTGGTGGTATCGTTTATTCATCCCATCTCTTCGTTTATGGGATATGCCGCCCATCCAGAATGGGTTGCTGTGATGGCTATCTGCGTAGCTATCGATGCCTTTAAGTGTATCCCATTTGCTTACTTGCGATATAAGAAGAGACCGATTA
>Ga0070399_1002842_pt1 | contig 16092 bp, 16 predicted proteins | sample BioMet4_FD_61217 | JGI IMG/M metagenome (GOLD analysis project Ga0070399, IMG submission 61217) | Microbial communities from bioreactor (seeded with sewage sludge) at LBNL, California, USA - Biofuel metagenome 4 (version 1) | ecosystem: Engineered > Bioreactor > Anaerobic > Unclassified ... | reverse complement strand
CGAGTGGGAATAATAAGTCACGTTATCGTGAGGTTTCTTTACAGCGGGGAGACGTGTTTCTACGTTTCCCCGCTGTGTTGTCGTATCCTCGGAAACCTGCAAGCCACCGGATAGATGCGTGGGAGTTGGCAGGTGAGATTCTCCCATGGGCAGTATGGACCTGCAGCTAAACGGCTTGGTGATGGCATCGTTGCGGCATCGACTGGTACAGACAGCACGATAACGTGAGTACTACCTGGGTGACGAGAATGCTGGTACTGACGGGTCCGAACGATCCCCACAGACGGTCGGGTTTGGTACTCATATGGCACTCACGGCCATCGGCTTGTACTCAAAGGGGAGGAGTGCCAGCGCAAATGGGCATTGCGAACCCATCCGGGCAACCCCTACGATAATGCAGTCGCCGAGTCGTTTTTCAAGACGTTGAAGACAGAGCTTGTCAAGGGGCAGGTATACGAGGACCAGAAGGAGGCCAGACAGGAGATATTCAAGCACATCGAGCTCTATTACAATACGAAGCGCATGCACTCGACTCTTGGATATATGAGTCCTTGCGACTTCGAGCGTCAAAGTGCATGAAGATACTTAAAAATGTGTCCAATCGAGGTTACGCCCTCCAATCCTCCAAACATCGTCTGGTACGGATTATCGTCAGCACCCCCATCCGCACCTTAGAGGCTATCAAACACACCACTTCCAGGCGGTCTGCCTCGAGACCCCCATCTCGCGGGCGGCGTCGGCGACGTGCTCGCCGCCCCCGACCCTGTCGACCAGGGTCCTGCGCCCCAGTGGCGTGAGGCGTGCGCTGGGATGCTGTGACAAGGGAGGGCCTTCCTTTCTCGCTGCGAATCCAGTCAATCCACAGCTTGGGGGAAGCCCTCCCGTCTGTCACTCCTTATTCCGTTAACAACGTCCTGGCACGCAACAGCTAGCTCGTCTTTCCTGACACGCAGCAGTCTCCCGATCCTTATGGCGGGGATCTTCTGCCGCTCGATGAGCTTGTAGACCGACGTCTTCGATACGCGCAGGTATTCGGCGACCTGCGGTACGTCCATGAGGCCGTTGGGTAGGTCGTTCGCTTCGGATGTCGAGGAGGCAGCAGATTCCCGTTTCCCCGCCCTGGCATTCTCGCGGCTTTCTGCATCATTATCCGATATTCCCTGGGGTGCCGGGAACGCGTCGTGGGCATCTGGAGGATGTTGTCTTTCATGGGGCGGACCTACCGTCTCTCGTCTTGCATCTGGTGCCCCTAGGTCGCAACGAGGCCCAAGGAGTCGCGTCTCTTGGACGGACAAGCAGAGATGTACCTGTTGGGAGGCGTGCGTACAAAGCCTGACGGGACGCTAGGCAACGCTAAGGCTCGCTAGGTCATGACTCAATGAAAAAAGAGAGCGGCAGGATTGACCACTCTCCGCTCTCATGCATGCACTGCAATCCATTTGAACGATAATGTTTGTAATTACAAACAAATTAACAACGCCTACTTCGTGTTGGCGCAAGGGACGGCAGAGTAGTGAAGATCACATCCATCGCCATACGCAACCATAGCAGGATTTCTGACTGCACTATCGATGTCAGAGACAACTTGATACTGGTAGGAGCAAATGGCAGCGGGAAAAGCTCAATCATAAGATGCATAGATCTGGCGCTTGGCAAGACGACGCAGCAGTTGTACTACTCCATCGACAGCTCTGACTTCGAGGATGAGGAGCAGCCTTTTACCGTCGATGTCAAACTAGGAGAGCTCAGCGAAGATGAACTGTCGTTTTTCCCGGATGATTACGACGCCTCTGACAACTCCTTGACTGTCCGCATGGAAGCCGCCTTAGATAAAGGCGACCTCACAATTAGACGCTACTTTCCAAAAGGCGCTGGCGATGACAATTTGAGAAGAGAGCAGCTTGCGAGCATCGGATGGAGCATGATTCCTTCCGATTTCTCGACTACGCAGCTTGAGCCAGGTAGGAAGACCATTGTTGATGACTACCTCAAAGAGGTTGACGCCTCTGGAGACGAGTCGAAATTGGCCGACGCCATCGAATCCCTCTCCGATGCAATTAACAGTTCAGGCGCCTTTCATGCCGCGCTGAACTCTCTAGCAAACCAGCTTGATCCTGTGCTCGATGGAGGTATTACGACAAATAAGCTTCACTTCGTTCCCGAAGCTGCAATCAACGGAGATTTACTGAATAACGTGCGGCTTCAGATAGAGGGCAAATCTGGGACTGCTCGTGAGGCGACTGAGCAGTCTGACGGCACTAAGGCTCTTATCGCCTTTTCCATCTTTAACCTGCTTAATTCAGGCGGGATGATTGCCATTGACGAGCCGGAAACTCACCTGCACCCTTCGGCTCAGCGAAACTTGATACGCATTCTTAAGAGCACCGGGCGACAGCTCGTCATAGCCACGCATTCAGGAGTAATTGCTGGCGATTTCGAACCCGACAACATAGCGGTTACACGCGAGGGGTTTTCTCCCGTGCAGCCGAAGCGAGGCTTTCTCGCGGGTCAAGAAGACCAGAAGACTCTTGCAAGGTGGTGGATAAGCAGCAGGATTGAGCTTCTGACGGCGAAACAGGTCGTAGCAGTCGAGGGACAATCGGACAGGATGGTGCTGGAAAAGGTTGCGGAGAATACGGGGCGTCATCTTGAAAGAGACGGCATTGAAATGCTCGAAGCTGGTGGATGCCAAGAGATGCCGCATGTCTTAGAAATCTTTGGAGAAAGCGGATTCGGCCTCCGAGTCAGTATCTTGGTTGACGAGGATGCTGAAAAAAATATGGCTGATGCGTTAGAAATCGCGGCAAAGGATTTAACGTCAAAATCCGTTTACGTATCGAGGAAAGATCTTGAAGCGGAGTATGTAGCAGCCATCGGGGCAGATAGGCTGTGGAAGGCATTGGGAGAGTCAAGCCTTTTTACGCCAAACATGTTGAAGAACTGCACTATCTCAGATGACTTCGGAAAGCCTAGTGAAGATGAGCTTGCAGAGTTTTGCAGATGCAAGAAAAATAAGATTTCTTGTGCTGTTGTTGCTTGCAAGCTGCTGGACAAGGTCTCTGCACAGCGGGTTTCCAGCGTTATCGAGGTGCTACAAAATGCCGTTTAATTCGTATGAGGCCACTGATGAGCAGCAGAAGATTTTCGATTACGAGCCTTTTGGCATGGTAATTACCGCGCCGGCTGGGTGTGGTAAAACCGAGGCGCTTGCCTATAGGGCAAAAGGCCTTCTTGAGCGATACGATTTTTCTGGGAACGGCAGAAGATTGCTCATCGTCTCCTTCACTAATCAAGCGCGAGACAACATTAGCGAACGGCTTAAGAAGTACATTGGCGTGCAAACGCTAAGAGAGCATGTCACGGTTTGCAACTTTCACGGCCTAGCCTCACGAATCATTAAGGCGCACGGTCAACTCATAGGCATCGGGAGCGATTGGACCCTGGCGAGTGTTGACTGGGTGGGCAGAGAGCTTCGCGCCGGTGAATACGGGCGAGACGACAGCAACCAGGCTAGACAGGCCTTACGCGACGCAAAACTTACGTGCTTGACCGATGGCGACGTAAAGAAACAGCTTGAAGGCGTTAGTGGGCAAGCTGGCAAAATCGCCCGTAGCATCGAGAAAAAGCGAATCAACGAGAAGATGATTTCCTATGACGACCAAATCAGGATTGCACTGTGGCTGCTACGCGATCAGAGAGTAGCAGAGCTTTACAGAAACCACTTCTTCGCAGCGCTGGTTGACGAGTTTCAGGATTTGACGCCTCAACAGCTGAGATTCGTACAGGCGCTTTGCGGTAAGAACATCACTTTTGCCGGCGACCTTGCACAAAGCATCTATTCTTTTGCAGGTGCAGATGCAGGTTTTATACAGCAGGAGATTGCCAAGAGTTCTAGTATGCAGATAAAACTTCTGAAGTCATTTAGATCAGCTCCTATGATTCTAAATACCGTCAATTCTCTGTCGCCGCTGACTGGCAGCGAACACCTCAGTGCTGCCTTCCCTGTCCGCTGGGGATCGGGCGGAGCTGCCGGTCTTGCACCCTTTGACAACGAGAATTGCGAAGCTGCGTGGATTGTTGGCATGTCAAAGTCTATCTTGCGACATTGCCCGCATCAGCGAATTGGCATCATCACGAGAGCGGATTACCGCGCGTACGCCACAAAGAGGGTGCTGACGCAGAATGGTACCGAATTTACGGATTGGGGAAGCGGCATATTTAGGCCAGAGGTGGCAGGAGTCCTGAGAGACATTTGCTCTGATATAAAGACTCGATTTTTTGCAAGTAATCTTGAGGTTCTTCAATATATTCAGCAGAGGGCAGCTACCTATCACGTAGGTCAAATAGAGGAACTTGAAGAGGGATGCGGTTGGCTCTTTGACCAGCTTTTCCAATGCAATTTTGAGCTATCAAGAGTGCGTGAAATCGAAGAGAGAATCACCGTGCGAAGAGGAAATGAGACTATCGCAACACATGAAGGCGTTCACTGCCTCACGGGGCATGCTGGAAAAGGTCAGCAATTCGACTGGGTGTTTGTGCTTGGCCTTGAGGACGGAACTATACCTGACTATAGGGCGCAAAGCTCTGGGTCCAAGCGTGAAGAAGCCAGGGTGCTCTCTGTAATGATTTCCCGTGCGCGGATTGGCGTTTTTGGCACTTATATAAAAGTTGATACACAGAGGAATTACAGAAAAAGGCCTTCGGAGTTTATTGGGTACCTTAATAAGGTGCCTGGTTTCTTGTGCGGTAAAGACGATATTGAAATGTGGTGCAGCAAAGCTGACTGGCCGACGATAGCATTGATGTAGCTTGAGCTTTGTGAGACTGCGAGTAAGCGCGCTGGAATAATTTGCGATGTAGTTACTTGGTATGAGAAGAACCACATTTCCCCAGTTCAGAGCTGTCACTCTTCACTCGAAAATCGTCACTCTTGGGTCGGGGAGTGCCCCACCCCGCTAATACCGTTCCGTCCATGTATGTAGACACCGACCGTTTTGACCCACCTATCCAATGCCTGTGACCCACCTGTCCAACGAGATTGACCCACCCCATACGTTGCCTCACCTTTTATCCTGTCGGTCGAATAAGCGACCGCACAAGGAAAGGAGACGGCAACCATGGCTGTCAACAGAAGGCGGATACTCGAGCTCTATGACTATGGCGAGGGCTTGAGCATCCGGCAGATCAGCGAACCGTTGGGTACCTCACGCAACACCATCCGCAAGGTGATCCAGCAGGCAGGAGACCTCGGCATCACCAAAGAAGCGCTGAAGGCGGGGGACGGATCCGCGATCGACGCCTTGTTCGCTCAGGCAGGTAGGGCCGACAGCGACTATGAGCCCCTTGACTACGGATACCTATCCAGGGAGCTGGACTCACCAGGCGTCAACCTCAAGCTCCTTCGGACGGAGTACTGCCAGGAGTGCGCGAGCAGGAAGGCAATGCCATATCAGTACAGCCGGTTTTGTGGGCTCTACAAGGAATGGGCGAGAAAGGCCAACGTCACGAGAAGGATCCTCCACAAACCATCGTATGCCTGTCAGGTGGACTGGGTGGGTGATAGCGGCGAGGTCCGCTCGCGCGTGACCGGTGAGGCATCGAAGGCCTACTACTTCGTGATGACCATGCCGTATTCGGGGTGCATGTACGTAGAGGCGTTTCCCGACATGAGGATGCATTCGTGGATCGCCGCGCACAACCACGCATACCGCTTCTTCGGAGGAGCCCCCTGCATCACCATCCCCGACAACCTGAGGACCGGCGTGCGCAAGAGCGATCCCTACGAGCCGCTCCTAAACGAGGTCTATGGGCAGATGGGCGATCACTTCGGCACGGCCATCGTCCCCGCGAGGGTCTATTACCCCAAGGGCAAGGCCCAGGTCGAACGTACCGTCAAGATCGTGGAGACCTGGGTCGTCGCCTACCTGCGGCATAAGACGTTCTTCTCCTTTCCCGAACTCAACGAGGCCGTCTTGGAGCGCGTGGACGACCTGAACGAGCAGGTCGCAAAGGACAGGGGGGCCTCGCGCCGCGAGCTGTTTCGAAGAGACGAGGTAGAAGGGCTGCTACCCCTTCCCAACGACGACTTCGAGTTCGCCACGTGGCGCAAGACCAAGCTGCAGCAAGACGGCCATTTCCAGTTCGAACGCATGCGCTATTCGGCACCAGCCGCATACATCGGACAAGACCTCGACCTCAGGATCACGTCAGCGACCGTCGGGGTCTATGGGGGAGGCGATCTCGTCTGCATCCACAAACGACTATATGGGCGTATCGGGCAGTATTCAACCGTCGAGGAGCATATGCCCGAGCATCTGCGCGCGACCGCCGACAAGCTCTGGTCCGCACGGGGCTTTGCCGCATGGGCGCACAAGGTAGGTCCGGCGACCGAAGCCTGCGTGAAGGCGATACTGGAATCGAGGAAGATCGTCGAGCAGACGTATCGCTCGTGCAGGGGGCTCAGGTCGCTGTGCGACAGGAAGGGTCCCCAGGCCCTCGAGGCTGCCTGCGCACAGGCCCTCGAGCTGGTGAAGACCCCCAGCTACACCCAGGTCAAGAACCTCATGGCACAGGCAGAGGATGCGCCTGCCCCGATAACCGACCAGGACAGACTCGTCCGTGGCGCGATCGGCCCCATCGGATACCTACGTGACCCCTCCGACTATGCGAATCACCCGAGACGCGAGGACAAGGATGATGGCGATGAACGAACAGACCGTTAGGAACCTGATGGCGCAGCTGGGATACAGGGGCATGCTCGCGGAATACGAGACGCAATGCGACGGGGAGTGCCCGACCATGTCGTTCAACGAGCGCTTCGGCATCCTGCTGCAGGCGCAATACGACGCCAAGCGATCGGGCAGGATAAGGAACTTCCACCAGCAGGCGAAGTTCTCCCAGCCCTTCGCCTGCATAGAGGATGTCGATTACGCGGCGGACCGCAAGCTCGATGCAGGTCTGATCGGTGAGCTTGCGTCATGTTCGTTTGTCTCCAACAGGGAAAACGTGCTCGTCTTGGGAGCCTCGGATTGCGGTAAGAGCTTCCTGGGGTGTGCCCTTGGCAATGCCGCATGCCGCCATCAGGTGAAGACGAAGCACCTGAGACTGGCTGACATGTTCAACCTGCTCGCGAAGGCCGAGGCCGAGGGCAAGTACCTGAGGACCTTCAATGACCTGGCCAGGACACCCCTTCTGATCCTGGATGATTTCCTGGTATCCATCCCCACCATCAAGCAGGTGCAGATATTGCTCGAACTCGTGGAGCGGAGGGAGTACGGTGGCTCGACGATAGTCTGCACGCTGCTGCATCCATCGGACTGGCAGCAGCGCATCGACGAGAAGATCCAGGCGAACAGCATCCACGCACGTCTCGTGCCGAATGCCCACTGGATCGAGATCGGGGGAAACACCCCCATGCGCGAGCGCATGGGGTCGAATGGGTAGAGTCAAAAGACCCGGTCGGCATCCGACTTGCCGGCCGGGTCAATCCTCATGCACCGGGTGGTCATCCGAATCGTATCGGTGGCTCATTTTTGTTGGATAGGTGGGTCAAAACGGTCGGTGTCTACACCATGTAGTCAGTTGCACGCAATCGAACCGCGTTTCCGCAGGTCAAACATGTCACTCTTTGGTCGCGTAAAAATACTCTCCTCAAGTGACTACAGAGCGTGTAGTCACCGCTGACTACAGGGTGACTACACGGCTTTCGCGATAGGAGAGTAGAGGGAATACCAGCTCGCTTGCCCTGCTGACTACATGGAAACAGGCTATGCAACGATCGAGCGGGAATAGACGCATGCTCATTGTCCTGATGCTCCAACAACGAAAACGACATGCAAGAAAATACTTACATATTACCGACGAAAGAGTAGTGTTTTATTACCCTTAATGGTATACAACGTAAGTATGAAGTTCAGCGAGTACATATCAACTTTGCCCGATTCTTATCGATGGAATCGCCTACCTAATGCCATACTACGTTGACATGAAGAGCGGTGTTCAGGAATGGGCGGAGAAGCAGCTCGAATATGCCACGCAGCGCCTGGGCGATGACGAGTATGCGAACTGGAAGGACTCCTACAGTCAGCTGGGAGCCCAGAAGTGTACCAAGGTCAATGCCATCAATGCTCACTTTGATTACGTCAAGACGCATGGAAAACGCCCAGAAGCGGAGCTTGAGAAACTTCCCGTCGAGAGCGATTGCGAGGCCATGAGAGAGTCTTGCTGAGGGAGAAGATGATTAATAGTGACTGGCCCAATACGAATGGATCTTTATTCTCCAGGCAAAAGATTCAATAGCCCTGAATTCGCAAAGCAATTTCACGATTGCATGAGCAACAGCGAAAAAGATGCGAAGCCTAGTACTTGTCTGCTATGCGGTAAGCCAACAACTAGTTTCTGCAATTCGCACTCAATTCCAAAATGCTGTCTTAAGAACATTTCTGATGATGGTCATGTATATACAATTAATCAGATACTTAACTTTGGCCCTATAGACAGGGAAAAGGGTCTGGCCCGTACGGGTACTTTTAGATTGATTTGCAAGGAGTGTGATAACCAATTCTTCAAGAATTATGAAAACCCAACTGCTTACCTAGACGAACCAAATCAACAGATGCTCGGCCAAATTGCAACAAAGGACCTTCTTCTAGAGATTAATAAGGCATCCATCCTAATAGCTTTAGATGAAAAGACCGAACAGAATGATACAAAGGCTGTCAGAGAATTGGATTTTAGTGAAAATATGAAGGCACTTGGTAAGGCAGTGCACGCGGGAAGAGGCAAGGGATCTCCATACAAGCTCATCATGTTCCAGCAGCTAAACTACGTAGTGCCGTTTGCCTTTCAAGGGGTTGCTAATTTAGTCTCCGATTTTGATGGGCACATGATAAATAACTTGTTTTTATACAATCAATCGTATCGTCTTGAGCCTCTTCATATTGCAGTATTTCCCCTTAAACATTTTTCGGTCGTGCTTTTGTTTAGAAATGCGGCAGCAAAACGATACAAAAAATTTGAAAAGACGTTTCTGAATCTGTTACCAGAAGAGCAGCTAGCTGTGATTACAAAAATCCTGTTCTCTTACGTTGAGGAAATATACATCTCAAAAGCAATCAGTGAAGATGCAATAAACGACAAGGAGCTAGAATCGGCAATACGCATGAACCTGATGTATCTTGCATTTGGAGGTGATGAGGAATTTGTTATAAAAAAAGCATGCAGACAATACGCCATCAACAGCCTTCCGCATGTCCCTAATCTTCTCAGCAGTGCATATGCTTTATGAAATCGACTTGCGTGCCTCGGTACGCTGAAGTCGTTTTTGACGCCCAATCCAGGGGTAGCCAGTAACATCTCCGCTATTTCAAAGCATGGCGTGACACCAACAAGCACTAGAAAGAACCAGGGGGTCATCGATATATCAGAGAGTGAAAATAGTTTTGGTTTTTATTCCATTTTGCTGCATGTTACTCATCCATTAGCGGCGGTCAGTTTTTTAATATGGCTAAGATAAAGTCGTCCGAGCTTTCAGGGAGTAGAAACTGACAAGCAGCCCCGAAATCAGCCGATTCGGGATTTATTTTATGATTGACGACCTGCTTTTTCGCCGGGATGAGATTCTTAGTATAGTGATGAAGATGACATCGGAGGGCTTTTTATGATGCCGGAGCGTCAGCTGATTTTCTCCGCTTCCCACCGTTTGAACTTGCAGTCTCTGTATGGGTCTCAGTCGATTACGCTGGGAACTGCTCAGTCCAAGTATCTAAACTGAATGTTATCTCTCTGAGCCGAGTGTCATAGACGTCTGAGCTGATGCCAAGAAGGTCGAGAACGATGCACCTGTAGAGCAGGCTGAGCTTGCACAGGTAGAGGGCGCAACGTTTGCCGTCGAAGTAATCCCCCAGATTACGTTTGATATGCATGATACGAACTCTGCTGTTCTTAAGGTTGCTGAGGAGGTCATCATAGATGGCATCAGTCACTTTCTCTTTGCCGAAAATCACGCCACCGTACTTATCGATGAGAGTCTTAAGGCAGCATTTTAGTGTCGTGTCCCTTTTGCCTGGATGCAGCTCAGTAAACAGGTGCTTCCACTCCTGGAGGATTTCCACCATGGGCTCGGCCAGCTCGACCAGGAAAGCCAAGGAAACGTCCACCGGCATGCCGTTGTCCGAGACGGCATACAGATAGAGCTGATTGACTATGCTAAGCTCGTCGAGCAGCATCTGCCACCGTCCGAACAACTCGTCTGTCAGCGCATCCTCGAAATCGACTAGCTTGAGTCCCATGCCCTGCAGATAGTCTGCAGAGTTGAAGTAGCTCAGCCGCTGCAGGAAGGCATGCTCATGCACGGTAGCAGTATCCGATTCTGACGGCGGCCGCTCGTCCGAACCTCCTGCGAACTGTAGGTCCTTCAGGGGAACGAAAGGGCCGTCGAATATCATGAGCAGACGCTCGAGCTGATATAGCGGCTCCAAGAGATGTGACCAGTAGACGGGCTCCAAAGCCGTGATGCGGATCGTGCGCCTGGGTCCTTGAGCGATGAGTATTCGGCAGTCGGTCTCAATGGCAGTGCTGGGCATGTTGGAATCGGGCATTGTGCGGATCACAGAGCTAAGCTTCAGAACTTTTGGTCCGCCGAGAATCCCGCCTCTAAGCTCGTAGGTTGAGGTCACCTCTGTGAATTTCATCTCGTGTTCCATGTTTCTGTCCAATCAACCGATACCAGTCAAAGTCTGTGCCGACGATTTCGTGCGTGGTATTCTCGACTCTCCACACGGGGTGCTTGCAGTGACTGCCCGCTATGGCGACTGGATTCGAGAGTGGCGATATGTATTTTCCAATTGCGCGCGGTTCGTGCCAGTTGCGATTGAACTCGAACCACCCCTCCTCATACTCGCAGACATGAGCTTCAAGACGGCATCCGTCAAGCTGTCCATGTATGAGCCTTTGGTAGTAGACCCGGACTTTTTTGGACGAACCTAAGCGGCTGAACCAAGCCTTCTCCCATACTGGTTTGGGTTCAACCAGCCAAGTGACTTCTTGATTCTGTCCTCGTTATGGTATCTGATCCACTCATCAAGCATCGCCATGAATTCCTCGGCCGTTACATCCTGCCAATCCCTGTAGTAAAAGAACTCATTCTTGGGTCTGCCGAAAAGGCCTTCGCATGTGCTGTCATCCGGGGAGCAGGCCTTCCTTGACGTCGATCTGGCTATTCCGGCCTCATCGCACCTCCTGATCCAGCGGCCTCACCAATAATGAACTCCGCCATCCGAATGGAGGGCGGGCCCTTCGTCCTCTCTGGGTGCTGGTGTCGCATCTCCAAGCATGGTACCTACAAACTTCGCGTCGGGATTCTGCGGAGCGCTTCGTGAAACGACCTCGTCGTCGAGGCAGTCCATGATCGGTGACAGATGCGTCTTGCCGAACCCGAGTCCGGACTCGGTGACGTCGGTGAGCCGCGGTCCGTTCGGCTCCCTTGCATGGAACCTGCGCCTCACAAGGTTCCCGGGACGTTCTTCCCGCCCTCCGCCATGGGAACTATGGCGGCGTCTCTTAGTGTGAAAACATCCTGCCCTCGACACGTTTCCTGGCAGCATCGTCATCTTCGATCCAACGATAGAACACGCTTCGGGATGGATGGCCAAGCCTGGGCGCAGCTTCGGTAACCGTTCTGCATTCGACGAGCATCTCGAGGCCTGTCTTCTTCTGTTCTTCTGTGTAATGAACCATCTGGACTCAAATCTAGACCAATCCTGGTACAACTTTTCGTCCGGCCCCTTCTTTCCTCGTCCGACCTTCATTCTTCTGCCAACGGCCAGTCGACTAGGTAGCAAGCATCAAGGCCACCCTTGCCGGTCGCGTACGATAGCTCCTCATTGATTTTCAGCACAATGCCGACCAGTGCCGCTAGCATGAGGCAGTAGTCGGATTCCATTTCTTTCTCTGTGAAGTCGGATACCGAGCCAGATCCATGGTCGTATTTGTTCCTCAGCGCCAGAGCATTGCTGAACTTTGCATTGTTTAGCATATAGCTCAGGTAGTCTGCTTCATCCGGCGAGAACAGGGCGCTCGAGTATGCTATCGCCTTCTCCGACACCAGTTTCTCGATTTGCTCAGAATAGCGGACGAAATCCCTACGCCTTGCCGCCCCTCGTTTCCATACCAGCTCGATAAGACGCGCCCGCGAAGTCAGTTGTAGTATACCGTCGTCTTCGGTTTCCACGAATCCGTTGTCGATTAAATACTTTAGTTGAGGACGATAGACCTCGTAAAAATCGTTTTCCGTAAGATGCAAACGCGTTACCAGCCTGCAGAACTCGCGACCGTCTTTTGGATGTGTAGACGAGTGTGCGAGTGGCGATTGGTCGCTGAGAAGCAAGTTGGCAGGAAGTTCGAATTCTTCGCCCTCAACAAGGTACTTCCTGTCGAGCAGCGAGGGAACCCCCCCGAAGCCTTTGATGGTTACGTACGGGAAGTAGTCAGTATCAATGGACCCATTCTTTACATACAATGTGAATGCCCTAAGCGCGCGTTCGATTTCGGGTCCGACTGCCTTGCACTTGTCCAGCCAAGATGTCTCCTCGGTCGGGAGACTGATGCTGAAGCCCTCGATTTCAAACTCATCTTTGATATAGTCGTTGAAGAACCACCCAATCGCATCCTCGAGCCTTATTTTGCTCTCAAGCAGGAGCCTCCTGTATCCAAAAACCTCTTCGAGCGCGGCCATGTTCTCTATTCTTGCTTCAAGCGTCATCTGATACTCGTCATGAGGATGTAGGCCCATGGCCTTTAGCAGCGTCGATCCGGTCCGTCCGTGTGAGGCGCAATTCAGCACGCCGTCTCTCCCTACAAGATCAAAGACGTAGAGGAAGTTATTGAGTATAGTCGCTGGATCAGCGTATTCCCGAAGCCACTCCATGCCAAACGTGCGCTCGAGGACACCATCCTTATACCTAGCCTTCTTGCAAGCCTTCTGTTCTGGCGAGAACTGCACCACCGAGCCAAAGCGCACGCCGTCATTTGGATTGGGGAATATCTCCCTCTCCAAGGATCTAGTACGCCTCTGCGCCGTAACTCTCACTTCGGGAGATGGGCTGTATTTGCCGTTTGCACTAGACGGCCACCTGGCAAGGATGCGAACATGGTTGAGATTTACATCTGGAGGCGTGCAACCAAGATAGGACAGCATAACCTGGTCAACATCGACATTTGACAGCGACTGCGGCAAGCAAAGGTGCCTACTATCATTGCCGGCCACGGCGAAAGCGCCGATGATGGCCTCAGCTGAAATATGGGCATTGGCCCGCATGGCCTCAGCCAACGATGCATCATACCGATTCACCACCTGCTGATATCCTAAAAGGCATGGAATCTGATTTGGAAAAGCATCCAGCAGAGACTCGAGGCTCTCAATCGGCACATTGCTCCATAGGTTCGCCGCGGCAAGAAACTCCCAGAAACGTTCCGTGTACTGCTGCTCAACGCCATCAAAGACCGTCGAGAGGCTTTCGCTCTCGATGAGACTCGAAACCACTCTGCACCCGGCGTCAAAAAGCCTCCCAGCGGACTCGGTTAGCGCAGCGTGGTTCGCGCTTTTAAGAAAATTTCCGTAGGCCTCTGCAATTAACTTGCACTGATGTATCTCGATGGCGTCATTCACGGTTATGATGTTCTGCATGGTCCACTTTTCCAAAACCTCACCAGCTCGTTCGAAGTAGTACGACGCTGCAAGATCGGGTGCAGGAAAGTATTCAGCCCGGTTTTCATTGAAGTCGATAGGCATGCTGTGCTCCCATTCGATTAAAGCGGTCAATCAGGGTATTGGCTTCTCCAAATTTACTCACGCTACGCTTCTTGCAGGAAAAGAGTGTTTTCCGCATGCTGACACCCCTGCGAGACAATCAGTCCAGTGATTTTCAATTGATGAGACGTTTGCAGAATCTAATGCTCCCTTCAGACAGAGAACCCCTAATGCATATCATTGTATTGATTGGACTTCAAACCGATTCGGACAAAAGCTCAAGCAAGGCCAATAGGCTTGGGGGTGCGCCCCTTTTACTGGAGACGCCTAGGCTGCGATGCCCAGGCTCTTTCTGTATCGAAGCGGGCTGAGCCACCCCAGTGACTCCTTCTCTCGCTCTTCCGCATAGTAATGCATATATGTATCGAGTTCCTCCATGAACCCCTCGATCGAGACCTTGCCCCAGTCGTTGTAGTAGAAGAACTCGTTCTTGAGTCGGCCGAAGAACCCCTCGCATGCGGAGTTGTCCGGCGAACACCCCTTGGCAGACATCGATCGGACCAGCCCGTTCCTCTCGCAGAGTGCAATCCATCCCGGCCATCTGTAATGAGCCCCTCTGTCGCTATGGATCACTGGGCGCTCGTCGTCGGCCAGCTTCCGACAGGCATCCCCGAGCATCTCGTTGACCAGCTCGGCGTTGGGGCTCGTCCCGATCGTCCACGCCACCGGGAAGCCATCGAAGCAGTCGATCATGGGAGAAAGACAGGCCTTGCCGGCATCGATATGGAACTCGGTTATGTCGGTGAGCCAAAGCCTGTTCGGCCCGCTCGCACGGAAGTCGCGCCGGACGAGGTTCTCCGGAGCCTTCGATATCTCTCCCGCGTAGGAGCTGTATCTGCGCTTTCTCTTGCCGTAGGCCACGACGCATCCTTCCTCGGCCATAAGGCGCCTGACAACCTTGCCGGACAGGGTTATCGGGTTCTCCCGCGCGCGTAGCCGCATGCGGATGTAGCGATAGCCGCGCCTTCGCTTCGCCGTCTCGAACTCCTCGGCGACGGCGGCGCGGGCCTCCGTGTATTTGTCGGGTGCCGCCTTGGCCGCCTTGATGTAGTAGTAGCTGCTCGATGCCATGCGCATGGCACGCAGGGAATCCGTAACGCCGAATCTGGGGACGAGCGCATCGACGGCCAGCGCCTTCTCAGCGTTGGTCAACCCGTCGATGCTCCCTCCTTCTGAAGCGTTCACCGTCTCTTCCAGAGCCGCGTTCTTGAGCTCGAGCTCGCGCACCATTGCTTTGAGCTGCTCTTCGCCCAGTCCTTCGAGGTCGGTTCCGACTGCGTTCGCCACCTCTTCGGGAGGGATTTCGGGTATCTCCATGATTCCACCGTCCACGTACCTTCTCTTCCAGCTGCAGACGGTGGGCGCGGAGATCCCAAGCATATGGGCCACCTCGGTCAGCGTGAAGCCGTTGCTTCCGTATGCAAGGCCTATCGCTAGACGCACCGTCTTCTCAGGATACTTTACTGGATGTGGCGAGGACTTTCTCCTGCTGCCGTTGGCGGCGCGCGACCACAACGACGCGGTGGACTTGCTGATGCCGAACTTCTTCTGCGCCTCGCGGACGGAATGACCATCATTGCAGTAGCCGATCAGAGACTCTCGTACTTCTTTTGGATACGCCACGAGCGCTTCTCCTTGACTCGAAGCCTCCAGGATTATGGGCGCACCCCCCTTGCCCATTCTCCCATCGATAAGGCCACGGCAAGTCACCTTAAGACCTTGTTCACGGACTCGGATTTCAAGGGCAAGTAGGCGTCGTTCTAGGTTCGAGCACAAACGGGTTTTCGCGTGAAGCAGATGGAGTTCGACCGAAGTCGTTTCAAGCGAGCCATCGATTATGTAGTCAGTACGATTCCCGAATATTGCATTCCCCCTGTTCGGGACAATTACTCTCTAGTCGGAAATCGTCACTCTTCAGTTGTGGGGGTGTTCTTCCTAGTATTCGAAAAATTCGGACATGTAGTCAGCTGTGCGCAACCGAATTGCGTTTCCGCGGGTCATACGTATCACTCCTCGGTCTTGCGTAAATACTCTTTATTTGTTGTCGTACGTCAGGACGTTGTTTGCAGAATGGGACGTGACAAACAGGAGAGACTCCCCGAAGCTATGGATTGTCTAGGCCTGCAACCAGAAGCGAGCCCCTCCATGTCCCAACATCTCAGCGTATGACTCGCCCCGATAGGGCGCCGCACTCTCTGCGTGTTGATGCTCACCAAGAACTAGCCCTCGTACCTGCTGACCATAACACGGCCCTATATGCACTCCTCGGGCTCCCGATCCTGTCG
>Ga0070399_1002834_pt1 | contig 16111 bp, 8 predicted proteins | sample BioMet4_FD_61217 | JGI IMG/M metagenome (GOLD analysis project Ga0070399, IMG submission 61217) | Microbial communities from bioreactor (seeded with sewage sludge) at LBNL, California, USA - Biofuel metagenome 4 (version 1) | ecosystem: Engineered > Bioreactor > Anaerobic > Unclassified ... | reverse complement strand
GGAGGTTATGGGCGGACGTGAAAAGCTGGTGGAGTGGCAGGATAAATTTCACGATCACATGTCGGCAGAGTTTCCAGAGCTGGAGCGTGGTCAAGCCGCCGCTGCTACCAAGCGGAAGCATATTCCGACTTGGCTTTATAAGCAGGCGCACCGCCTGACCGACGAGATGACAGCGATCCGTTCCGAGATCGAGAACGTCGGCACATTCAATGCCGGTAAGCAGAAAGAAAAAGTGCTGAAGCTGCTGATGGACTGGTATCCTCGGATCAACGCCTTTGAGTCAAAGCTGAAGCCCTACAATGACCAGCTTAAAATTTTCAGGGAGAATGAATCTGTGTATCGCCTTGAGACGGAGCGAGCGCAGTGGGCGCTCCAGAAGGAACGGCAGGAGGGCCAGTCTCTGATTTATGAGCTGCGGGAATACCAGAATTTTATTAACTCCATCCCAGAATCCCTGCGGGAAGAATTAATAGCCCGCTATAAACATGAACAGCAATCCCAGGAACAAAGCCAAACATTTTGACTTTTGGAGGAACAGAATATGAAGTACGGCTGCGAGAGGTTTTCGGCAGATTATGATTACCATGCCTTGACCAGTGCTGAAGACAAGGCCGATACCATCATCAAAGAAAAACCGGGAGAGATTACCGTGCAGGCCATGAATCGGGAATACGAACGCCAGCACCCGCAGCGGCAGGAAAAGGCACATAAGCGGAAACATGATTTTGAAATGAACCGATAAACAGAGCGCCACACAGTAGGTAGTGACCCCAATCGGTAGTATTTCCCAGCAAAAACCCCCGCTAATTCACCAAGGCTTAAGAATCTGATAAATTAGCGGGATTGACCTTTTCTCTCACAAAAACTTAGCAATCATAGAAAACTGTGACAACTTAACATAACTATAGACTTTGGCAATGGGGATGGAATGATACCATTGGGTAAGGTTGACAATAGGCTTACCCTTAATAATATAGCTGAAAGGGCAGACGCATACAAGCCAAAACCACGAACTACTTATAAAATGATTAAAGAACATATCGTTGAAAAATACGACTTCAACGTCCATACGGCATATATTGCCGAGGTGAAACGTAGTTTAGATTTGCCAATGTACGATGCTCCCAATGCGGTTGAAACATTAAAAAATCCAAGAAAACATCCCACACCTGTTCAAGTAGACGCTATCAAAGATGCACTTGCCCATTAATAAATAATATAGAGCAAATGAATATGAATATGGCAACAAGAGAATAGGAAGAGACCGCGAATTACGATTGTATTCGCGGCCTCTTCCTGTTATGTCAGCCGATATACCGCAGTGGTCAGCTCATCACCGTTTCCACAAATCGCTCCGGCATGGCAGCCACTTCAGTGCAGGAGGGAGCTCTGCCGAAGTGGCAAAGCTGTCCTCTGCCGCAGACTGGATTTGCGTCGGCCCCCGCTATCAGCAGGAAAATATATTCGTCCAGCAGGTACCTCTCTTTTCTCGGTACGCCTGCCTCTGTTATGTGCTGCTGAACACAGGCCTTGCATGCTGCTGATATTGCGCTCATGTGCCCGACTGAACACAGAGCAACATGTTTATGACGCAAGCTTGCCCTCGGCAATGATTTTTATCGCAGCCTCCAATTCAACATCCTCCCCCGCAGCAAGCCTTATCGCATTTTCTTTTGTCATAGGAATACGGACGGATGGGCTGACTCCGCCGATGCCGCCTGTGCTGTCGATTTGGATTTGATGATCCGCGTCCAGAGACTGGCCGGAGGGGTAGTGCACGGTCAGCCCGCCGGGCATGGCAATCTCCGCGCCGACCAGCCCGAAGGAACCGCTTGTGCCGTAAAGGCCCAGTGTCTCACCGTTCGGAAGCTTTTGAATTCCCATGGCGATTCCCTCGCCGCTGCTGACGCATTTCTGATTGATCAGACAGATAACCGTGCCGCCGAAGTACTCCTCGGTCGGCTCAATGTACAGCGCATCTTCGCCGTTTACCTGCTGAAGCGCGCGCTTCCCGGTGGATCTGTCATATACGTTCTGGTATTCATATAAAGTCTTTTCCGTGTAAAAGCTCCCCAAAACGGCGGCGCTCATGTCGTCAAGGCCCCCAAGATTGTTGCGGATATCCAGAATGATTGCCTTAGCGCCCTTTTCATTCGCCTCATCAATAGCCTGCCGGAACAAATCCAGCGTTGAGGGAGCAGTACCGGTATCCCGCAGATCGGCGTCCAGTTCTCCCCAGATTTTGATATAAAAGATGCCGCCGTCCAGTTCTTTACTTTCTGCCATGGCCTTCGGAACCGGATTGGGGTCGTCGATACCGAGATACATGGATCGGATTTTGTCCGAAAGGACCGCGCCGGGATAGCTTTTTTCGAGGGAATGGCGGCCGTCGTCATAGGCCGTTAGCGCTACGGTCCGGGGCGAGGTATCCACATCGTGCAGAAACGTAATTTCAACTTCCGTGCCGACCGGCGCGCGGGTCAGATACTGAACCTGCTTGAGCGTTAGATTCTCCGTTGTGGCGGAGGCGCCGCCAAAGCCGGTAAAAACGCGGACAAGCGCGTCGCCGATGCCGTCTCCGTTCCACTTTGTAATCACGTCGCCCGCCCGCATGCCGGAAGCGTACGCGGGCCCGGATTCGTCAACCCAGGCCGCGATGACCGAGCCGTCGCTGAGCTGCACGGCGGAAAAGCCGAATCCGCCGCCGATGTAGAGATCATCGATTTCCCTCAGGCTTGTCAGGCTGACATGGCCGTCCGGAAGCTCAGTCAAAAATTTGCGCAGCGCCAAATAATAGGCGTTGAAGTCATTTGTCTCCTGAGCCTGGCTGATCTGCGGCGCATACTCTCCGTACAGACCGTCCCAGTCTATTTGCTTCCAGTCGGTAAAGGCATATTCGCTGGAGAGTTGGGCGTACATTTTGTCGAACGCCCGTGTCCAGGAAAGCGTGCTGTAATCGCCTGGAGGCGCGGCTGCCCTGAAGAACAGAAGCCACGCGGCTGAAACCAAAGCGGCAAGGATCAGCACGGAGGCAATTAAAATACTCCATGTTTTACGAGACTTGACTTTCATATTCATCCTCCTCACAGTCCTTTTTCTTGTGGGCGCCACGGAAGAACCTATCCGTGGCGCCCGTGTCTTAAAAAGCGCAGCTCCGTCAGCCGCCCATGTTCTCCAGAAGCTTATACAGCAGCACCGAAAGTACCTTGGAGCATTCAGCCCGTGTGGCGCTGTCCTGCGGAGCGAACACGCCGCCGCTTCTCCCGGAAAGGATGCCGGCCTTGCTCAGAATGTCCACGGCGTCTTTGGCATATCCGCTGATTTTATCGCCGTCTGCAAAGCTTGCGGCGGTACCGGAACCGCCCAGAGCATACCCTTCCGCTTCGGCAAATCTCGCAATAATTGTAGCCATTTGCTCTCTTGTAATCTGCGCGCCCGGAGAAAAGATGGTTTCAGTCGTTCCGTTGACATAGCTCTTTTCAGCCGCCCACGCAACATACGGGGCATACCATGCGTCTTTCGCCACGTCGCTGAAGGCCACAGAACTGTTTTTCGGCAGCGCATCGCCTGAAAGGCGAGAGAGCATGGCGACAAATTCCGCCCGAGTGACGGCTCTTTCCGGAGTAAATTTCCCGTCGCCCGTTCCGCTCACGATTTCTCTTGCGGCAAGATAGGCGATATAATCTGAGGCCCAGCCGTTTGTGTCGGAGAAGCTTACGGCGGTGTTGGCGACGGCGTATTTGGACAGGTGATCCGTCATAAACGACACAGCCCCGTCTGAGTAGCGGCTGCCCGTAACCGGCGTGGAGTTCCCTGCACTGTCGATGTAGTGAATTAAAATTGTGTTTGGATTTTCATCGGTTTGCAGGCTGTAGGGTATCGTGATAAGCAGCCTTTCGCCGCCGAAATCTGTGAGCTCAGTACCGCCCGACTTGATGGTAATCTCCACAACAGGCCTTCCGTCGCTTCCGACCGTCTGCGCTATAGCGAACTGCGCACCGGAGCCCGCCTGCGCGGCAATGCTGCTCATGACCCCGGCGGAAAGCCGCGCTTCCACACCTCCCAGTGAAATGACCGTATCGTTTCCGGCGTTATTCAGGGTCTTTAACGTGTCTGAGCTCAAAGTCAAGGAGTTGCCCGTGCTGATAATAGTCAGGATTGCCCCGCTTTCCAGCTTAGATAGCGCCGCGGAAACCTCACTGCCTGTAACCGTTCCGTCTGCCGGCACCTGCAAGGTGACGCCGTCCTCAGTTTCCTTGACCGCGCCTGCGCCGCCGTCATACGAATCGGGAGACTCGCCGTCCGCCGTTACCGTCAGCGTTACGGTCTTTGTCAGGGCAACTTCGCCGCTCTCGGCGTCCGCCGCCGCGCCGACCAACGCTCCCGTCGCGTCAAACTCCACGGCTTTGCCCTCGGCGTCATACAGCAGGCCGTCTTTGCTCATTAGGTAAATCGCGTCTCTGTCGATAGTCTCCGCCTCCACAAGAATTTGAGCCGTACCGGCTTTCTTGGCCGTGACACGTCCGCTGGACGCATCCACCTCCGCAATTTCCGGGGTGAGGCTTGTGTAGCGCAGCCGATGTGAGTTCGCGGCGGCATGCGGAAGAATGGTGGCTCCCAGACTGGCCGTTGCGCCGCTGGACAGGCTCAGCGCCACGCCGTCGTTGATCAGAATATCAGTGGGCTCGGCCTCCATTATGGGTTTCGCCGCCGCGATCAGGGCACGGCAGTCGTCGCCGTCTGGCTGTTCCGCGCTCAGAATAAAGTTCATATCCGAACCGGGGTCGATCTTTGACGCGTCCACCGTCACGGTCGTGTCAATGTCGTAGCCCTCTCCTGCCTTGACTGTGCCGACGGTCAATTCTCCAAGTTTCATCGGCTCCTCAGCGTTCTCGCCCAGCCGTGCGTCATCCTGGGAGCTGAGCGTCAGCTTCAGTTCTTTCGTATCGGCGCTGCCGGTGTTTTGCAGCACGCCGGTGATATGGACGGTAACTTCATCTGTAAATTCCGCCGCAAGGCTGGCATACGCAAGGTTTTTCTGGGGGGAAATTGTATACTCGGTCTGTGACGCCGCCGTTTCATCACTTCCCGTCCAAGCTGAAATACGAAGCTCTAACGGCTTTGCCTCCGAATAATCCGTGGGCATCTGAAGGCTCGCCGTTGCGGAAATGTCCTCGCCTGAGGGAATGTGGTAATTCAAAACAATGTCGTCGCAGAGCTTTGCCCAGGTTCCTCCGCCGTCGGTCGAAGTCTCGAGCCGGAAGGTCGCGCTCTGTACCGGGAGCAGCCCCGTATTTTCCGCGCTCACTGTCAGGTTAAATGGTTCTCCTGCCTTGGGATATTCCGGATAGACGGCGATTCCGCCGCTTTCCACGGCGAGACTGGACGTCGGTGCGACCGTCCTGACGACCAGATTGGAGAGATTGGATTCTCTTGTGTCTTCCGTATCGTCCGCGGTGCTGGCATCGGGAACCCGCTCATAGTTTCGGCAAGCGATGGTAATGACGCCGTCCGCACCCACACAGACACTTTGCTCGCTGTTATAGTCCCCGATGGTGTCCGTGAGCTGCTGCGGCGCGCCCCAGCCGCCGCTGTAAATCGTATTTCCGTCTGTGTCGCTTCCGGAGGCGTAGTATTCGGGGTCGAAGGCCGCCGCGAAAAGCTGCCGCCCCCGGCTGTCGCCGCTCTCGCCGTCTCCGGCCTGCTCCTCCCAGACCACATACATACCGCCATTATCCCCGACCGTGACCGTGAAGCTCTCTCCGGCCGTGTCGTTTGACTCGTTCCATACGGTTAGATAGCTTTCAGCCACGTTATCGAGCGTGTAGTAATAGCCGCTGTCTTCATTGTCATGCCGGGTGATATTGTAATTAAGCAGACTGTAAACGTCCAGATAGCTGATAGAGCCGCCGTGGTTCCAGAACAGATAATCCTTATCACCGTACTGTGCCTGCTGGGGATTGGAATCCTTCACGTCGTCCTCGGTCAGGCGAACGGGCGGGCTGAAGATATGCTGGCTAAAGCCGTAAACCTTCATGTAAAGTTCAGTGTCCGCGTCCGTTGCGGGATTGCCGTCCGTGTCGTAGGAATAGATGATTTGCGCCTCACCGTCGAAGGAGCCGAGTGAGATGGCGGTAATTTTCGAAGGCTCCACACCGGCAATGTCAAAGTCGATAAAGCGTTCACCATGTAGGGAACCCGCTCCGTGCACGGTTTCATAGGCCAGATAGCTGGTTTCATCGTCATAATAACTTGTCTGCCATGCTCCGTTCACATACATACGGTAAGCAGCCGCGCTGTAGGAGTTGTTCAGGAAATTGCCGATGTCGTCGGGGTTTTCATAGCTGACGTTCTGAGTATAGTAGTCCGTCTTTGTATACAAAACCATGATGTTGTCGCTTGCGCTGTCGTAAGCGATCTTCGGGTCGGTGTCGCCGTAGTCGTGCCCAACGGCGGCGTTGTCAAAGGTGAGCCGCTCCGCTTCGCCTTCCGGCGCGCCGTTAAGGTCAAAGAACTGCGCGTAAATCTCGCCGCTTGCAAGCAGCGCAGCCATGTCGGGCGCCGTATCGACGAAGGTTTTATTTGCGCTGGTCCATGTGACAAGGACCTTGCCCCCAACGAGCTTGGCGTAGGGGGAGGAGTCGAGCGTCCCGTCGTCTTGTACGAGCGTCGGCTGGCTCCACGCACCGTTACTGTAAACAGAATAGTACAGAGCCGCCCTGTCATAATCTCCCCGACTCAAATCATCGTTGAGGAAGAACAGAAGCTTTTTCCCGTTTCCGAGCGAGAGAAGCTGCGGCTGCGGATGCTTATAGATGTCTCCCTGCAGCACAAGCTTCGTAACGCTGCCGTCAGCTACGTCCGACAAGGCCGAAACCATGTTTGAGCCGTCGTTCCAGGGCGACATGTCGGTCGCCCGGCTGTAGCTGCCTTCGCTGCCGCTGAGGGTCGCCTCGTTTAGAGCCTGATTTATCTGCTGGTCGATGGCGGCCTGCGTCAAAGCCTGACTATTGTTGCCGACATCCGAAATCCACGACACCGCTTCGTAGTCTGTGGTTTCAAAGATACTATAAGGATACTTGGTCAGGGTGAAATGGAGAGGAAGCACAAGAATGTCGATGTCCGCGTTGAGTGCCAGTGTCACCGTACCCTTGCCCTCATTCCAAGGCTCATAAGCGATATCCAGATCGATTTCGCCCTCCAGGCCGGCGGACAGGACGCCCCGCCTGCCCACTCCGCCGCCGATAGCCGCCGTCACCCCAAAGGCAAAAACCCCGCCGAACTTGATGGCTTTGAACGCCTCATCATTGACGCTCGCTTGGTCCTTCAGCTTGCTCAGATCGAACAGCCAGCCATTTTCCGTGGACAGGCTGTACGAATACAGTTTGTCTTTATCCCCTTGGGCCACAAGAATGGTTTTTAGCGTAATGTCGCCACGCAGACGTGCATACACCGGCACGCCGTAGATGGTCGTGGTGAAATCCTGCTGGGCCGATAGCTTGGCCGCGGCATAGAGGACAGCATAATTGAAAGCGACATTTTCCCCGTCGCCCGGCTGCTTGGTAAGCTTGATATAAAACCCGATATCAAAAGCGAAATCAAACTTTGCCTTCTGAAAGCCGGAGTTTGCCGACGAGTTTTTTGCCCAGTCAACCTCCTTGCTAGCGGAGTTGCTGTAACCACCCGACGCGTATCCGGTCAGGGCTATGGCCTTTTCAAGGGCCGTCTTGTCGTCAAATGTTTTGAGGTTGGCCTCGATATAGGTTTTGAAGTTTTCACCCACGTTAAAGGCTACGATTATCTCTTTGTCGTTGTTGCTTTCGGCTTCCACATCGGAAGAGGTACCAAGATCAACGCTCGGCGTCAACAGTCCTAGAATGGCAAGATCCACACTGCTGTCCCCTCCGATGCTGGGGAGTGTGACTCTGTGTTCTCCCAAGTTCTGAGTATAGCTGTAACCCGATTCGATTTCTCCGTAGCCCTTACCCGCATCATCATAAAACTCCAGGGTCATCCTGCCGCCGTCCTTAAAAAATTCGCGCATATCCGGGATGGTCAGCTTCCAGTTCTTCCAGTCTGTGGTCGTCATAAGCCTCGTTGCAAAGAGACTGCCTGAGGCGGTATAGCTTCTGAGCTTTGCCATTGTTGGAAGCCGGCCGTCGTCCGTAGTGGAAGACATGCTGATTTCTACCGGTGTGGGTGCTGATTCATCCTTTGGAATGAAAAAGGTGGAAGTCAGGGGGAGGCGCGCGCCTCCGCTCACGACTTTGGACGCAGTAAAATTACTTGCCTTGAAATTGTCCATGAAGGGCAGCTCAATATTATTGATCTTAGACGGCAGGACGGGCTTGGCATAGACATGGCCGCCGACAATTACACGGACGGAATAGAGATAACCCTCAACGCCGAAGGGCGCGTAGATCGTGTAGTTGCCGTCTTTGTCCGTAGTGGCGGTGGTGTAATAGGTTTTGTCGCCTACCTTTATGCTGGAATGCTTTGGATCCGTCATCGCAACGCTTACCGTAGCGCCCGGCACGCCGACGTAGGATGCGGGGTTTTTCATGTCGATCTCGGTAAAATGTGTGTTGGCGAGGGACGCGTTTAGCGTTATTACTTTTCCGCTTAGAAGCGTTTCTCCCGCGGAATTTACAGGAACAAAATAGTAATAAACTCCTTGCAGCTCGTTTGTAACTTCAAAAGTGAAGCTCGGCCCCTTGTGGTAGATGTAGTTGACGAGATTCTTCGTGTCCACCACAGCCGCATTGCTGCTCACTATCCAGACAACTGTGTAGCCCTCGTCCGGCTTGGCATAAAGCGTAACCATTTCGCCGACGGCCAGCTTCTGGAGACTCCGGTTTGCGTACTGAGTTCGGTAGGTTTTATAATTCTGTTCAATGATTTCCTCGCGCTTGTCTTCTGTCTGCCCGGCGGGCAGAGCCGCCCCCGGCACGCTTGTGCCCGCATAGAGCACGGCCTTTTCCGCAGCCGGCATATAGTCGAAGTGATCGTGTAAAAGTGTTCCGTGAGCGACGTTTGTCGCCATCTCCTCGTTATATTCAGCCGAGGGCTTCTTCCAGTCGATGAACATGGATTTGTTGTTTTCGGTAAAGACCGGCGTAATGTAGTTATAACCGCTGCGAAGAACGACAGCGTTGGAGGGAAGATTCACATTTTCTGTATCGTTTCTGCCGCGTCTATTCGCGTCGGCCTCTGTAAGGTAGTGCTCCACTATAACGCCCTTGCCGGAATAGCCCACGTCGGGCGTCAGGCTAAAATACAGCTCGTCCCCCGTTTTCACCCAGTCTATGGTCGGAAACGTGGCGGCGGTCGAGCCGAACGCCGTTTGATAATCCCCAAAGGAGAGCGTGCCCTGGGCGCTGTCATAAAATCTTACGGTGGTGGTTCTGGCCTGGAAAATGGGCCGTATGATCAGACTCTCGGCGTAGGGTGTGCTGCCGTTGCCGTAGATATAATTAGCGATAAAATCCGCCGTTATGGGGATGGTAAAGGCCGTAGTCTTGTCATAAAAATTTACCCATCCGCTTTTTGTGTAAATTGAATAGCCGATATATTCCGCGTCGCGAGCCCTTCCTTCGTCGGACATTTGGACGCTGAATGACAGGCTGTCCCCCAGTTTTGTGCTCGCCGCATCTGTAACCAGAACGCCGGGGATATATGTGTCGGTCCCTACCTCTGTTTTCCCCTGCCATTTGGTGTAGCTCAGCGGCTCCGGGTTCCGCGAGTCTATGGTGAAATCCTGCTTATGCAGGGTGAGTTTTTGCACACCAAAGTAGCTAGCCGAGTTGTAGTCGCCGTGTATAATACCTGCTCCCAGCTTGACTCCGTCAGTTCGTGGAAATGTTGTCACATTCAGCCCCGTGGAACCGCTGAAGCTTTTATCGAGCTGATAAACCTGAGCATCGTTGATATAAAGATAGCTGTGATCCTCCGAGCTGTTTAGGGTGTTGAACCAATCAACGGTGATATAGCTGATACCCCGCAGATCGAGCCATTTGTACATTCTGGCGTACGATGCGACCGGATTTGCAACACGCCTGGTTTCGTTAAGCACGATTTCTTTTCCCCTGTACCCGTAGCTTGTCCACCACCCCGAAAGATCTATATTTTCATAACCATTAATTGTCCAACGTCTAATAAAGGCGTATTCCGACGCGAATTCGTCTCCGAAGATGGTAACGCTGCCGTCACTGTAGCCGGTTGAAAGCAGGCTGACATTTGCGCTCTCCGATTCTGCAAAGAGAGCGCTTGTCTGCATAAGCCCGTCTCCTGCAAAATCCGAGTCCCCCTGCGGCTCAATGGTTACGGTGGCCCGGGCTATACTCTCCGTCTTGTCCTCCTGCGTTACGACCACCTCAAAGCTTTTCTCTTTCTCCGCGCCGCTTGCCAGCAGCGGGATGAGGATCGTTTTGCTTGTCTCTCCCGGCATGAAGATTGCGTCGGTGACGACGGACTCATAGTCTGTGCCCGCCTCGGCTGTGTCGGAAAGGGTGGAGACCTCGAACGTCGCATAGGTCTGCGTATCGCCCGTGCGTAAAAGCTTAAGCTCCGCCTGTCCGTCCGATGGATAGACCGTATATGAGGACTGCTCAAAGTTGATAAAGGCTCCCTCGCCCTCGTCGTTGTCGGAAATGTTGCAGCCCGCGCCGACCGCGTCGCCGTAGATCGCCCCGCCCGTCAGATTGCATAGGCCGAGGTTAAATTGCTCCGAAGACTCGACGGTGTCGTCGTCGCAGATATGTATTTTCACCGTCTTGTAGTTTTCTCCGTCGACAAAAGTCAGCGTGGTGACAGCTCCCGGCATTGCTGCGTTGAGTGCCGCGCTGGCCTCTGCCTGCTCCGAGTCCTCCACGTCGAAAACGGTGTTGGAGTTCACTGTATCAGGGGCCTCGCTCGTCACGCCCAGAGCTTCGTCCCTGAGCTTGTGCAGAGAGGAGGTGTATTCCGGTGCCCCCGCGCTATCATCAGACACATTGTCTTGAGCACTTTCGCCAGCCAGCGCATCCGCCTCAGGTTGTGCGTTTTCTGCTTGTGCGTTATCTTCTGACTGTTCGTCTCCTTCGGCCGGTGTGTTTTCCTCGCTCTCCGACGCAATCGTGCTGTATTCTCCGCTTTCAACGGCCGATTCCAACATCGTCGGCGAATCGTTGTCTTTTTTAATCTCAGTCCCATCGGGAAGAAGCATGGTAAAGTCTTCGCCATATTTCGCTGTGGTTTCAATGGCCTTAAGATCCACCGTAACCTCCCCCGAGGTGCCGCCGCGCCGTACCAAATAGACAGTGAAGTCCTCTGCGCCCTCAACTGTGTCAAAATTCACCGTGGCCAGCTCCACAAGCCCGTTTGGATACTTCGCCGCAAACGCGTCCGAGACACGCAGCGCTTCCGGCGAGATATCCGGCGAGGCATCCTGTTCTTCCGCCGCGAAGGCCGGCGGAAGCATGCCAACGCACAGACATAAGGTCAGCAAAACGGATATCGCTTTTTTTGCCATTTTCATCTTCTTCCACTCCCTTTTACATATCTGCATATTTTGCTATTCCTTTATCCTTCTGAAAAAGCCAAACTTTGGACACTCGATAATATGTGTCACCATCAGGCTTTCTCCATCAGGCGGCGACCTCCAAACCGTGCAGTTGGGGCAGCGTACATGAAAGGATGCACCAAACAGAAAATCTGATCTTTCGCAGCATAAATTCAGGCGGGGAAAATCGCGCTCATTCACACCGCAGCCCGTTTCATGATTGACGTTCGCCGATTTCATCTGATTACCTCCCACAATCCAATACTCCACATTAAACATAACATGGTGAGCGCTAACAAAATCGCTAACAAACCCAATTTTTCGACAGAAAATGTTGAAACGTTAGCGGCTGTGTTTTATAATGAAATCACTAACAATTTTGTGGAGGGAGGTGACGGAATGCTCCCGATATCCGGTGTAAGGATTTCCGTGCCTGAACTCAGTCCCGGAGAACTGCCGCGCGACGGGCTTGCTCGGTTGGCAAATCTGAATCCGCAGAAACATATTTACATACACGGAGGGGCAGGATATGGGAAAACCACGCTGCTCGCCCAACTCGCCCGCTCAACCGAGACCGCGGCATGGATAACGCTTGACGGGGAGAATGACGTCCTGAGCTTTATGGAGTTGTTAGCGGAGGCGGTCAGAAGGATATTCCCTTCCTATGCCTTTCGCTCCTCCGAATATTTGCCCTTTGAGCGGAACGAAAACTTTCTATCCATTCTCGCCAATGCCTGCACCTGCGAGCTGGAGAAATACCCGAGAACGCTCACCGTTGTTTTGGACGACCTGCATACGCTGGAAAGTGAGCGGATCAAGGCACTGATTGCCCTAATCATAAAATACAGCCCCGCGAAGCTACGGTTTCTGCTTGGCAGCCGCGAGGCGCCGTGGCCGGAACTTGCGCCATTTCTACTCGGCGGAAGTATGCTTGAGCTTACGGAACGGGAATTGGCCTTTTCCGAAGACGAAATACGGTGCTTTCTCGGCTTTGAGGACGCGCATATATGCGCCGTCACGGAGGGCTGGCCCATCGCCGTCGGCTCCTTCAAGGTGCTTTTGGAAAACGGACTCTCTATAGGTGAGCTTTCCGCGCAGCATCACGAGGCGTTGCATGCGTATCTATTCTGTGAATGCGTCGGCCGCCTGAATTCGGAAACGCTAGCTTTTTTAAGAGACTCCGCCTGCCTTGAGGAGCTGGAGCCGCCTATGCTGGACGCTGTTTTGGGTCGGAGTAATTCCCGGCTAATTCTTGGGAGTCTGGCCATGCGGAATTTATTCACCATTCGGACGGACGACGGGAATTTCCGGTATCACCCGCTTTTTCGGGAATATCTTCTGGAGTCCTCAGACGGTGAAAAAAAGGCCGCACTTCAGCGCGGTGCGGCCAAATACTATTTCAGCGTGGGGCATTATTCCACGGCGTCAAGATATGCTATTCTGACCCGGGATCAGGCGCTTCTTGGGAAAATCATCCTGCTGACCTATCGGGACGCGCTTCAAAGCGGCAGCTTCAGTAAGCTTCGGGTATGGTTTGATGCGCTGGGAGCTGATGCCGAGCGCCGTGACGTCGGACTTCTGATTGCGCACGGCGCGCTGCTGTCCAGCATAGGAAACTTCACCGAAGCAAAAGTCTGCCTCGATGAGGCAATATCAAGACTGTACGAGCACCATTCCGAGCTCTACACCGAGGCGATGATACACAAAGCGCGTGTACTGCGAAACGAGATTTCCTTTGAAGAATCTAATGCGGTTCTGGATACCCTGCTTGCATTCCCTGACAAGTTGGATCTGGAGCAGACTTACTTTGTTGCCATCGAAAAAATTTATAACCTGTGCTGGGGTTCTCGGGTGGATGAGGCCTACGCACTTACCCGACGCATGACGGAAATCTGCGCCAACGCGGGGAACCTTCGGATTCGAGCCTGGTACGAGCGGTATTTGAGCGTCATTCATTATGTAGCCGGGCGTATGAAGGACTCCGTCCGCTGCTATGAAAAGTCCATGGAAATACCGGAGGATGAGCGCCGGCGACTGGAGCTTCACAGCGTTGATATCTATGTGGCAAAGGCTTATCAGATGCTGGGCGAGCGGGAAAAGGCCGTCGCCATGGTAACGGCGGGACTTTCGCGGCTGCGTAGCGTCGGGCGGTATGAGGAATTATGGCTTGGCTATCTCTTCGCGGCAGAGATTCATTATCAGAACGCCACCATTGACCGCATGAACGGGGATAATGTCAGTTACGAAACAACCGTGCGATATTTTACACTTGCGGACGAATACGCCCCGCTCTACCGCAAGTCCCGCTTTCAGCAGGACTGGGCCGTGCTTCAGCGCAATATTTGCGAGCTGATGTTTTTGCCGGGACAGAAGGAGCCGCTGTTGGAGCGGATTTTTCAAAGTATCCCTCTGGTGGGAGACCATTTTAAAACCGTTGCGCTGGGCCGGCTGTATAACTATTTCGGAAGCATATCCGACTTTGCTCGCGCGGCGGACTGCGCCCGGCGCTCTATAGAAATAGGCGAGCGTACCAATACGATGATGATAGCTACCATGGCCTATGGGTTTCTGGCAAGGCTTGCCCTCGCGGAAGGCGACGACGCAAAGACCTCCGATCTTGTCCGGCACTTTCTCCAACTCTGCGAAACGAACGGTATGTATGAGTATTTCAGGATGCGCAGGGCGTACGACCCGATACTTCAATTTGCCTACGACAGGGGGATTGAGAAAGCGTTTGCCTCACAGATGATGGCTTTTTCCGGGTATCACCCGAAGAAAGCGTATATTAGAATGCTCGGGGATTTCTCGGTTTCAGCTTATGACGACCGGCGCGCGGCGCTGAAACTGCGCACGCGGAAGGAACGGGAACTGCTGGCGTTCCTGCTCGACGCGGGCGAGGCTGGCGCGACCAAGGAACAGATTTACGAGGCGCTTTGGTTTGATTCTGAGTCCAACGATGTAAAAAAGCTGATCGGCGTGAACCTCGCCCAGATCAAGAGGGATCTTGCGGCGCTGGATGTTTCCAATCCGATCCGCAACTTCGAAAAGCGCTACAGTATCTGCATGGACGAGATTGAGACGGATGTGAGATTGTTTCAGGACGCGGTTCTTTCATTTGGGGAGAAGAAGGGTTCCGAAGCCGCAAAACGGGTTGTTTCACTTTATGGCGGAGAATACATTTCCGGCTTTGAGGCCCACTGGGCGGCGTGGAAGCGAATTGACTTTCATGATGCCTATGTGCGGGCCCTGACGGCGCTTTCGGAGTATAAACTTGGAACTGTGGAAGTCTAAAAGGCAGGGGCCATAGCAAAAGAGCCAATGAAAGACAGAGCCTTCCCGATAGCGAAAGCAGTCGGAAAGGCTCTGCTTTTCTAGTAAAATTGATTTGTGAATAACAAAAACTCCGTGTACATTGTGTCTTCGGAAGTTTTAAAAAAATAACGATTCCCGAAATTCTTTAATACCAAAAGTTATCACCCACAGGTACAATTACTGAACCGAGAGGGTAATCGGTACGGGGCAACAGATAAGCAGAAGAACCATTCACAATCTCGTCGGCTGTCACAAATTTCACCTAGCGGTCGGGCTGCTCTCTCTTGTCGATGTATGTAAGTGTGAAATGCAGAAAACACCCTTTATAAATGTATGGCAGATGTAGCGTCCAGCTCATTCAAGCCCCAATCCACAACTTTCTGGTCATCTGGAGCTTTTCACGACAAAAGTACGCATGTCTCAAGGACAGCGCCGTGTCGGAATCAGGCAAAAGATCAAAGATCAAAAAATGATGCGTGATGTCCCCGTCTGTGAAGCTTTTCGCTTTCCACGCCTTGTATAGCGGATTATGATGAGAAATACGGCTGTCGATGGAGAGAAAGACATTTTTGCCATCAGCCATCTGCCGAAAGCTCATATAATCGCCCAGCCAGCTTTCAATGCGGCGGCGCTCATCGTCATAGGAACGCGCGCTCTTCTTCGTGAACTCCTCGCGGCTTTTGAATCCAAATACATAAAATTCACGCATGTAGTCCCGAATGCGGTCAAAGCTTTTGATCAGCTCACTATAGGCCATACTCTCACCTCCCTCTTTCAAACCTATCGTAACTCGTGGAAGCGATGATTCGGCCATTCTTGAATTGCATTACGTTTCAAGCGAATCATCATCCCAGTTTTGTGACCAATGATAAGATGACACATTTTTCTGCGCTTTTTAATAAAATTCAATCACATTTTTCCGGAATAATCCGTCTTTGCAAACACATTTTCCTGAAAAGACATCAATTGCGGATCTACGCCGATGTACTGGGCAACAAAATGATAAGCAGCGAACCGGATACGGCAATCAATAGTTGGTGCAAAAAGGGCGTATCACCAGCAATGGGGTGAAGTTTTTTGAATTGAATTCCACGCAACGTCCGCTTTTTCAGTCCGTCAAGCAGTCAACTTTTATTTGAGTGGCCGGTTGTAAGATGAAGTTGTACACTTGAGCAGAAAAATCCATAGTGATTTTCCTCATGGTAAAATGGTAACGACAAAGACGCCAAATACCAAGGAGGGGCAATCACTATGGACTGC
>Ga0070399_1002821_pt1 | contig 16154 bp, 7 predicted proteins | sample BioMet4_FD_61217 | JGI IMG/M metagenome (GOLD analysis project Ga0070399, IMG submission 61217) | Microbial communities from bioreactor (seeded with sewage sludge) at LBNL, California, USA - Biofuel metagenome 4 (version 1) | ecosystem: Engineered > Bioreactor > Anaerobic > Unclassified ... | reverse complement strand
CGTCGAACACGCCCGCGTCGTTCACCTTGCGGTCGATGCCCGAGAGGTCTACCGTCACCTCGTTGGTGCTCGGGGTGTAGTAGATTTTGGCCATACGGTCGCCCGATTTCAGGAAATTCAGTCCGAAGGCCGATGTGCCCACGGTGAACTCTCCCGTCACCTGCCATTGCCTTCCGCTCACGCCGTCGAGCCTCTGCGACCCATTGATCTGCAGATCGGTCAGCGTCGTGGCTGCCGAACCGCCGTTGAGCGTCACCGCCGGCTTCTGGATGATCGCGCCGTCGCTGGTCAGCGTCACCTCGCGGGGCAGGCTATAGGTGTGTGCCCAACCCATCGCGTAGTTGTCTGCCGAGCCGAGTTTGTCGGGCACGATGCCCATGAGGATGGTCTTGCCGTCCTTCTGCGCGATGCTTGGCGACAGCAGTCCGAAGCCCTGTTTGCTCATGCCGTCAAGCTCCAACTGCCGTGGCGTGATGTTGTCGGGCGAGAAGGTGCCGTCGGTGCCGATGGTTCCGACCCAGTAGAGCGTCATCGTGCCCTTGCCGGTGCCTATCGGCGTGGCAGTCACGAGCCACTTGTCGCCCATCGGCGTCACCGTGGGCATCTCCCAGAACGTGCCCGCTGTGGTGGCGTTGGTGCCCTGGAAGAAAATGCTGCCGTCGTTGGTCCACGCGCCGTTCACATATTTGTGGAGCGTCATGGCACCCACGCCATTCTTCGACGTACCCACCACGATGTAGCGGTTGCCGCCCGACTCAAACGCGTAGGGGTCGCGGAAATCGTCGCTCAACCCCGCCGGGCGACCGTCGATGATGACTCCCTGCTTGCTCCAGTCGATGAGGTTGTCGTCGTTGGGCGTAGCCTCGACGATGCGGGCACGGGCGTTGTCCACACCCGTATAGATGATGTGGGGCTGCCCCGATACCGTCATCACCGCCCCGCTCCAGCATCCCTTGAGGTCGTAGCTTTCGCCGGGAGCCAGCGCGATGGGTTGTTCCTGCCAGTGGAGCAGGTCGGTCGAGGTGAGATGACCCCAGTGCAGGCGGGCCATGTAGGGGCCGTTGGCGTTCTTTTGGAAAAAGATGTGCCACTGTCCGTTATACCAAGTCAGTCCGTGGCTTTCGTTGGTCCAGTTGGCTGCGGGTATGCCGTGGAGCCGCGGACGATAGATATCGTCGGCAAAACGGCTGGCGGGAATCGACAGGTCGGGTGTCTGCGTGGTGCCGTCGAGCTGCGCCCCCGAGAGCAGACTGTTGTAAATGACGAAGTCGTCAATCAGTCCGTTGAAGGTGTTGATGGCGAACAAGCCGTAGGCCTTAAGCTCCTGGGCCGACTTGCCGATGTAGAGCGTCTGGCTGCCTCGCGTCAGCGGGGAGGCCATGTTGACCATACCCACCTGCGTGCCGTTGTTGTAGAGATAGAGGCGGCGGCCGTTGCGCTGGGCCACGAGATGGCTCCAGCCATAGCGCGGCATCTTGCCCGTGGCGGCGCAGACGGTCTCCCATCCGCCGGCGTAGCAGCGGAAGCGGTAGTCGCCCTGCGAACTCAGTTCAAAGGCAAAGCCTGTCTTGGCCGCGTCGTCGATGTTGCCGACGATAGTGGCGTAGGTTGGGGTGGTCTCGGCCTCGTTGACATTCATCATGGGGTAGGTCTCGGGGGCGCACCACAGCGACATGGCGAAGGCCGTGGAGTCTATCTGTGAGGGGTCCACCGTGGTGGTGGCGTAGGTGGAATAGCCGTCGGTGCGGAGGGCTTTGCCCTGTGCGCCGTCGACATATTCCAAGGCTTTCACGCCATAGGACGTCACGGCGTCGCTGCCGTCGTTGCCCACGCGGATGACCTGGGCATTCATCGCGGCTGCCCCGAGGAGCAGCATGGCGATAAGGGTGAGGGGTTTGGGTTGGGGTTTCATCGTCTGTTTGTTGTTGAGAATGGATATAAGGGTAGGGCGGTGCCAGTCTGTGGTCACTTTCCCTGAACTATGCTGATACAGCGTTTAGGTTCATTTGTTATCGTATTGCGTTCGCAGTACACGCGTACTGCGTTCGCCATACATGTGTATTGCGTTCGCCATACGAGCGTACTGCGAACGCCATACGGTTTTGTTTGGGCCTAATCATCTTTTGGTTCGACTTTCAACCCTTGGATATAACGGAAGTTTGCTGGAAAAGTTATTATCCGAAGGCATGATGATGCTTGTTTTCCGGGATAGGGATTTCCATCAAACTCCCGTCGGGGTGGACTGCCGATTATTTGCTCAGGTAGCCGATGCTGTTCTTGGTGAGCAGCTCCATGTTGGACTGATAGGTGTTGGCCGTGCCGTTTTCATCCCATTCGTAGGCACTCAGTCCGATGGCGAGGATGCGTCCGGGCATGTCGGGGGTGGGGTTGAAATCGATGATTCCGGCGCAGCAATAGTCAGACACGTGGCCCCAGGTGCCCAGCACGGTGCAGTTAGTGTACTGCTGATAGGCATCCACCACGTCGTGGGCCGTCGGCACCAAGTCTGGCAAACCGTAGGAGTTGAGGTCCCACATGCAGTTGTGGTCTTCGCGGAAGCCCGGGCCTTCGAGTCCGAAACTCTCGTGGCCGAAGTCCATGTTGGTCGTCATGCCGGCATAGATGTCGTGCTTGCGGTGGTCGTAAGGCTTGTCCTGGTCGCAGCCGATGTTGCCGTTTACCGTCCAATTGTCAGTGCCTTGTCCGCCTTGTCCCGAGGAGAAGATGTGGGGACCAAACTTTTCGTCGATGCGTCCGAGGGCCACGGTGAGCTGGGTGGCGTGCTTGGTGAGCAGGAGATTGCCGCCGTCTTTCACATATTGGGTGAGGATTCCGATGACCTTATCACTCACCATGTTGGCCGGCAGTTTTTGCCATCCCATGTCGATGCCCACGCGGTCGATCTGTATCCACACCACGTTGTACTCGTCGGGATAGAGCGTCGAGAGCGTGCCGGGGGTGAGGATAGCTCCGTCGGGATAGGTGGCGTGGAACCACTGGGCGGCCGCTTTCTCGTCGTCGTCTTCGATAGCGTCTATCGATTCGGCCGTGATGAGCATGGCGGGCTTGGCGTTGGCCTCATAAGCGATGTTCTGTTTGAGCGATTGTCCCTCAGACACACGGCCGTCGCTGTATTTCGCCTTCACCGTGTACCAGAGGTCGGTGTTCACTGCCACGTGGCGGTCGAGATAGGAAGTGACGATGCTGTCGAAGTTGGCCACGAGGGTGTTGTTCTTCAATATCTGCACGCCCGAGGCGTTGGCGGGGTTGGTCCAGTTGAGGGTGACGTTGCGTCCGCTGACCGATGAGGTGAGGGCGGAGACCGGTTCGGAGGTCACTGCCTCGGGAATCTCGACATCCGAACAGGATGCGAGCCCCAGACAGACAGCCAACAAACTGATGAAACCTGATAATATCTTTTTCATATCCAATGATGAATTAAGCGTGATGAATGGTGAATTACTTGTAGAGTCCGTGAGAATTGTCTACTTCTGACACGGGAACGGGGAGATAAACCTCGTCTTCGCTGAGCGTCGCGCCGTCGTAATAGGTGCGCAGTTTGGCCTCGCTCTTCATGTAGTCGTTGACGGTAGACACTGCGTTGCCCCATCGCACGAGGTCAAACCAGCGGTTGCCCTCCATTGCAAGTTCCAGTCGGCGCTCCATGCGCACGGCCTTGCGGGCATAGTCCTGAGTCCATCCGGTGGCGGGAAAGAGTCCCACGGCGTAGAACGCCTTGTTGGGGTCGAGGTCCACCGGGGTGTATTGGGCATCGACGCTGCGGGCGGCCTTCTGTCGCACCTGGTTCACGAGGCTGCGCGCGTCGTCCATATTCTGGCTGAGTTCCACCTCGGCTTCGGCCTTGAGCAGCAGGATGTCGGCATAGCGGATGAGGTTGAAGTTCAGGCCTGAGGCCCCCCAGGGAAATCCCTGCACCATGTCGGCCGACGACGGGTCGATGAGTCCCTTCTTGCCGCTGTACTCACCGTAGACATCGTAGGCACGGCACCAGCCCTTGGTGTAGAGGTGTCCGCGGAACGGAAAACCGATGCGTCCCACCGTGAAGTCAAGGCGCGGGTCGACGTTGCCCTCGTAGGTCTCGCTCACATTCTCCGTGGGAGCGTTGCCGTTGAGATAGGGCAGACCGTTGTCGTCGGTCTTGAAGGCATTGACAAGGTTCTGGCTTCCGAGGAAGAAATCGTCGCCGTTGCCAAAGAGATTGCCGTCGCTGTAGGTGGTGTTGAGCAGGTTGTTGTAGTTGATGTGGGCGTTGTTGTTGGCCGTGGAGAACTGAATGGCGAGGATAGCTTCCTTCTTATTGTTGAAGGCGAGCTTGCTCATGTCGCCGTAGTTGTCATAGAGGGCATACTTGCCACTGTTGATCACCGCGTCGCTGTAGGTGATGACGTCGGCCCAGTCGGATGTCTGGGCGCAGACCTTGGCCATCAATGCGGCAGCCACATACTTGTTGAAGCGGCCCGCCTGGGTCTGCGTTTCGGGCAGATTGGCGTAGGCATCCTTCAGGTCCTGCTTGATTTTGTCATAGATCTCGGCCTTGGTAAACTCCGAAGTGGTCTTGCTGTTGGGGTCTTCGGTCTCGTCGAAGTAGGCGATATTCTTGAAGACGCGGTTCAGGTCGAAGTAGAACCATGCCCGGAGTGTCTTGAGTTCGCTGAGCAGAGCAGCCTTGTCCTGCAGGTTGGAGTTCTCGATGGCGTTCATCGCCTTGTGCACACGACTGATGGCATAGTAGTTGTTTTCCCACTTGAACAGGCAGGTGGCGTTGTCAGCATTGATGTTGTTGACCTCCAGCTGGTGGATATTGGCCTCCATCGACACACCGCCGCCGCCCTTGTAGGCATCGTCCGAGCGCACGTCCATCACCCAGTTGGTGATTGGTCCGGCAAAACTCTCGTTGTTTCCAAAGAAGTGGCACTCCAGTCCGGCATAGGCCGAGGCCATCAGTGCGCTCACGGCTGTGGTGTCAATCTGTTCTCCGGTAATCTGGCCCTGGGGCTTCAGGTCGAGCATATCGCTGCAAGCCACCGTGCCCATTGACAGGCCAACCACTGCCATGCCCATGAATATCTTGTTGAATATTGATTTCATCGTCTTTCTGTTTTTGGTTTTTAGTCTGTTACTTGTTGTTTCCTGACCACAGCATGGGTTAGAAAGTGAGGTTCACGCCCAATGTGAAGGTTCTCGAACGGGGATACGGACCGATGTCGATGCGTGATCCATAGCTGCTGAGGGGCACCTCGGGGTCGAGGCCGTCGTAACCTGTGATGGTGAAGACATTTTCCATCTGGCCATAGATACTCAGTGCCGTGGCATGCAGGGCCTTCAGTGTCGATGCCGGGAAACGATAGGCGAGCTTGATGTATTTCATCTTCAGATAGCTGCCGTCTTCGAGATAGCAGTTGCTCATGCGCATCTCGTTGTTGTTGTCAACCACCGAGAGGGCGGGTATGGTGGAGCTGGTATTGGTGGTGCTCCAGGCATTGAGGATGTCGGCGCTGCGGTTGGTGCTCGTGCCGCCATAGCTCATGAAGAGCAGCTGTCGCTTCGTGGTGTTGTAGATGTCGAAGCCAAATTCACCCGAGAAGAATGTGCTCAGCGTCCAGTTTTTGTAGTTCAGGTCGAGGTTCAGACCCAGTGAAAGGTCGGGGTTGGGGTCGCCGAGGATGGTGCGGTCGGCCTCGTCGATGGTGCCGTTGCCGTCGAGATCGCGGAAGATCATGCGTCCCACGCCCTTACCTTCCTGTGTGGCGTGGTTGGCCACCTGCTCTTCTGTCTGGAAGAGACCGTCGTAGACATAGCCGTAGTACACACCCATCGGCTGACCTTCGATGAGTCGGTAGTCACCGCCGATGGTCGTCACGAAGTCGTTGAGCTTCTTAACCTTGTTCTTATACTGTGATACATTGAGGCTGCCGTTCCAGCTGAAGTCACCGTATTGGGGCGAGTGATAACCGAGGTTGAGTTCCCATCCGTGGTTCTCCATGTCGCCGGTGTTCATCCACATGGCTGCATTCTCTCCGGCCACGGCCAGTGTCGGCGGAACAGTAAGCATGTCGTGGGTGTTCTTCCAGTAGTAGTCGAACGTCAGAGAGAGGGTCTGGTCGAAGAAGCTGGCATCGAAACCGATGTTGGTCTGAGTCGTCGTCTCCCACTTGAGGTCCTTGTTTCCTGTGGCGGCGGCCTTCAGACCGGCTACCGTCTGGTTGTTGGTGCCGTTGAGGTCGTAGGCTCCATTGCCCTGGTCGTAGGCGTAAGTGGTGTAGGAGGCGTAGTTGTTGGAGATGGCCGAGTTACCGTTCTGTCCCCATGCGACACGCAGTTTCAGGTCGTTCACCACCTTGTTTTTCGGGAAAAACTTCTCCTCAGAGATGCGCCAGGCAGCACTGAAGGCGGGGAATATGCCCGAATTGTTGTCCTTATAGAGGCGTGATGTCTGGTCCCTGCGCAGGGTGGCGGAGAGCAGATAGCGGTCCATGAAGTTGTAATCCACCTTTCCAAAGAGAGAGAACAGTGCCCATTCGGACTGTCCGCCGCCGTTGGTCTGGGTGCCCTCACCGGCGTCGAGCTGCATGTAATCGACATCTTCGAAGGCATATTGGTTACGGAAAGCAGAGATGTTGTCGTATCTATACTTGATGGCTTCCGTACCAAACAGGAAGTTGAAATGGTGCTTGTCGTTCAGGTCGAGGATATAGTTGGCCGTGTTGGTCCATGTCCAGGTGTCACCCTCGCCAAAGGCACGGCTCATGCTTGTCACGTCAGAGGACTGGGTCTTGCGGTTCAAAGTCTTGTTGTTAAACTGCACATGCTCGTAGCCGAGGTTGCTTTTCAGCGTGAGACCCTTCACGGGATAGACCTCCAGATAGCCGTTGCCGAAGATGCGCCAGCTTGCGTTGTCGTTGTCACGACCATTGTAGAGCACCTGCACGGGGTTGGCAATGTCGCTCGCGGCGAGCGTCATGGGGTTGGCAAACGTGCCGTCGGCAGCATAGACGGGGATGGCGGGGTGCTGTCGCATGGCCGTATAGGGGATGCCACGGTCATCTTGTGTGCCATATCCGCGGTTGCTCCACTGGCTCACCATGAGGTTTTCGCCCACCTTGACATACTTGGAAATGTTGTAGTCGGAGTTCACGCGGACACTGTAACGACGGAAGAATGTCTCGTTCATCAGACCGTCCTGGTTGATATAATTGCCACTGAACAGCATCGAACCACGCTCAGACGAGTTCTGCACGCTGGCGCTGAGGTTGTGGGTCCAGGCTGAGGAGTAGACCTCGTCCTGCCAGTTGGTGTCGGCCACGGGGGTGCCGTCGGAGAGCGTCGACACCAATTGCGGCGTGTCGCCCGAACCGTAGAACGGATGCGAAGGCTTGATACCGGCGTTCTTGTTGGCCGTCCAGTAGGCCTCGCCCCATTGCTGTGCGTTGAGCATGTCGTAGGTCTTGGCCACGGTCTGCAGCGAAGCCGAGTAGTTTACGTTTACTGTCAGGCGGTTGCCCTTACCCTTCTTGGTGGTGATAATGATCACACCGTTGGCGGCACGGCTACCGTAGATAGATGCTGACGAAGCGTCTTTCAGCACCTGAATGCTCTCGATGTCGGCCGGATTGAGGGAGTTGAGGTTCTCCGTCGTGGCCACACCATCTATAATATAGAGCGGGTCGTTGCCGTTGATGGTGCTCATGCCGCGCACGCGGATAGAGCTGCTGCCGCTGCCCGGGGCTGCGTCGGTCACGATTTCCACACCGGCGAGCTTGCCCTGCATGGAGCTGAGCATGTTCGGGTCGGCCTCACTCATCGTGCCCTTCATGTCCATCACCGACACCGCACCGGTCAGGTCGGCCTTGCGCTGGGTGGTGTAGCCGGTCACGATGACCTCGTTCAGGTCGTTGGCATTTTCCTTCAGGGTCACCTTCATGCCCGCGGAGGCAGGAAGTTCGATGGTCTGATAGCCGATGTAGGAGATGACAAGTGTCGCTCCACGGCTCACTTCCAGCTTGAAATTGCCATCCATGTCGGTCACCGTTCCGTTGGCGGAACTCTTTTCCATGACCGTGGCGCCAATGACGCCAGCGCCAGACCCATCGGAAATTGTTCCGCTAGCAATGCTTTTCTGTGCGTTTGCGACTCCGCAAACCATCATGAAAAACATGAAACTAAGAAATACTTTTTTTAGGTTGTCCATCGAAAATTTATTTTTGTTAGTAATGGTTTTATGCCGCAAAGATAGATTCTGGCGCGGCTTAACCCCATAAAAAATCGTCCATGATGCTTACAAAAATGTTACATGTAACATTTTTGTAAGCATATGAACGATTATCAATAGGGTGCTACTATAGGCCTTAGGCGATCTGCTTATGTATTTATGTCACTTGGACTTATATTAAACTCGTCTCTGAAGCATTTAGTAAAATATGACGGGGATGTGAATCCAACCGCGTAGGCAACTTCTGAAATCGTCATATCGGATGTCTCCAGAAGTTTCTTCCCTCGTTGTAGTCGAGCCGTACGTACCAATTCCACCGGCGACTGGCCAGTGAGTGCTTTCACCTTACGGTAAAGTTGCACGCGGCTCAGGCCGATTTCCTCGCCGATGCGCTCCACGTTGAGGTCGGAATCCTGCAGGTTGCGCTGGATGATGTCGCGCAGACGGGCAATGAATGCCATGTCTCTGTCGCCTATCGATGCGCCTGATGCTGACGGCTGCACGCCCTGATCGCTGCCCGACGGCGTTGCCGACGTTTCGCCCGAGGCAAACAACTGCCGCAGCTGTTCACGGCTTTTCAGCAGATTGTCGATTCGGGCCAGCAGCACTTTCGCGCTGAACGGCTTGGTGATATACGAGTCGGCACCGGTCTCATAGCCCTCGGCCATTTGGTCGTCGAGCGACCGCGCCGTGAGCAATATCACCGGAATGTGGCTTGTGGCGGTGTCGCCCTTCATCTCGCGGGTCAGTTCCAGACCGTCCATCACGGGCATCATCACGTCGCAGACCACCATGTCGGGCACGGTCTTGCGCGCCAGGCTTAGTCCGCTCTTGCCGTCTACGGCCTCGCTCACATGATACTGGTCTTTCAAAATAGACCGCAGGTAGGTGCGCACATCGTCGTTGTCGTCGATGATGAGTATCTCGGGCTTGTCGTTTTCCTCGGCCGACACCACATCGTCGAGGTACTGCTCCACGTTGACCGCGGTCCCGGCATACTGGTCGACGGGTATCTCCGCCGGTTGTGTCAGCGCCGACTGCTCCTCGATCACGCCCTCCTGACTCTTGGGAAGCCGCACGATGAAACTTGTGCCACGTCCCTTCTCGCTCTCTACACTCACCTCGCCGTGGTGCAGATCGGCAAAGGCCTTGACCAGCGCCAGCCCGATGCCCGTGCCGCCCGACGACCCCTGGGCCTGGTAGAAACGCTCAAACACATTGGGCAGGTCCTTCTTGTCGATGCCCACACCATTGTCTTCCACCCGCAGCGTGTAGCTGTCGGCGTCGCTGCTGAGGCGTGTGGCGATGGTGCCGCCGGCGGGCGTGTACTTCAAGGCGTTGCTCATGAGGTTGAGATAGAGATGATTGAGCTTCTCCTCGTCGGCCACAATCGTGTCGTCGCCGGTCACATCGCTGTCCATTTTCAGGCTGATATGCTTGATTTCGGCTGCCGAACCGAAGGGCGCGCACCACTCCCCGAGGGCCTTGCCGAGGGAGAACCGCGTGAGGCGCAGCTTCATCTTGCTGTTCTGCACCTTGCGGAAATCGAGAATCTCGTTCACCAGTTGCATCAGCACATGCACGTTGCGCTGCACCATGCGGAGCATCTGGCGACCGCTGTCCTTCACCTCTCCCGACTCCAGTAGACGGTCCACGGGATCGGCAATGAGCGTGAGCGGCGTGCGCAGCTCATGGCTCACGTTGGTGAAAAACGTGAGTTGGGCCTGTGTCATGTCCTTCACCTCGTCGTTCAGCCGTTGCAATTCGTGGTTGCTGTCGGCCAGCTGCGTGCTGAGTTTGGCCTTGGAGAGGTAGGCGCGGTAGGTCACGAGGATGGCGATGGCGATGAGTCCCAGTGCGGCAACGAGCATCACGATGAACCATCGCTGCATGGTGTACTGATTAAAATAGGAGTCTACCTTCTTGTGCATGATGTCGAGGTTGGAGTTCTGCCGTTCCAAATCTTTTGCCTGCATAAGTAGGAGCTCTGCATTATCCTTGGTAACTATTGTTGTCGAGAGCCGGTTGTCACGATTAAAAGGCTGATGTTTCAGAATTCTCATCGCCAAGGCTATCACCTCATCACCCTTGGTTGGATAGATATATGATGCCTCAAATATTCCGTCTCTTACAAGTTCTAGTCCCCCACCTTGTGTTGCTAAACCATCAATCCCTGTAAATCTTACTTTATCTCCTAGCCCATGTCGTTTTAAGGAGAGGTGAGCTCCATGGGCCATGCGGTCGTTTTGCCCAAACACATAGTCAAAGTCAGTAGTCTTTCTTAGAATCTTGTCCATCACCTGGATGCCACTTTCTTCCTTCCAATTCCCGGCCTCCGACGCAACAAGTCTAATATTTGGATAATCCTTGATGCCGTCCATAAATCCACGATGGCGCTCTTCGGCGGGTGATGAACCTTCCAGTCCGCGAATCTCAACTACATTGCCAAGTTCCTTAAGTTGCCTGGCAATAAAGTGTCCCATAGCCTTTCCAATGTTATAGTTGTCTCCACCGATAAAAGCGGTATATTTGTCAGAATTTACTTTTCGGTCATATAATATCACGGGAATGCCCTTATCAAAAGCTTGGCTCACGGCAGAGGTAATGGAGTTAACTTGATTTGGGGCAACAATGAGCAGGTCAACACCATCTTCGACGAATTTGTTAATCTGAGCAATCTGCTTTTTGCTATCGTCATCGGCCGATACTAAGTGTACTTCAATGGAATCGTTAAAGTATTCACTAGTCTTGAGTTCGCGATTGAGCTTATCCCTCCAGATGTCTTCACTACATTGAGATACGCCAATAATGTACTTGTGTGGACGATGACCACAAGAGACAACAAGAATAATAAATAGCAAAAAAAACAGGGTCTTCTTCATGAAGATATTCTTTCGTGTAATTGCAAAGATAGACAAAAATACGAAGAACAAATAGAATTTGATTTCTTTTATAAATCTAGACCATTACCGGATATAATCATATCTGTGCAATATAGTTGAATAATTACGAGGGGTGTTGCTATAAGGCTTCGATAAATTCCCCACAACTCACTCGTAAGTGATGATTACAACATTTGAGAGTTTGGTCGTTGATATGCACAATGATCATTGAAGATACCAATTATATTATTTCAATTGACGTGAGTTCAAAAAACATGAATAATGTAAGTTTTAATCTTAGTAATAAAACTAAATAATGATAATCTTGCTATACCAGCTTTAAAAGTGCGTATCTAAAATATTTCTTCTTTTTTTGTCATTTTACTTTATATTTTGTTAACTGGTTATCAAAGAAGATGCAAAATTTGTCTGTCAAAAAAAAAATTGCGTAACTTTGTCTTTGGTAACTTGGCAATTGTCTTTTGTCATACTTTATTTAATCGAATTTGGAGGTGACAACTACTATCCCATATCGCCGCAGTTTTTCAAATTTATCATCCATCAAACTCTCTACACAAAGACAAATTCGTAGATTATAAAATTACACCATGAAAATGGATAAGATAATAAACCCATATTTGAAGCATGAGGGCTACAATTGCATTGGTTGTAGTCCCAACAACCCCATAGGTCTACATCTGGATTTCTATGAAGATGGTGATGACATCGTGTCCATGTGGAGTCCAAGTCAGAATTATCAGGGATGGTTAAACACCCTTCATGGCGGTATCATCGCCACTTTGATGGACGAAACGGCTGGTTGGGTGATTACAAGGAAGCTACAGACTACTGGCGTAACAAGCCGCTTGAACATACATTACAAGAAGCCAGTCTATACCACGGATAAACTTCTGACGATACGTGCGAGAATTGCAAGCAAGATACGTAACTACTATACCATCCAAGTCGAACTTACCAATGACAAGGGCGAACTCTGCGACGAAGCCGATGCCATCTATTATGTCCAGTCTCAGGACAAGGCAAAGGAAATTGGTTTCCCTGGTTGTAAGGTGGAAGGAGAATAGTTAAATAAATAGATATATGAAAAGACTTATGACTTTATGTTCGGCAATTATAATTGCCATGTCGGCCTTTGCGCAACTTGAAGGTTGTAAAGAGATTTTGAGTATCAAGATCACGGGTGCAGAGGGTTCTTCTTCCGTCACTTGTAATGATAGTCTTGCCGCAAGTTTTGTAGCCTTCAGCGGCTATTGTGACAATGAGTATTTCAAGGGCAAGATATTGCCTGGTGCCTTCGATAACCAGAAGAAGATTGACGGACGGACAAGGCTCTCGGCTCGTTATATGCTCGAGGGCAAGGACAAAGCTAATCAGAAGTGCAAAATCTTCATTGAGAATAATGCTATTGAAGGCTCTTCGTATAGTCAACCACGGGTGTTCACCGATAGCAAGGCACTGGCCTTCCTCAATACTTCCGAACTGATAGGCTATCTCGATCATGCGAACAACCAGTTTTATGTGCGCATCTATGTTAAGGAACCTCATGCTACCACCGAGAACATAACCATTCAAGGTTCTCGTGGGAAACTTGCCGCCACTCTTGAGACACCCGCACTTAAGGCAGGCGAGAAATGCCCAATTGTCATCATCTGCCATGGTTTTGGAGGCAATCGCAATGGGGGGCTCACAAGCGATGTTGCCGTGCAACTTCCAAAGGATGGAATTGCTACTCTTCGTTTTGACTTCAATGGTCATGGGGAGAGTGAGGGTAAGATGGAGGATATGACGGTGCCCAACGAGATCGAGGATGCCATGTTAGCCTATCAATATGCCGCATCATTGCCTTTTGTCGATACAAATAAGATAGGCATGCTAGGTCATTCACAAGGAGGAGTCGTGACCAGCATGGTTGCTGGGGAGCTAGGTTACAAGAAGTTAGCTGCAGTAGTACTGATGAGTCCTGCTTCTGTGTTACGCGACGATTGCATCAGGGGAAATGTTATGGGCTCGTTTTTCAACCCTCTCGATCCTCCTGAAAAAGTTGCAATAGGCAATATTAGTATTGGTAAGGAATATATCCGTACTGCCTTCACACTTCCAATCTATGAGACCGCCGAGCGTTATCATGGCAAAGCATGTATTATCCACGGCACGGGCGACCGCGCTGCTCCTTACACCTATGGCATCCGTTATCACGAGATATGGCCAGGAAGCGAGTACCATGAACTACCAGGTTTTGACCATGGATTCTATCCTGATCCACAAAAAGCCATTAAGATAGCGGTGGACTTTCTTGAGAAAGCACTCAAATAGCGTAAATTCGATAAATTCACTATAATACAAATTGTGGTTGCGAAAGGATAGCTTTGGCGGTGCGATTACTATCCTTTCGCACCGCGTTTAGGCATCAATGGCATTGCGATTAGTATCGAAACGCAATGCCATTAGATATCTATCGCACCGCCAAAGCTATCCTTTCGCAAAACCTAAGGTTTTCCTTCAACTTGCCCTTTGTCTTGGTCCTATCCTATTGTGTTCCAAAGAAACCATGCATCAGTATTCAAAGGTATTTGGTTCATACTTTCCATTCAACCTGCTCACTTTGATTACCTCGACGCTAATGTTGATAATCAATATCAATGGGTAAATACAAATGTCACGTTTAAACTTAGTATTTTGACTTTTTGATTAAGTTTCACCTGTCTGACATGACATATGTCAAGTAAATTGATTGTTATCATTGATGCAATGTTATTTAATGATAAAAAGACTTTCATTTAGATGTCGGTTCAGATAACTATATTACTTTTGCAAAAATTTTAAATTTAAATATGGACATGAACGAAGATCCTTATCCGAGTACATGTAATGTAACGTCAATCAGCATTAGTTAGGGAGTAGCAAATCATTGTTATACTTCCTGATTGCTACATTATGGAGGTATAACTCATGGTAAAAGAACTGAAAAAAGTCATTGGAAGCACTTTATCCAATGGAAAAGGAGTTGCTTTGGCAATGCCAACTGAGAACCTAGTTAAGGCTGCGACATTTCAACAAGAAGAAATTTACGAAAGACTTCATAGTTCGCCCAACGGACTTGATGAAGACACCATCTCCGACAAACGAGAAGAATTTGGTTACAACCGAGTGAAACGAGAAGAGACACCTTCTTGGTTCAAGCAATTGTTGTCTGCCTTTATCAATCCGTTTATCGGGGTACTTGCCCTGATTGCGATTGTATCTCTTACGATCGATGTGTGGTTGGCAACACCGGAGGAAAGAGATTATAAGACCGTGATCGTTGTTGTCGTGATGGTCTTTATCAGTGTGATCCTTCGCTTTGTGCAAGAATATAAAAGTAGTCTTGCGGCCGAGAAGTTAAAGGACCTCGTCACGACAACCGCAACGGTGATTCGTCAAGAGACTGGGCAATCAGAAATCGATTTCGAAGATATCGTCCCTGGAGACATCATTCATTTGTCGGCGGGAGATATGATACCAGCAGATTGCCGAATCATTCAATCAAAAGACTTGTTTGTCAATCAATCGGCGCTGACTGGTGAATCCATCCCGGTTGAGAAGACTCATGAGGCGATTTCGGATGTCAAGAAGTTATCGACATTTGAATTGCCCAACATTTGCCTCATGGGTTCCGATGTAGTCAGTGGGTCGGCTATCGTCATTGCCGTCAATACTGGTGAGAGTACTTATTTCGGTGCCATTAGCAAGTCGGTCGCCGGCAAGAGAATCGAGACAAGTTTCGACAAGGGAATCAATAAGATCAGCAAGCTACTGATTAGGTTCATGGTTGTCATGGTACCGCTCATCTTCCTTATCAATGGACTGGTGAAGGGCAACTGGTATGATGCTTTGTTGTTTGCTATCGCCGTTGCGGTAGGTCTCACACCCGAAATGCTTCCGATGATTGTCACCGCAAACCTTGCCAAGGGTGCCGTGAACATGAGCAAGCATAAAGTGATCATCAAACGTCTGAACGCCATTCAGAATATTGGCGCCATGAATATTCTATGTACCGACAAGACGGGAACGCTGACCAACGATAAGGTCGTTCTCGAAAGGTATGTCAATATTCACGGAATCGACGATGATGAAGTGTTGAGCTGGGGATATCTCAATAGTTTTCACCAAACAGGTGTCAAAAGCCTACTGGACAATGCAATACTTCATCATGCCGATTTGAAGGAAGAGCTTCATGTCGAACGTGACTTTGAGAAAATAGACGAGATTCCCTTTGATTTCCGGCGTCGCAGACTCTCCGTAGTTTTGCGTAAAAAGGATGGCCGCCACCTACTCATTTGCAAAGGAGCCGTAGAGGAATTGTTATCTATATCTTCGTTCGCTTTCGATCCGGGCGAGGACAAGCAATTGCAAATATTCACGGACGAAATCATTCCGTTGGATGATAAGACTCGCGAACTAATCCTTCGCGAATCCAAGAAGATGAACGAGGATGGCATGCGTGTGTTGCTACTTGCCGTGAAGGAGTTTGATCCACGTGATCTGAACTACTCCGTAGCAGATGAAAAAGACCTCGTCATTGTTGGATTGATGGGCTTCCTCGATCATGCAAAACCCTCTGCTAAGGAAGCTATCAAGCGCCTGCACAAACTTGGGGTAGATGTCAAAGTTCTGACAGGCGACAACGAAATCGTTACAAAGAAGATCTGCAAGGATGTAGGTATACCCGTCAATAACATCCTCATAGGGAATGATCTCGACGAGATAACCGACGAGGAACTGATCAAGACGATCGATGAAATCAGCATTTTCGCAAAACTCAATCCGCTTCAAAAGGCAAGGGTTGTCAAGGTGTTGCAAGCCGAGGGCCACACCGTAGGGTTCTTGGGCGATGGCATCAATGATGCTGGTGCGTTGAAACAAGCCGATGTCGGGATTTCCGTTGATACCGCTACGGATATTGCCAAGGAGAGTGCCGATATCATCTTGCTCGAGAATGACCTGAATGTATTAAGAAAAGGCGTTATCTATGGTCGTCGCAC
>Ga0070399_1002813_pt1 | contig 16200 bp, 11 predicted proteins | sample BioMet4_FD_61217 | JGI IMG/M metagenome (GOLD analysis project Ga0070399, IMG submission 61217) | Microbial communities from bioreactor (seeded with sewage sludge) at LBNL, California, USA - Biofuel metagenome 4 (version 1) | ecosystem: Engineered > Bioreactor > Anaerobic > Unclassified ... | reverse complement strand
CCCGCCACGGGGTATCTGCCTTTCATGGCCCAAAGCAGCCACGCCGACATGGCACCGCTGTCATCGTTGCCAGGGAGTCCATTAGGGGCATCGGAAAAGTTGTTATTGACGATTTTAGCAACACGATCCGCACTCAAATCTGGTCGTCCGATGTAATGATAAAGGTATGAGGTGAGAAAAGATGGCTCGTTGGCCACATTGTAATGCCCATTCTCGAAGAAGGTGTCGAGGCGTTGGCGGAATGCCGAATCACCTCCACAGAGCTGTATCAAGCCTGGAATGTCATGCGGAATGCTCAGGGAATATTCGGCGGAGAGAGCCTCATAGAAGAATGTGTTCCACCAAGGGATGTACCAAGGAGCCACTTTCGTGTCGGGTTTGTAGGCGATGACGTGGTGCCCGCCCGATGACTTGCCCCATGGCACAGAGTCAAGCCATACGCCGTAGGCATCGCGAGGCAAGATAAATCCCTGCATACCCTGCCAATGATAATCTTTGCGCCAGAGGTTCTTCCAGTTCTCGGAGCGTGCCATATACTTATGGTAGAGGTCTTCGTGTCCCAGTCCACGTGCCACCTGCGCGATGCACCAGTCGTCATAGCTATATTCCACGGTCCGCGTTCCTGCCCTTGGAATGCCATAGGGCACATAGCCGAGACGATTGTATTCAGCAAGTCCTCCGCGTCCTTCTTTCTCGTCATCAACAGGTGTAACTTCCGCATCCTTGATCATGGCCTCTAGTGCAAGGTCATAATCTATCCCCTTTAGCCCCCGTGCAAAGGCTTCCGCAATGACCACTTCAGCATTGGAGCCACCTTGAGTGCGGCCGTTGCAATCCCCGCTTCGGGCATCTGACATAAACCCTTCATGCTTATAGATACCCAGCAAGGCATTGATCATTGCTACTGCGCGTTCAGGATAATACTCCATGAGTAGTGGGAACGAGGTGCGATAGGTATCCCAAATGGCATAGAAGTCATCATAATAGGGACCGTTCCATCCTCCGGGATTCTCGCCGGTCTTGTCTACTGGCATAAGTAGCGTATGGTAGAGGGCGGTGTAGAACATTCGCATCTCCTTGCCGGTACCCTTGTATTTTACGCGGCCGAGCATGGTATTCCATTGCTTCCGCAATGCCTTGAGTTGCTTAGAGAAACCTTTTGCCACAATATTTCGACGCGCTTGGTCCATTGAGACGTATGAAATGCCTACTTTGATCTCTACGGTTTTGCTGTCAAAGTAAGCAGATATAGTCTTTCCATCGTTCTTAGATAGTTGGTTGAAAGGAACATTGGTTTGAAGGCAGAAGAAGACTGTGTATGGTCCACCATTATTCCATCCACCACGGACAGTGGTCCAACCGTTGATTTCACGCTTCCCATTGACAGCGATATGCGAACCAACATATTGTTGTGCCTCGCGCTTATTAGGTATCGTATCCATTCCTAGGAATGAGGCAGCATCTATCAAAAGTGCATCGGCACCATGGAAGCGATAGAGTGAGCAACGATCGGATGCGGTAATCTCTGTGCGGATGCCATTGTTGTAGGTGCACTCATAATACCCTAGACTGATATTCTCATTGGTGCGTTGTGCGGCATATACGGGTATAGAGACAATGGAGTTGTCGGGCAAAAGCAGAAGATTCTTGGCGGGACGGTCACCTTGACAGAATGGCTGAATGAGCACATTGCCATATTTCTGACCACCGCCAGTGCCGCTGACATGAGTTTGTGAGAACCCTTTCACTGCCTCTGGCATGGGTGCCCAGCCAGCATTGGGCATGGAGATGCAGTCTGGTCCTGGTTTTGCCATGCCGAAGGGAGAGCATGGTCCGACAAATACACGACCTACCCCGACACTTCCTATCCTTGGATCGACCCAAGATGTGAGAGGCTGTGACAGTGTGGCTGTACTTCCGATAAGGAGAAAGAGTAGCCCCATGACATTGCGATGCATGTGTTGGAATTGATTAGTGGTCATGCTCATCGTTGGATTTACTTTTGTCTAGGTTTTACATTGAATATATCATAAGGGTCCACTTGCTCAAAGGTCGCTCCATTGACGTCCTCCAATACGTAAGCTGGCCGGAAGTCTTTGTCAGTCAACGAGAGTTTGATACGCCTAAAGGTGATGCCATGGACATGCCTTATATAGAAGCCATATGCCGGCAACTCACCGAACATGGAGAACTCGGGATAGCTATCTACTTGCTCGGGAACATCTCTTGCTCGCCACAGAGGCATATATGCCATGCCCTTGGTGGCACGACCAGGGTAGTTGATTTCTACATCTTCGATGGTCACTCCCTCAATGTTGTTACCTGGAATGCCACAGATACTGCTTGGAAATGGATTGTGAAAGAAGTCGACTTCAGGTCCCCGCAGATCGTAGGCTTCGTCTGGTCGACCAAATGGCACCTGACAATAGAGCCGACGAATGACCACGTTACGAATGCTACCATTCCGCTCTCCGTCACGATTGCCCAAACGGATGAATATTGGGTTGCCCGTGTTCACGGCATGAATGTCATGTACAGATATGTTATCGATTTGAGCCCCATCTACACTTTCGATGGCGATGGCAGAGCGGAATGTGTCTTTAATCCGAATATTGTCGATTTCAATATCTTGGAAAGTCCCCCATGATCCAGTGCCAAACTTCACAGCGCTAGCGCTACTATGCACATCGCAATCAGTAATACGGATATCTTTGTTACCGCTGTCAGCATGGTATGACTTCAAGCAGATGCCGTCGTCAGCAGAATTCACTTGACACCTTCTTACCATGACTCTCTCGCAATCTGTCAGATCAATACCATCGTTATTCCAGTATGCTCTGTTGTAAATGTCTAGATTTTCTAGAATCATGTTCTTGCATCGGTCCAAAGACAATCCCCAATTGGCACTGTTGCGAAATCTCACGCCATCTAATCGGACATTCTCGCAATTAGAAAAGAATATGAGTTTGGGCCTTACAAGTTCGCTAGGACGTTGCCGTCTCTCGTTGTAGTTCCTGTCAACGAGTTCCCCTGTATGATGCAAACTGTCTGCGTTCAACGCAAGCTGTAGTCCGTTGCCGTCAATAATGCCTTCACCGAGGATACTGATATGCGACGCTCCATTGGCCACGATCAAGGCACGACATGAATTATCATTCCTCTTATCATCTCCCGCGGCATCAGCCGTAATCGGAGAATAGTCATAGGGATTGGCCGACCCCAAGAGCTCTGCTCCTCGATTCATTTGCAGGATAATCCCTGTTTTCAATTCCAAGCTACCAGTTAGATATTTACCAGAGTCTACAACCAGAGTTCCCCATCTTTTGTTGGCCATAGAATCAATGGCATGCTGGAGCTGAACAGTACAAAGGAATTTACCATCGGCATTCAACTCAAGATCGCGAGTATGAATAATGGGATAGGTTCCATTATCAACCGATTGAAAAATTTCCGGGCGGTCAAGGTTTACTAGGTCAGTCCCCTTATCTAACACTAACTGAAACTGAGAAGTATCATCTTCTTGGCAGGCAGCCATCACCAGAATGTTGTTACTATGGCAATAGTCAATAAAATCATTTGTGATATTCTTTGGCGCTATCTCCACATAAGACGGATGGCAAATCTTTTGCCAATATTTAAGCCGTTCTATGTTCTCAGCATTGACTTTGATCTTCATTTCGGGCGCTAGGCGAATGAATTCGCGCAGCATTTTGTCATCGCCGAACCAGAAGAAACTATGGTTTGCATATCCCCTTTTTCTGACCAAGCGCACTAGTTGGACAACTGACGTACCTTTCTTTACATCAAAAAAGACATTAGCCCTGCCTTTCAAATGGTCAAGCATGGTTGCGATTGTGGGTATTCGTGTCCCATGAAACTGTAGAGAGAACCACGCTCCAGCGTCCAATCTTTCTATTTCCTTTGACGATTTTTCTGCTAACAGCCCACTTCCATTCGTCGTACGATCAAGCTTCTCGTCATGAAGATTGAAAAGTACACCATCTTTGCTTGGTCGCACATCCACCTCTATCCATGCCGCCCCATACTTCAATGCAGAGTCAGCTGATACGATAGTGTTCTCTGGTGCCAGAGCATTGGCACCGCGATGGACCACCACTTCAATCTTATTAGCCATGGAAGCCATGGGAAGTAATGTAAGAAGTGACATAATAATGTGTCGATTCATCAGCATATAAATAATAGTATGATGTGACATGGTAAGAGTAAAAGCATTTTTCATATTTAGTCTAAAAAGCAGCGTACAGACTCTACATAGCCTGCCGCTGCTTAAGAATTGAGATGATGGATAGAATAACACTCCCTTCCATCATCATTATTATTCAATCTTAATATCCAGGATTCTGCTTCCAGCTTGGATTCAAATCTAACGCATCCTTATAGATTGGGAATATTCGGCGAGTCTTCTCAAAGTTAGCACCTGGGAATCCCTTATAATGAGGGAAGAATTCATCCTCGAAATGTCCGAATCTAATCATGTCATTGCGACGCCAGTTCTCATCAAAGAACTCACGACCACGCTCGTCATAGATTTCTTTCAATGATGGATTGTGATCAAGCTGTGGGGCATGAACGTAAGAACGAATCATATTGAAGAGTTGCTGTGCGGTTTGTCCATTGGTTGCAGTACCACCACGAACGATAGCTTCTGCTTTCATGAGCAAGATATCTGCAAAGCGGAAGATAGGAAGGTCATTGGATTGGTCTCTTCCATTTTTGAAGTCGTCATTGATGACGAAGAACTTCATCGGACGATATCCCTGGCGCCAACCATTAACATCATCACCTACATCAATGGTCTCGTCCTGAGTTTTTAATGTTATGGTTTTGGTTAAAACCAAGGGATTGCCATTCTTATCACGAGCCACTGTACTGGTAGGTAACAGTGTAACAGGATCATAGACATGCACTGTATCGCCGATGATACAATTATTACGTTCGTCGCCCGGTAAATTGAAGAGACTGGCAAATTCCGGAGTTACGGTCATATAGCCACCACCAGAGTTGGACAGATTCATACCATAATAACTTGGCTTCATGCTTTTGATGTCCTTATAAGAATGCGAACGACCATACTGCATGCCTTTAGCATTATAAGTATCGTAGGGCATAACATAGATAAAGTCCTCTACCTTCAGGTCTGAATTGTTTGGAGCAAACTTAAATCGATATGCCATCGAGCCTAAGTTGAACTTGCCGGAATTGATGACATCATCGCAAATCTTAATACAGTCATTCAGCTTTTCGTTTATTGCCGTTGCTGCATCGTATTGATCAACAGACGCTGCGGTATAAACGGGCCAATTGATATAAAGCTTTGCAAGCAATGCCTCTGCCATATATTTTGACGGTTTACCGTAGTTGTCACCATTTACCTCTGTTGTCAACTGAGGAATAATCTCGAGTAATTCTTTCTCAATGTATTTGGCAACATCTGCGCGAGGCTGTCTATCACGGATGTCGATACCTTCTACCGTCTCATCAATGATAGGGGCATCTCCCCAGCAGTCCATCATGATAAACTCGAAGTATGCACGCATGGCTCTAGCTGGGGCCACATACTTAACGTCGGCTCCACTGTTGATAACCTCGTTAGCTTTCACGCAGCCTTTGCCAAGTTCGCCCATCCAATCGATTGTCGCATCTTCATAGGAATAGTTATGGAGACTTGGATGTGCGTAAGCATAGGCGTCAAGCCAGTTACCACTGTAAGAAATAGCCGTTTCTTCATCACTTGAGAGAGCCATAGCCTCCATATAGCGACGACCGAAGAGACCTCTCAACTGATAATAGATATCTGACATCTTTGCTTCAATGGCAATAGTGCTACTCGGATATTCGGTATATTGAGATTCAACCGGTACATTTAGGTCTGTGCAACCAGCAGTAAGCGAGATAACGCCAGCTGCAAACAATAGTTTTATATTTGTTTTCATATCGTTATTCGTTTTAAAAATTAGAAATTAACCTTCAGACCTATTAAGAATGTGCGGGTGTGAGGATAATTGTTCCAGCGATAGTCAACACCTGGATCAATACCTCCCAAATTAACTTCTGGGTCAAGGCCTTTGTAACCTGTGACTGTAAACACATTATTGCAAGTCAAATACAACTGAGCCGATTGAATCCATTGATCAAAATGATTGAATGAATAACCAATAGTAAGAGTCTGTAGACGAAGATAGCTGCCGTCTTCGATAAAGCGATCAGAAGGAATATTGGAGAGGTTGTCGGTTGCTGGACGATCAGTGATAAATTCCTTTAATACGTTCTTGCCTCCTGCAAAGAAATCAGGCGCAGTATAGTGGGCACGAGCACCGTTGTAAACCTTATTGCCGAATACTCCTGTAAAGAACATGGTTGCATTCCAATTCTTGTAGTTGAAGCTGTTCGTCCAACCTAGATTCAGCTTGGGCTGAGCATTACCAGTGATGACACGGTCCTTATATGCAGGAGCGTTTGTCACTTCACCTGTACGTTCGCCTGTGGTGGCATCATGAACATAATAGCTAGACTTTCCTTTGTCGTCGTATCCGGCAAATTCGTAGGTATAGAAAGTACCAATAGGTTCGCCTTCCATGACACGCTGCGTAAAGCCATTGGTAGACACACCAGCCACGCGTGGATCACCTTGTCCAAATGTGGATGTCATATAAAGGTTGTTAGAAAGCTTGTTGACAGTGTTCTTGTTATGTGCTAAATTGAGTGTGGTATTCCAAGTGAAATCCTTTGTTTTAACTGGGAAAGCGTTAATGGTAAACTCAATACCTGTATTGGTTATTTCGCCGACATTAGCCTGTATGTTATCAAACGGATAAATAAACGGTGAGACAGGATAATTCCAAATCAGGTCCTTTGTCTTCTTGTTGTAGAATTCGATAGAACCATTGATACGTCCACCGACAAATGCATAGTCCAAACCTACATTAAACATACCGGTTGACTCCCATTTCAAATCAGGGTTAGCTAGTTTTGTTGCGCTAAGAGTTGGGTAGGTGTTACCATCAATTGTAAAGTACGTAGGAACTATATTAGGAGGAAATCCATAGGTCTTTACTGCCGAGTATGCACCAAATCCAAGGTCGTTACCGCTAATACCATAACCAATACGGAGCTTCAAGTTGGAGAAAAGATTCTGAGTCTTCATGAATGGTTCCTCTGTGATGTTCCAAGCAACACTGATTGAAGGGAACGTTCCCCATCTGTGACTATCACCAAATACAGAAGATCCGTCACGACGAATGGTTGCCTGTATCATGTACTTCTCGTTGTAAGAATAGCTTACGCGACCATACATTGATATGTTGCGAATAGTTTCTTTTGTACCACTCTGAACTGCTGTCATGCCATCTATCACACCTGCATAGGTGAGGTTATTCCATTTCAGATTGTCATCAAAGAAGTTGTGAACAGTAAGTCCGAATCCGTCATTGCTTGTTTTCTCAGCCCATGAATAACCAGCCATCAATGCTAGTTTATGAACTTTGGCGAAAGTCTTATCATAGTTTACGAAGGTTTCAAAGCTCTGCTCGTCTCCAAAGTAGGTACTACGCGTTGCTCTACCATTGTAATCGACTAGACCAGGGAGTTGTGACACATGAGAATCATATGAACTAGCTGTTCTTTGGTAGTTTTGGTAAGAATAGTTCATATTCCATGTAAGTCCTGTCATGATGTTAAGGGTCGCCTTACCGATGAATTGTAGACGCTTGAACATGTTCTCTGCTGTATCCTCATTTATCAATGACAGTGGATTGTAGTTAGCAGAACCTGAACCGGCAGTCCATGTGCCATCGGCATTCGTTACTGAGTTAGTAGGATTGAAATAATTCATGGCATCAAGTACAGACTCTCCATCCCAACCGTTTGCCACACCCTTATGCTTACCATAAACGCCATTTAAGCCAGCAGATAGCTCCAGGCGGTCTTTCAAAATTTTGGTGGACATGAGAGAACGAACATTTAGTCTATTCATGTTAGAACCTATGACAACACCCTCGCGATTGGTAAAGTTGACACTGGTCATATAAGTAGACTTCTTGCCACCACCATTTATAGAAAGATTATGATTATGGCTTACTCCTGTCTGAAGAACCTCATCTTGCCAATTTGTATTTCCACCGCCATCGTAAGCATAGTCAAGATCATTCTTCTGGGCATAATCTCGAATATCTTCAGCTGTGGCTATATCAAGGGTCTTCAGTACATTATCAAATGCCACATAGCCAGAGTAGCTTACATTGGTCCGTTCCTGACCGTTTTTACCCTTCTTGGTGGTTATAATGATAACACCGTTGGCAGCTTTAGAACCATAGATGGCTGTAGCAGTAGCGTCGCGTAGCACGTCAATGCTCTCGATGTCATCAGGTGCAACCATGGAGATATCAACACCAGGAATACCGTCTATGACATAGTAGGGTTGCATGGCTTCACCTGTGCGGAGCGATGAAGCTCCACGAAGGGTGATGCTTGGGGTGCCGTTGGGGTCGCCATTTGTCGTTACGACAAGACCTGCCACTTTACCTTGAAGCAAACTGGCAACGTCGGAAAATACGCCAACGTTCAGATCTTCCCCCTTCACTGTAGTAATAGAAGAAGTAACATCCTTGCGGCGCATGGTACCATAACCTACCACCACGACCTCATTGAGCGTGGGGTTGTCATCTTTCATCACGACGCTTTGGCCTGGAGTGATGACCTGGTCTTCATAGCCTACATAGGAAATCTTTAATTTTGAATTACCTCGTGTAGTCGTCAGTGAATAGCGACCATTGGCATCGGTTACCGTTCCGTTGTTGGTTCCTTCTTCCATGACGGTTACACCGATTAGTGGTTCACCGCTGGTGTCTGTGATGACACCTGTTTTTTGACTTTGGGCAAGCATCACACCACTGCATAGTAGCAAGGCAAGACTAGCCAATGTCCTCTTCATTCGGATTCGTAATCTAAGCATGATTTTAATTGTTAGTATGGTTTATGTTAGCCAAAGATGATTTGCAAAAGTAGCATCATTATGTTACGATATGGTTAATAGTACTTTAACGTATTGTTTCAATATCAAGTTTACAATTCGATATGCGATCTCCGATAATGCATAACTTGTTGTTTTTGACGAATCCCTCACCCTGGCGAGGACGCAAGTCAAATACATTGTTATCATAGGAAGTAGACCGCATACGGCGTAACTTGACATTGTTGAAATAGACATTATTCACCTTACCATAGGTGTCGCCACCCACATAGCAACCGTTTTCAGATGTGGCGAAGATGTTATTGAAGTAAATTCGGCTTATTTCGCCGCACTCCCCGCGGGTCTTTCCCTTAGGGAACCGCCAGTTTCCATCCTTGTTATTGCTGTCGGCACGAGGGAAACTAGTCACGTATATCGGCTCTGCCTTGCCCCACCAAACATCGCTCCAAAGATGCAAGTCCATGATAATGTTTGAAAACGACACATCCGTCACCGTCCCTTCATCGCGATTCTGAATACCTAGTCCACGGTTACTTTTTGTGATAATACAGTTGTTCACCGTCACATTATATATGGAATCCATGTTCTCTGAACCTATCTTGATGGCACAGGAGCGCGAAGTCATGGTGCAGTTAGTCACTACGATGTCGTGGCAAGGACCGTGTGATGCAAATTCACGTCTATTTTTCAGGCAGATACAGTCATCTCCTGACGTGATATAACAATTGGAAATACGTACGTTGCGTGAATGGTCAATGTCTATGCCATCGCCATTGCGGATCTTTAGGTTGTTCAAAAGGCTGATGCCCTCGATTGCTACATCGTCGCATCCCACAAGATGCACTGTCCAATATGCACCTTCCTTTATAGTCAAGTCGGATATCCGGATATTTTGGCCGCCAATGATTGTCAGTACATGTGGACGTGGATCAAAAGAGGTAACAGGTTTAAGTGCATAACTATCTAACAGTTCTTCACCCATAAAGCTAACCCCGTTACCATTGATAGTGCCATTACCAACGATGCTCAAGTGATTGATGTCTTTTCCCCACAACCACATCATGCCCTCGCCTCGGTTTTCACCGAAGGCACTCAGCTTATACACGGATTCATCGGGGTTGGCCAATAAGGTCGCCCCAAAGTCAAGATAAAGTTGAATTTTTGATTTCAATTGCAGTGGTCCTGTCAAGAACGTGCGCCCGTTGGGGAAATAAACTTGCCCGCCCCCATTGCTGTTGCAGACATCTATGGTCCTTTGAATGGCGGCTGCATCATCGGTTTTTCCGTCACCTACGGCACCATATGCCGTTACGTCATAAACCTTTACCTGTGCGGGAACTGCCAACCAGGACAACCAAAAGAATAAAATAGAAAGGTAGGTTCGGTCCATTAGATACGGTTTTTATGTTGCAAAGATACTATATTATCACACATTTCAAGTGTAGAAGTGCATAATTCTTTGCTAAATTAATATCATCCTTTTTTGCATATTTAACATCATAAAAATACACATTTAAATGCATGTTTTCCGTAATTATTTAAAAAAGATGCAATCTCCTTTGGTCAATACAGAATAAATACATAATTTTGCAGCATATAAATAAACAAATAGCACATAATGAAAGTAAAAGAAAAGAGGTTGGAAACGATCAAGATGATCCTTTCAAGTCAAGAGTTGGGAAGTCAGGAAGACGTGTTGCGTGAGTTGAAGCGTGTTGGAATCAATGTAACACAAGCCACATTGAGCCGTGATTTCAAACAGCTCAAGGTTGCCAAAACAGCCGATATAACAGGAAAATACGTCTATGTCCTGCCCAACGTGCCTATCTACAAGCGCCCTAACAAGCAGTTGTCAGTGGCCGAGATGATGCAGAATCCAGGGTTTAAGTCGATTGAATTTTCAGGTAACATAGGTGTTATACGCACCAAACCAGGCTATGCCAGCGCCATCGCTTATAACATTGATAGTGATAAGGTGCCCGAGATATTGGGCACGATTGCTGGCGATGACACAATTATCATTATCCTCAAGGAGAACGTGGATCACCATGCTGTCATTGAAGGACTGAACGAAAGTGTAGAAATTTAAAGGAAACATGGAAGAAATACAGGTGATGGTGGCCGACGAGACCCATATCAAATACGTCGACACCATACTGGAGACCATCGCAGAGGCCGCCAAAGTTCGTGGCACGGGTATCGCCAAGCGTTCACCCGAATATGTAGCCACAAAGATGAGGGAAGCCAAAGCCGTCATAGCACTGCAAGGAGAAAAGTTTGCAGGATTCAGTTATATAGAGACTTGGGGCAATAAACAGTACGTCACAACGTCAGGACTCATCGTCCATCCCGACTTTCGTGGAGTGGGATTAGCCAAGAGAATCAAGAATCTCACGTTCACCTTGGCCCGTATGCGTTGGCCTCACGCGAAGATCTTTTCGCTCACGAGTGGTGCTGCAGTGATGAAGATGAACAACCAACTTGGCTATAAGCCAGTAACGTTTGGCGAACTAACAGATGACGAATCGTTCTGGAGAGGTTGTGAGGGTTGTATCAATAAGGATATATTGAAGCGTACAGGACGCAAATATTGCATTTGTACAGCCATGCTCTTCGATCCTGACGACCATCTGCCAGCAAAGTTGCCCGATGCGGTAATAGAGCGATTGCATCGCATAGATGGAGACGCGCCAGATCAGAAAGGTTTTCAGGGATAAACAATAATAATGGTAACAACTTAAAATGGTATGATTATGAAAAAGAAAGTAGTAGTCGCCTATAGTGGCGGACTTGATACGTCATATACCGTGATGAAGCTTGCAAACGACGGATGGGATGTCTATGCCGCTTGCGCTAACACCGGAGGATTCAGTGCAGAGCAACTGAAGGTCAACGAAGAACACGCCTATCAGCTAGGCGCAACAAAGTATGTGACACTCGATGTAACACAGGAATACTATGCCAAGAGTCTCAAATATATGATCTTTGGCAATGTACTGCGCAATAATAGCTATCCAATCTCGGTATCGTCTGAGCGTATCTTTCAAGCCATTGCTATTGCTCGCTATGCCAATGAAATTGGCGCCGATGCCATCGCACACGGCTCAACTGGTGCTGGTAACGACCAGATTCGCTTTGACATGACCTTCTTGGTCATGGCACCTGGAGTGGAAATCATTACGCTTACTCGCGACCATGCACTATCTAGGCAGGAAGAGGTCGATTATCTCAACGAGCATGGTTTCTCAGCCGACTTCACTAAACTGAAGTATTCCTACAATGTGGGCATTTGGGGGACCAGTATCTGTGGTGGCGAGCTTCTGGACCCAACACAGGGTCTGCCTGAAAGCGCCTACCTAAAGCATGTTACTGCTGAGGCACCGGAGGCGGAATTGCGCATCACCTTCACTAACGGCGAGATTTCTGCTGTCAATGGTGAGTCCTTCGATGACAAGATGAAGGCCATTCAGCGTATAGAGGAAATCGGTGCTTCCTATGCCATAGGACGTGACTGTAACGTTGGTGACACTATCATTGGCATCAAGGGACGCGTGGGTTTCGAGGCCGCTGCGCCAATGCTAATCATCGAGGCACATCGCCTGTTGGAGAAATCTACGCTTTCAAAATGGCAGCAGTATTGGAAAGATCAGATTGCCAACTGGTACGGAATGTTCCTGCATGAGAGTCAGTATCTTGAGCCGGTGATGCCTGATATGGAGGCTTTCCTACAGAGTTCTCAGCGTCATGTCAACGGTACTTCTATATTGAAGTTGCGCCCCTATGGCTTCCAGACGGTTGGTATAGACTCCGATGACGACTTAACGAAGTCGAAACTTGGAGAGTACGGGGAGATGCAGCATGGCTGGACAGCCGAGGACGCTAAAGGGTTCATCAAGATTTCCTCCAATCCTCTTCGCGTATACTACGGTATGCACCCAGACGAGAGGTAGAAATATGAATTGCCCCCCTCCAATGGGGGGATCTTTCCACTCTTAACGCAATCGACTATCATTTGAAAATAATGTAGATCGATGCAACTTTTTAACATTGTCAATCGTCAAAATAACAATAACGGGATTGTGAAACAAATTGATTCACCGAGTGAAACAATTTGAATCACACGGTAAAGTAAATTGAATCACAGAGTGAAACAAATTGAATCACTATCGCACAATGCCGTTTTGGTTGCCTCGTGGGAGGCTACAGTAAACGGGATAAGGCAAAACATTAAACCATTAAATATTTTACGATCATGGCAAACGGCAAGAAATTAGTAAGATCAAGGGACAGGATATTGGCTGGTATACTTGGGGGCTTTGCAGAATACATGGACTTTGACCCAACGGTAGTGCGCGTTATCTATGCATTACTTACGGTCTGCACTGCCTTTAGCGGAGTCATCATATATCTTATCCTTTGGTTGATCATACCAGAGGATTACAAATGATAAAAATTGGAATTCTTGGCGGGGCAGGCTATACAGCAGGCGAACTCATTCGTCTGCTGATCAACCATCCGCAAGTAGAGCTTAAATTCATCCATAGTGAAAGTAATGCCGGCAATCGTATCGCTGACGTTCACGAAGGATTGTATGGAGATACGGATATGGTCTTTACATCGGAGATGCCTTTCGATGATGTGGACTTTTTGTTCTTTTGCTTCGGCCATGGCAAAAGTGAGGCTTTCCTAAGAGAGCACGATGTGCCCGCCCATGTGCGAATCATCGACTTGGCGCAGGACTTCCGGTTGGAAGGTGCTTCGGATAACGTCAGCAACAATGGCTTAAATCATCCCACGCCACAACATCACGATTATGTCTACGGGTTGCCCGAGATCAACCACGACCGTATCGCCAAGGCACAGCATGTAGCTAACCCAGGCTGCTTTGCTACGTGTATACAGCTTGGTCTGCTGCCAGCAGCTGCCATGCATCTCATCGACAAGCCAGTGAGCGTCAATGCAATCACTGGTAGTACAGGTGCAGGTGTGAAGCCGTCAACTACCACCCACTTCTCTTGGCGCACAGGCAACATGAGCATTTACAAGGCGTTCAACCATCAGCATGTGCCCGAGATCAGGCAGGGCCTCAAACAGGTTCAAGGTAATCTCGATGTCGACATTGACTTCATACCTTACCGCGGTGACTTTGCTCGTGGGATTTTTGCCACCGAAGTGGTGCACACAGATGTGCCACTTGAAGATATTGTGGCCGGCTACAAGGCATTTTATAGCAATGCCGCTTTCACCCACTATGTGGATGGGTCGCTCGACATGAAGCAGGTAGTCAACACAAATAAGGCTCTCATCCACTGCGATAAGGTGGGGGACAAGCTACTCATTATCTCATGCATTGACAATTTACTCAAGGGAGCTGTCGGTCAAGCCGTACAAAACATGAACATCATGTTCGGCTTGGAGGAGACAATGGGTCTGAAATTAAAGGCAAGCGCATTCTAAGCAACCTTCCCCAACCTCTCTGAAGTAGGGGATATACATATTCTTCAGTTTCTTGTAGAATTGAAAATAACGAAGGATATTGTTGTGTCAAGAAGACTTAGGGGAGTTGTAAGAGTGAAAGCCAAAAGATATTATTATTGATAATCATTGCCAATGCCTTTCCATTTGGCACTCCCTCTCTTATCGGAGGGGGCAGGAGGGAGGCTTTATTATAATGAATTTATACGACGTTTATCCGCTTTTTGACATCAATATCGTCAAAGGCAAAGGCACCAAGGTATGGGACGACAAGGAACAGGAATATCTTGACCTTTATGGTGGCCATGCCGTTATCAGCATTGGACACAGTCATCCCCATTATATAGAGATGATTACGCAGCAACTTGGCAAAATAGGTTTCTACTCAAATAGCGTTATCAATACCCTGCAGAGTCAGTTGGCTGAGCGCCTCGGAGAGGCAAGTGGATACCAAGACTATAGCCTGTTCCTGATCAATAGTGGTGCCGAAGCCAATGAGAACGCGCTTAAGTTGGCCAGCTTTACCAATGGACGTCGCCGTGTCTTGGCCGCTCAGCATTCGTTCCACGGCCGCACTTCAATGGCAGTGGAGGTTACCGACAATCCTAAAATTGTGGCGCCGATCAATGCCAACGATCATGTGACATTCCTTCCGCTCAACGATCTCGCTGCGTGGGTGCGCGAGCTTGCCAAGGGTGATGTGTGCGCGTGCATCTTCGAAGCCATCCAGGGCATCGGTGGATGTGTCGTGGCTACGGCCGAGTTTGCCCAGGGACTGTCTGAGGCATGTCATAAGTATGGTGCCGTGCTTATTGCCGATGAGATACAATGTGGTTATGGACGTAGCGGAAAGTTCTTCGCTCATCAGTGGCTCGGTATCAAACCAGACCTCATTACTGTAGCAAAGGGTATCGCCAATGGTTTCCCCATGGGTGGCCTGCTGGTATCACCAGACTTCAAAGCGGTTTATGGACAGTTGGGAACGACCTTTGGCGGCAACCACTTAGGCTGCACAGCTGCGCTCGCTGTTCTTGATGTGTTCGAGAACGAGCATCTTGTAGCCAATGCCAATGAGGTTGGCCAATATTTCATCTCGCAACTCCAACAACTCCAGCAGACCGAGAAGCATATCACTGAGGTACGCGGTCGTGGCCTGATGATAGGTGTTGTGCTTGATGTGCCTCATGCAGAGGTTCGTCGCAAGCTTATTTTTGAAGAGCATGTCTTTACGGGTTGTGCAGGTAGCAACATTCTGCGCATCCTTCCGCCTCTGTGCCTTGACAAGGCAGATGTCGACGATTTCATCGGTCGGCTGAAGCGAGTTTTGAACACATTGTAACGACTTATCAATATCAGCCATGAGAATATCTATCATCGGAGCAGGAGAGATGGGTGGTGCTTTCGCCATGGGTCTGCTCAAAGGAACAATTTTTCAACCATCAGAAATTACAGTATCCAATCGTCATGAGGATAAGTTGTCCCCATTTGCACGTCTTGGTGCAGGAGTGACAACAGACAATAGGGCTGCTGCCGACGGTGCGGATATCGTTGCCATTGTGGTTAAACCAGATGTGGTATATACCGTTGTTGAGGAGCTAAAGCCAATCCTTGATTATAGTCGGCAGGTCATTGTCAATATGGCTGCGTCTATCAGCATCGCGGAATTGGAGCAGTGGTTTGATAAAGATGGTGAGGTGCCTGGGATTTTTCAGGTATTGCCTAATATAGGTATAGAG